>Ga0209541_10017201_pt1 | contig 10610 bp, 10 predicted proteins | sample RifCSPlowO2_01_FD_184027 | JGI IMG/M metagenome (GOLD analysis project Ga0209541, IMG submission 184027) | Groundwater microbial communities from Rifle, Colorado - Rifle CSP2_plank lowO2_0.1 (SPAdes) (version 2) | ecosystem: Environmental > Aquatic > Deep subsurface > Groundwater | place... | reverse complement strand
GAAACAAAATTAACAACTGTTTACATAGTGTTTGTTCAGCAGTTATTTGTATTCGGTGCATACAATTTATTCAGATTAGCTTCACTGATGAGGACATAAAGAAAAAACAAAGAGAATATAATAGATTAAGAGGGTTTGAAAACAAAAATCTGAGTTTCACTCAGATTTTTTAATTAGAGAAATTTATTGTAAAGTTTTATGTTAAAATTGAATTATTCAAAGTTCTCTTTAGTTAATTTTTACCAAGTTAAACTTCATTAGAATAACTAAACCCCAATACTTAAAACTAATAACCATTATAAAATGAAGTTTATAAAATGGAATGGATATCAAAGGTTTCGGAAAAAGACAGATTCTTGGGGAAATTTAATTCTAAAGATCTTTATTCAAAAAAAATAAGGCACAGAGTTGTCCATGTATTTTTGTTAGATGGTGGAGGTAATATTTTAATACAAAAGAGATCCAAGTTAAAGTCTTATTGTCCTCTTTATTGGTCTTCTTCTAGTCAAGGATTGGTAAGATATGGTGAAACGTATGCTTCTGCAGCAAAACGAGAAACATGCGAGGAAATTGGAATAAAAGTTAAAGTAAGATTTTTGGGAAAAATAAAGTACTCATCGGATGTGAATAAGTTTATTGGTGTCTTTATAGCAAGATATACCAATGAAAGATTAGTCATAAATCGAGATGAAGTAAGCAAGGTCAAATGGGTACAATGGAGAATTTTAAAAGAGTTCTTGAAATCTCAAAATGTTCACCCAGAATTAAAGTGGATATTACAAAACAAGGAAATCTCTAATAGATTATACAATTCTCAAAATTAATACTATAAGAAAACTTATATATTGATCAAACATGCCAATTTTATGAGTAATCTGAGTGTTTCAGAACTAGAAGAATTGTCTGATTCCATAAGAACAAGTACTTTTAGAACTATTCTTAATGCTGGAAGCGGACACCTTGGAGCTTGTTCGTCATCAAGTGAATTAATGACTTCATTATATTTTGGTGGTGTCCTTGCATATAACCCCTCTGATCCTGATGACCCGTTAAGAGATAGAGTATATGTAAGGGGCCATGTAGGACCATTAAGATATAAAATATTCTCTTTATTGGGTTGGATAGATGAAGAAGAACTAAAAGATTATAGGAAATTCGGATCTAGATTAAAGGGACATGAATCCATGACCCATATGCCTGGAGTAGATATTACTCCTAGCGGTTCACTTGGTATGCTTCTGTCTTATGGTGCCGGAGCAGCATATATGACTAAATTTTTAGGTGCTGATGCGAAACATTTTGTTTTTTTAGGAGATGGTGAAGAACAAGAAGGCAATATTTCTGAGGCTGCCAGACATATTGCATCAATTGGCCTTGAGAATGTTATTTGTGTTCTTGATCAAAATAAAAAACAACTTTCAAGGCCAACAAAAGATGTAGATGCTCAAGTAGATGTTTCTAAGATCTGGAGTGGTTATGGTTGGAATGTTACAGAAATAGACGGACATAACATCCCTCAAATTTTACATGCATATAAAGAAGCAATATCTGATAATCGCCCTCACATTATCGTTGCCAAAACTGTAAAAGGAAAAGGAATTCCAGATTGCGAGTCACATTATAGTGGATTCCATACAATTGGGACTTGTAATAAAGGAGTTTTAGCTGAAACAATAATTAGTCGTGAAATTTCTGACGTTAATGGTTTAGAAAGAATAAATCCTGAAACTTCCCCTAGAAAATCATCTGTAAATAGCCCAGATCTAGAAAGTGTTACTTATGATATACAGATTAAACCAGAATCTAATAATAATTTGAATCTAGACCGTTCTCAATCAAGTTATTTTAATCAATTAGCAATAATTGCTAGAGAAAAAGGAATGCCATTCTTTTTCTTAACTCCAGATTTAGTTCCTAAAGATGAGATATCTCTTGTTAGTTTAGATAAGATTAATGGATATTTGGATACTGGAATAAGAGAACAACACACTATTGCAATGGCACATGGGATGTCTCAAACTTATCCTAACGCAAGGATTTTCATAAATTATTTTGATGCTTTTCTTTATCGTGCTTCTGATCAACTTAATGCAGCTGCACAGGGTAGGAGTAGAGTCATACTTCTTTCAGAAATGAGTGGTTTAACTCAAGGAAAAAACGGAGAATCCCACCAGTCTTCTGGACAACCAGCTGTACCAATTATGATGCCTGGAGTAGATTTCTATGAGCCTGCGGATGTAAAAGATTTGTATAATGTATTTAATTATGCATTGAGTAATAATCCTGGAATGGTGGTTATACGCTCACATCGAGCAGATATAAATCCATTAAATAGGGATCAATTAGATGAGACTAACATTTCATATTATAAAACTTTTGAGCCTATGAGTGGTAAGGCTCGTGCTTGTTTAGTCGGTAGTGGCTATCCAGTTGGAGCGATGGTTGAGGCAGCTAAGAAATTAGATTTAGAGAATATACCTATTAGAGTAATAAATGTAATTAATCAGAAAAAATTAGATTCATCATTTGTATCCCTTTTAGAACCTGGATGCCCAGTTCTAACGGTTTATAACGGTAATCCTCAAATATTGCAGTCTTCTGTTTCTAGAGTAGTTATGGAAAGTAGTAATCTTAGGCCTTCTAAAATTAAAGGGCATGGATTTTATTTTGGAGATACTGGAAGTATTGAGGACCTGACTAAGGCATATCAATTAGATTCCGAAGGAATAATTTCAGTAATTCAGAGGGAATTTGGTAAAATATGAAATTAATTTATATTCTTTCTAACTTAAGATCTAACCCTCTTTCTTCACTAGGTAGGTCTTATAATTTTTCTCTTCTCGTGAGTCCATTAGATGAGGATAGATCAACAGATACTGCAGATGTAATTTCTTATGTAAAATTAGTGCATTCAGATAGACATATCTCAAAAGTAAGTAAGACTTGCTTACAAAATGGAAGTGTTGCAGAGATTAACGCTAATAACAGTACTTTTAAAGTTGCTTTAGATTCCGTTGCATTGACTATTGAAGCAGCTAAAACTAAAAATTTTGCATTATGTGCCTTACCTGGACATCATGCATCTAGAGAAATCTCCAAAGGATTTTGCATATTTAATAATATAGCAATAGGAACAAATTATTTATTATCTCAAGGAAATAGGGTGTGCGTAATTGATTTTGATGGACATCATGGAGATGGAACTGAGAGTGTCTTTAAAAATGAAGAAAGAGTTTTGTTTTGTTCGTTATATCAATCTGGTTCTTATGCTTCTCCAATCAAATTTAAAGGCAGAAAAAATGTAATCTCTCAATCAATTAATCCAAGAAATGGAGATGAAGAATTAGTTAATTGGGTGAGTTCTCTTGAAGAGAGGATTTTATCCTTTAATCCAGACATTATAGGTGTCTCTGCTGGGTTTGATGGATATTGTAAGGATCAACTTTTGGATCTAAGATACACGCTTGAGGGTTTTGAACGATTAGGTAAAAAAATTGCAGACTTTAAAAAGCCTACATTTGCAGTTTTAGAAGGAGGATATCATCAAGATATAGTAGAATGTGCTTCTTCATTTATAAAAGGATTTAATTATAGGGGTTCCCAATCATGAGCAGATTAATTCAATATTATTCATTGTGGGATCACGAGAATAAATTTGGTTTGCAAGATGGTTCCCAATTAGATGTATCTTATTTATTAAAACAAGATATACATACTCGTAATTTAAAAGGTTTTGATTTAGAAACAATAGAATCTACCAGTCTTGGTTCAAACCCTAGACAAATACTTGACATTGTTGAAAGAATGGTTTATTTTGTTAGCGGTAGAACAATAGGCCCGCATCAACGAAAAAGTGGACTAAGATTAATTAATGATCTAAAGATAAATGTTAGAGATAATTTTGCCCAAAATTCTTCTTTTTTTAGAACTCCTCAGTTTATGTTTGGTTGTTTACCTTACTTATTTACAGGATTTGACTTTGATAAACTTAGCTCTCCTGGAAAGGATGGAGTTAATAATTATCAAAATGGTTTTGAGTTCTTGAAAGCTTTATCTGATGAACGAGATCTAAAAGTTTCAAGTTATTTATGTGCCCATAGGGGTGTGAGAGTAAGAGATGGACCCGATATGCTTCTTCCAGAAATAGATTCTAAAGGAGTTGTTAAGGCTTTAAATTTAATAAGGGGTTTAACACATAATGGGCCTGGAAAATCTGTAGAGGTTACTTTATATCAACCTGCAGGAACCCCATTAAGTGCTACTTATGTGTTTCCACAAATCTTGTTAAGCTATGCTGAAAAGGGAGAATTAACTGGATTAATAAGAAGGCTAAATGAACATTTTTTACAAATGAGTAGTCTACTTGATTCAGTCTCAGATAAAAATTTCCATTTTAAATTAAAGTCCATAGATGAAATTGTCAGTGACAGTACAAGTGAGTGTACTAGAAGATTTGGTTCTCAATGGAGTAGGCTAGATGAAAATAAGCTGTATCTTTTGGCTGGCAAAGAAACTGAAAAAGCAATGGATCCTTTAGCAGAAGTTGCTTATTTTATGACTATTCCAGAAGTTAAAAGATTAATGCCTTTTTATTCAAATCCAGATAAGATTTCTCAAGAGCTTTTTGATAAAAATCTTAGGCTAGCAGAGGAAACTAGGGATCGCTCAACAATCGAAGCAGTAACTTCAATTTTGGAATTATTTAAGGAAAAACAAAGTGCTGCTGGAAGAGCAATATTTGAAACCATATTTTATTATTTATGGGGTAAAAATTCTGCTCTTGAAAAGGGGGTAGGTATTGGACTAGATACAGACCATGAGATGTTTCAAACAGCAGCATGGGATTTAGGGTGGAAAGAAGCTAATACAATTGAACAACAAATAAATAGTAGCCCTCTAATCTATGCTAGAAAATCAAAAGATAAGGGAAATGAAGAATGTCTTGCTAGATTCAATTTAAGGCAATTTTGGAGGTAAATATAATCAAAGAAACTAAGATCATTATGATAATGGCAGCATCTCTTGATGGGAGAATAACATTGCCTAATAGGAACAAGATTAAATTTGCAAGTGAAGAGGACTTCAGTTATTTGCAGAAAATGAGGTGCTGGGCAGATTGCATCATTAGAGGATCTAATACCGTTTCAAATAATGGATCTCCAGGCCTTACTTCAAGAGAAGGTGTGATCGAGAGACAATTTAAAGGGTTGAATCCCCATCCTTTGAATATAGTTTTAAGTTCTAGCCTAAATTTTGATTTTGATAAAATTCCATTTTTTAATTTAGCTCAAGTCAAGCCAATAATTTTTACATCAAAATATATATCTGAAGAAAGGTTGTTAGAAGCAAAGAAATACTCAGAGGTTTATGTGGTAAATGTTGACAAAAATGGCTTAATAAACATTAAAGAAGTTTTAAGAATATTATCTAATAACTTTAATTGTAAAAACATATTAATTGAAGGAGGGGGTGATCTAAATTTTTCTGTGCTAGACAATAATCTTATTGATGAATTGCATTTAACTTTATGTCCTTTAATAATTGGGGGTGAAACAAGTAAAAGCTTTGTTGAAGGAAAAGGTTTTGATCAAAAAAATATTAAATTTTTTACCTTAAAATCTATTCATAAAAACTCATTTGATGAAATAATCTTAAAATATCTACCCAAAAAATGATTTAATTTTACTTATTTCAAAAATTTATTTACTTTTAACCTCATTCTTTCAAAATCATTATAAGTGTGATCTTCTCTATTAATCTCGACAATTGAATAGTTAAATGCATTATTATCTATTAAAAATTCTTTTAAGTCTTTAGAACTTAAAAAAGGATCTTTTACATTTTGGATAAATAATATTGGAATTGAGCTATTTTTAATCCAAATATTTAAAGGAATTTTATTTTTTATTGTCCAATTAAGAGGTAGGCCTAGAAAGATACATTTTATTGGAGAGATTACATTTTCATGAATTGCTTTAAGAGTTAAAACTGCTCCAGCAGATTTAGCTATAACCACATATTCTTTTTTATTAATGAGGTATTTTTTTAACTCTTTAGTTTCATAGTTTAAATCAATAAATGGCTCATTTAATTTCCAATGCTTGTATAGATAAACATTAACTTTAGAAAATGATTCTTTCAATTCTTCACTTATTTGTTTCAACCAAGGAATATTAGATTTATCATTTCCGCCTAAAAATATTGCTTCCATATGAAGATAAGTTGGTTGTTTAGGTTCTTAATGCTTTTTAGAGGATTGCAATTCATTAAAATGAGGATATTTTGTAAGGAGAGTTTGAGAGCCATCTTATTTCTTCTTAATCCTTATTTCTCCTTTTTTTGATTCCGTAATCAATTCGTCGTTTTCATCAAATCCCGCATTTTCTACTTTATCATAGGTTATATTTTACTATATTTTGCTAAACCTTATACTAAGACACTTAAATCAAAACCTAAATAGTAGTACCTATAAGTATTTCAGATAAAAGCTTAAAAGATATGACTTAGTATATTTTACGTGGTGTCAACAGAAAACAAGGATTTAGAGATTGTTAGATTTTGGTCTAGCCTATCTCAAACATTTGGTGTAGTTGCAGGGCTTTTTATGATAGCCGCAGGATTTATGATAATAACTCCTCAAGAGCAAGCGAAGATATACTTAGAATCTATAGATCTATGCGAAAGAATCATTAATTCCGAATTAAATAATATTAACCATTCAAACTATAATTTTACTTCATGTCTTGAAGATTATAAGACTGCGTTTGGCAAAAATACAGTTAAACTAAATAAATTAGGTTCAATATCATTTGCATTATCTATGATCTTCATGTTTAACACTTTTGCTTTTTGGCTTGTTGGTAGAAAGAAACTTGTAAATAAAGAATCTAAAGATTATAGAGCCTTTTGGATTATTCTAATTGTAGAGATCATCTTATTTTCAATGCTCATTATCTTTATTTATAATCGCCCTATGATATAATCTCCCATCGCTCACGGGACTGGCGTCCCAGCATTTTGACTATTCTAAGGGGTGTATATTCCTACATACAAGTTGCTTTTAAAGAAAAATCAACGGATAGGAAAATGAAGAAAGATATATTCAATCATAAGGAAAGATACCTTAATTGGAAAAGCAAAATTGAAAGTTCAGATATTAAAGAAGTTTCAAAAGAAAATTCTGATTTGATTAAAAGATATATCTTTGATATGGAGAATGGGCTTAATGTATCCGTCAAAAGTGTTAAAGGTGCAAGAAGCTACATTAGACTAAACAATCTAAAGCAAATGCTTGTTTTCATTACTAGAGAGCTGGAAAATAGAATCAAGATTAATTATTTAGGAGACTTAACAGAAGAACACGTTTTCAAATTATTTAGTGAAATGAAAAACGGAAGCATGTTAGGGACTAAACTTTAGAAATAATTCTTATAATTCCTTTATCTGCATCAATCTCCACTTCGTCACCATCATTTAAAACTTGTGTAGCAACTTTAGTTCCGACAACACAAGGAATCTTTAATTCCCTAGAAATTATAGCGGCATGACACATAATTCCACCTTCATCTGTAATAATGCCAGAAGCTTTTTTTAATATAGGTACAAAGTCTGGAGAAGTCATTTCTGTGACTAGTATTTCTCCAGCTTTAAACTGATTAAATTGAGCCTTATTTAGTATTATTCTTACCTTACCTTTAACTTGACCATTGTATGAAGACATTCCTTTTAGTTCATTTAAGCTATCAAAAGTTTCTTCTGATAATACCATATTAGATTTTTGCAAAAATGTATCTAATTCATTTAGTGAATAAATTTCTTTACCAAATATAAAATAACCTTCTAGTCTTTTTCTTATAATTTTTAATTGATCATTTGATAATTGTTTTTTATCTAATTGGAAAACTTCTTCAGGTAAAAGAACCATTGCTACATCAGAATATTGAGGATAATTTTCTTTCATAAAAGCGATATAAACCTCATCTTCCATGTCGGAGTATTCTTGAGTCCTTTCTCTTAATTTCTGAGCTTCATCGAAAATATGTTTAGGAATATCTTTCTTTTCTTGAAGCATAAATAAATTAGCCATTGGACCCCACCAGTAGAGCAGATTTGAGAAGTATTCCTTTAGTTCCTGGATATTCTTTATTTTCCTTTTCTTTGAAATATATGGAAATAGTTTTTCCCAATATTTTAAGTATTCTTTTTTGTTTCTTTCAAAAAATGCAGGGTGTTTACGGAAGTTTTCTGCTACATTATTTGTATATGGGTCAAGCTCATCATGGTCGTACCAAGTAGACATTTTATTGGCTGGTCCTTCGCTTTTGAATAGAACATACTTTAGGTCGTACCCCACCCAAGGCTTTGTATATTCAATAGCATCTAAATTCCACATCATCCAAAAGAACAATGAATGCTCTCTGGTTACGTATTTTTGTAATTTAATTTGACTAGGTTTATTTTCTTTCTTTTCAGTTAAAGTTGTTATTGGTCTAGATTGAGTGATATAGAACTTGTCTTTCTCTCTAGCCCACTCGATGTCGCAAGGGAAACCATAGTGTCTCTCTATATTTAGAACTAATTCTGTTAATTCTAAAACTTCTTGGTCATTTAACTTTTGAGTGTTTCCGTTTTTGGGTTCCTTCCATTCATTTCCACCTTCTTTCTTGCGATAAAGTCCTTTTGTTTGATTGTTAACATTTTTATCAAGTATTCTTCGAGGTTCTTTCTCCACGACGTAGCTATCAGGAGTTATTGTTCCTGAAACTATTGCTTCCCCTAGACCAAAGCCAGCTTCAATAATTAATTGATTGTAATCTTGAGTTACTGGATGAACTGAGAAAGCTATTCCAGATACTTCTGAATTAACCATTTTCTGGACAACAACAGCTACAGAAATCTTAGTTTCATGTAAGCCTTTTTCAAATCTATAGAAAATAGCTCTTGGAGTGAATAAAGAAGCCCAGCAGTGTTTTACTTTATCTAAAAGGCTTGATTCAGTAGTGTTAAGATAAGAATCTAATTGTCCTGCCCATGCAGCTGCTGAAGAGTCTTCTGCTGTAGCGCTTGATCTAACAGCTACGAATTGACTTCCTAATTGTTTAAAGTTCTTATTTATTTCATTAGCAATATCTTTAGGCATTTTTGCATCAAGAATTAAAGCTTTAATTTGTTCCGAAGCTCTATCCACTGTATGAATCTCTTGATGTTTAACCGTATGTAAAATTGAGTCTATTTCTACATTCAAATCTGTTTCTTCAAGAAATCTTTCAAAAGCTTCAGCTAGTATTACATAACCTGGAGGAATTGGTATTCCAGCTTGAGTCATCTCTCCTAGAGAAGCTCCTTTGCCCCCAGCTATGGCTACGTCATTTTTACTTAATTTAGAGAATTCTTTAATAAATTCCATTTAAAACTATCAAAAACAATGGTTAAATTCTTTTCTATATAAATTAAACCAAAAATATTATATATTCCCCCATCCCTTATAGCACATAGGATTCACAAGGAGAAACAAATCTTAACTCTACTAAAGAAAACTCAATCATATATGATTTCTATGGATTCCCAGAAGAATTATATCAAATAAAATATCCTGCTAAAGGAGATAAGAAATTATCTACTAAAATAAAAGAGATGCTCCTTGAGTTCAAAATAAATTTAGATGAAAAAAGAGGATTAGATCATGGGACATGGTCAGTATTAGTTAATATGTATCCTTGTGCAGATATTCCCGTAGTTCAGTTAAGTATGGACTATTCCATGGAAGCGAGAAAAATATTTGAAATTGGGAAGATTCTATCCAAATTAAGAGAGGAGGAAGTATTGATTTTAGGAAGTGGGAATTTAGTTCATAATCTTAGAGTAATAGACTGGAATGCTTCACCTTATGAATGGGCTATAGAATATGACAATTTTGTTAAAAATTCAATAGAAAAAGAAGATTTTGAATCACTTATAAATTTTAAAAATCATAAACTAACAAATATAGCTCATCCAACATATGACCATTTTCTTCCTTTAATTTATGTTTTAGGGGCAACCTCAAAAGATCAACATTCATTTTTCAATGAAGAGATATTTGCAGGTTCTGTCTCAATGAGATGTGTAGTCTGGAGTTGAATAATTCAACGCCCACAAGTCTTTCGAAAAGGGCGGGGTATCACAATGGCACTTCAACAATTATCAGCCATAGATCTATTTGAATATTAAGATTTAAATAACTTTAGGATAAATTTATTCTGAATTATATTCTAATTTTACGTACAATGGGGAATGATCTGAAAGTCCCTCTTCTTGGCAATCAACCTCCAAAAACTTAAATTTGTTCTTGGGAATTAATACATAATCTAATACTTCTTTTTTTGAAGGTAATGAAATATATGGTTTGAAAGTATAAGAAGATTCAAAAAGATCGCTAGTTAAGTTTAATATTACTTGAGGATTTAAGATATTAAGGTCACCTAAGATTATCGGTAAATTAGATTCTTTTTTTGCCATAACAATAGTTTCTTCAAGATGCCACTTTGATAAATCCTCTTTATTTGAAAAATGCGTGTGGTAAACAATTATTTCTTTATTATCTTTTTCTAAAACTATTCGTTGAATTATCC
>Ga0209541_10017198_pt1 | contig 10614 bp, 10 predicted proteins | sample RifCSPlowO2_01_FD_184027 | JGI IMG/M metagenome (GOLD analysis project Ga0209541, IMG submission 184027) | Groundwater microbial communities from Rifle, Colorado - Rifle CSP2_plank lowO2_0.1 (SPAdes) (version 2) | ecosystem: Environmental > Aquatic > Deep subsurface > Groundwater | place... | reverse complement strand
GCCTCGGATTGCACATCAGTGGCGACGCGGCATTTTTTAGCTTTGGAAGAGATAAAGTGATTTCAAGCGTTTGGGGTGGGGGAGCCGTCATTAATTCCAAATATCAAATGGCAAATGACAAATTAAACAAATACGAAAAAGGATTGCCTCATCCGAATAATTTCTGGATATTCCAGCAGTTGCTGCATCCGATCGCCTTCTCCATGATATCACTATTGTACGACGTCATAATTGGAAAAATACTTCTTGTGATTCTTCAGAAGCTGCATCTATTATCGTTTCCCGTGTATCCGGAAGAAAAGCATGCCGGAAAGCCTCGTGAGCTTTTTGCCACATTTCCGAATGCTTTGGCCGTTTTACTGTTCAATCAACTGAGGAAGCTCGATCGGTTTGCCAGGCAGCGTCGAGAAGTATCGCGGTATTACGGAAAAGAAGACAATTACCTGCGTTTTCCCATGCTTGTTGATAATCCAGACGGGATTATCCAAAAAGCTAAACAGCACGGTGTGTTATTGGGCAACTGGTATCACAATGTGATTGATCCTGCCGGAGTGAATTTGGCGGCAATCGGTTATACAAAAGGCTCATGTCCGAACGCGGAAAAAGCCGCAGCTCATATTATCAACCTCCCCACGCGAATACCGATTGCGCAGGCAACATATGTCCTCCAACAAATTAAACGTTGAACAACTCATCGTCGGACAGATGGCAGCAAATTGCTATCTGGTTCACGATGGCAACGAGGCAATTATTATCGATCCCGGTGACGATGGTCAGTATATTCTATCAAAACTTAAGGTTCCTCTTGTTGCCATCATTGCTACTCACGGCCACTCAGATCACGTGACTGCCGCATTTGAGATTCAAACGGCATTGAATACGCCATTTTACATCCATGCACGTGATATATTTTTATTAGATCGCATGAGGGTTCCCCGTACTGATCCCCCACCGAAAGTTGATAAAACGATTAATGATGGAGATATTCTTCCCCTTGGGCTTCGCGTCATGCATACCCCCGGTCATACGCCAGGTGGTATCGTTTTATACGCACCAGAATCGCATATTGCTTTCGTCGGCGACGTGCTTTTTGCAGGAGGTGGCGTAGGGAGAACCGATTTTAGGTATTCAAATGCACACGAGTTAACGCGATCAATACAAAAAATTCTGAACCTACCGAAAGAAACAATTTTGTACCCCGGACACGGGGAACCTACAAGTGTTGCCATATGACAATCAAAGAGATTAACTCATCAATGATCTGGAATGCGTTTTGGGAGACACATGGGTCAAACGCGTTATTTCAATCGTGGTTATGGGGTGATGTTGTTAAAGCCCAAGGAGAGAAGATATGGCGATTAGGCTTTTATGAGGGGTCAACACTTGAAGGTATTGCACTGGTAAACCTGGTTGCCGCCAAGCGAGGCACATTTCTTCATGTTCGTCATGGACCGATACTAATTCATAAGACTTGGAAAGAAGTATTACATCACGTGCGTAAGATCGCGATACGCGAGCGTGCATGGTTTATCCGCATAAGCCCATTAGTTGAAGCGTTACCATCGGGGTTAGGGCTTATATCGTCGCCTGTCCATGAGGTAGACGGAGAGCGGTGTTGGGTCCTTGATCTTGATACTTCTGAAGATGCACTTCTAGCGAATATGCGAAAAACAACTCGGTATGAAATAAAACAAGCACAAAAACTTGGCGTGGAAATAGTGGTTTCGAAGGATGAAAATGATTTGAATCATTTTAATAAACTGTATCAAACTACTGCAATCAGACAGGGGTTTGTGGCGCACAAGGGCATTGTCGAAGAGTTTAAAATATTTGCTCGAGCAGAAAAAGCATTATTGTATCTGGGTAAATATCAAGGACAGATACTGGCAACGGCGATTATTCTTTTTTATGGCGATCAGGCGATTTACCATCATAGCGCTTCAACGCGAACCAATATTCCGGTTAACTACCTTTTGCAGTGGGAAGCGATACGTGAAGCTAAAAAACGAGGTATGAAAGTGTACAATTTTTGGGGTATTGCGCCTAATGATAAACCAAATCATCCATGGCGAGGACTAACGTTGTTCAAAAAAGGGTTCGGGGGCCGGGAAGTAAGCTATATTCACTCCCATGATCTTCCCATAAGTCCTCTCTATGTTTTTCCCAGGACTATAGAATCCGTACGGCGGTTTGTGAAAGGATATTAAATACCGTATACTACATTTGTGTATGCGGGAAGCACTTCGGAAACACCACGATTCTATTAAAACGGCCCTCGCCGGACTCCTCTGGTCAGTCAAAACTCAACCAAATTTCAAGATTCATCTCATTCTTTCCGTCTTTGTGTTGACGTTGGGTTGGTATTTGAGAATTAGCTACATGGAAATGGCAATGCTTGTATTCGCTATTGTTTTGGGCTTATCCGGTGAAATGACTAATACGGCGCTTGAGGCGATGACTGATCTTATTACGACCGAGTGGAGGCAAGAGGCCAAAATCGCCAAAGATGTGGCAGCGGGAATGATGTTTTTGGTTGCATTGGGAGCAATTGGCATCGCATTGTTTGTTCTCCTGCCGCATATTCTCTAGACATAGTATGGAAATACTCTTGGGACTTCTTTTGTTTTCGTGGTTTGTCCATAGCCTTCTCTATGTCCCGTTTATCAAATTACTTTATACGTGGCGCTTCCAGAGATTGAAACAGACGACGCGGGATGCATTCAATAAGCGAACGCCAATCTTTGATAGGTTCCATCAAAAAAAGGCAGGGACTCCGGTCGGAGGGGGCCTTCTCATTATAATAATTACATCACTTCTTTTTCCGCTTTCGCTGCTCCTTTTTCGATATTTCTGGGTTCCGATTACCTCCGTGCATGCGCTGGGAAGCGAGGTAAAGATTCTGTTGTTTGCCTTTATATCGTTTGGACTCTTAGGTTTGGTTGATGATATAAAAAAAACATTTGCATGGACAGAAGCTGGTTTTTTTGGATTGCGACTGAGACATAAACTCATTGTCGAGATCATTCTCGCGACGATCATAGGATTTTGGCTTGTAGGGGAGCTACGAATTGGGATTTTTTACATACCGGTTCTGGGGGTTATTCACTTCGGTTGGTGGTTTATCCCGATTGCAGTTTTCGTCATTATCGCCTTTGCCAATGCTTTTAACATCACCGACGGACTGGATGGACTGGCCAGTGGCGTGCTTATGATCGCCCTTACCGCTTTTTGGGTGCTTTCGGCTTCAATTCTTGATACGCCAATGTCACTATTTATCGCGCTGTGGATGGGAGGACTGATTGCGTTTTTATATTTCAACGTCTTCCCGGCGCGTATTTTTTTGGGAGACGTGGGAGCACTTTCATTCGGGGCAACCATGGCGGTTGTTGGGCTGATGCTTGGGAAAGCTCCGGCTTTGGCGGTTATCGGAGGCATTTTCGTTATAGAAGTTGCCTCATCGCTCATACAGCTTTTATCGAAAAAGTATTTTGGGAAGAAAGCATTCGCAGCAGCCCCCCTCCATTTGTGGTTCCAGTATTACGGATGGCCGGAACCCAAGATCGTCATGCGCTTTTGGATTGTCGCAATCGTATTGGCTATTTTCGGTCTGTGGTTAGCACTTTTTATCAAGCCTCAATTACCGTGAAGAATAACGCAATTGGGATAATTGACTCTGGGTTAGGGGGACTTTCTATTTGGTCATCAATACAAAAGCTTTTTCCCAACGAGTCGACGATGTACCTGGCTGATCATGCATGGGCGCCCTATGGAGACAAATCTGACGGGGTCATAACAGAGCGCGTAAAGACGCTCATAAGGTACTTGATCGATAGATCGTGCGAACTTATTGTCATAGCGTGTAATACTGCAACCGTCGCCGGAATTGACCACTATCGAGCCTGGTTTCCACGGGTACCGATTGTTGGAGTTGTGCCCGTTATAAAGATGGCTGCTGCCACCAGTAAAACTCGGACTTTTGCTGTTTTATCAACCGTGCATACGGCCAATAGTGATTATCAAAAGCGCTTGATTGACACGTTTGCGAACGGCTGCACGGTCTATAGCGTCGGGTGTCCACATCTGGTTGAGTTGGTTGAAAGCGGGAAAACAAAGGATCCGGTTGTTGAGAAGATCGTATCGAACATTTTCAAAAACCGTGACCCAAAGATTGATACGATTGTTCTTGGGTGCACCCATTTTCCGTTTTTGCATGAGGCTATCCGTGCTATAGTGGGAGAAGGCACGGCCGTGCTCGATTCGGGCGGCGCGGTTGCCCGCCAGGTAGGGCGGGTGCTCCAATCTCGTGGAGAAGTGGAAAGTAATGGCGGAACGTTCCTATTTTATACGACAGGAAACCCCAAAAAAGTATCGCGTGTAGCCGGTAACCTTATGGATAGAGTAATAGAATTTTCCAATGCAAACCTATAAAAACAAAAAAGTTGCCATTGTGGGTCTTTCGGTAGAAGGATTGGATTCGGTTGATTTTTTCCGCTCGGAAGACGCGATTGTTACCTGCTGTGATAGACGTATGAAAGAGGAGCTGGGCGATACCTATACACAACTGGCAAAACAGGACGTCACGTTCCATCTGGGAGACGAACATCTTTCGAATTTATCTCAATTTGATATTGTTGTACGAACACCGGGAATATTACTTGATACTCAAGAGCTGGGTAGATATAAAGGCATACTGACAAGTCAAACAAAATTATTTTTTGATCTGTGCCGACCCTCTATTATTGGTGTAACCGGTACAAAAGGAAAAGGAACGACAAGTAGTTTGATAGCCGAGATGCTTAGAAAATCGGGTAAAAAAGTATTTTTGGGAGGAAACGTCGGAACACCACTTCTTTCTAAAGTACGGGAAATGACTGACAAAGACATAGTAGTTTTAGAGCTTTCTTCATTCCAACTCGAAGATTTGACGAAAAGTCCGCATATCGCGGTGGTTTTACCGATCACGCAAGATCATTTAGCAAATATTGATCCCTTAGCGACTAACTATCATAAATCGCGGGAAGATTATGTCAAGGCAAAATTTTCAATCATAGCTTTCCAAACCAAAACAGATGTGATTATTGCTAATGCTGATAATGAAACGAGTGTATCCTTTGCGCAACATTCTGCCGGCAGGAAATATTTTGTCAGTCGGAAACAACAAACGAACGCATTTGTGGAAAATCATGAAGTATTTGTGAGCTGGCAGGAAAAAATAGAAAGGATTTGCGGGTTAGACGAAGTCATTTTGCGGGGAGAGCACAATTTAGAAAATATCGCTACGGCAAGTTTAGCCGCCCTCGTTTCCGGAGCATCACTTGAGTCGGTTAGAAACGCTGCGAAACAGTTTAAAGGTCTCCCGCACAGATTACAGTTTGTTGACACAGTCAATGGAGTTGCCTTTTATGACGACTCGTTTTCAACGGTTCCCGAAACGACGATTGCAGCGATAGCATCGTTTTTTGAGCCAATCATTCTGATTGCGGGAGGGTCGGAGAAAGGATCCGACTTTAGCGACCTTGGAAAAATAATCGCAAACAGTTCGGTCAAAACATTGATCGTTATAGGAACTATGACAGATAGGATTGTAAAGGCAGCAGAGGACGCACATTTTTCCGGAGAGATCGTAACCGGGCTACGTACTATGGAAGAAGTTGTAAAAATCGTCTTTGCCCGTGCCCGGCCCGGTGATGTAGTGTTGTTGAGTCCAGCCTGTGCATCGTTTGATATGTTTCCCAATTACAAAGAGCGGGGAAAGCAATTTGCCTATGAAGTCTCGCGTCTCTGATCGACTGCTTCTTGTGATAGTGAGTGTCATTTGCGTTGTTGGTATTCTCATGGTGTATAACTCCTCCGTGGCCATTGCCCAGCGGGATTTTTCTGATCAATATTATTTTGCCAAAGAACAACTCAAGTGGCTTTTGGTGGGATCAATCGGACTTATAATTGCTGCTAAGATTGACTATACACGCTGGTATCAATGGTCGCTGCCACTGCTTCTGGGAACCATCGTACTGCTTCTTGCCGTGTTTGTTCCGGGTATCGGCGTGGGGGCACAGGGTGCTCATCGGTGGATCAATCTGGGTTTTACGACACTGCAGCCGGCGGAACTGGCGAAATTTTCCATTATTATTTATCTATCTGCGTGGCTTTCTAAACCGGAAAAGGGAAGATTTGGGGCATTTGCGCTTCTTATGGCGATGGTCGTGGGGCTTGTTGTCATCGAACCGGATTTAGGAACGGCAGTCGTCATTCTTGCCGTATCGGTGCTGATGTATTATTACTCAGGGGCGCCGATTGCACACTTCCTCGTTATGATTCCGGTTCTGGTCGCCGGCGGAGGAGTTCTCGCCATTGTCGCGCCGTATCGGTTTGCAAGACTCACCACATTTTTCAATCCCCAAGCCGATCCGCTGGGCGCTTCCTATCAAATTCGGCAGATATTGCTCGCATTAGGATCCGGTGGACTCTTTGGTGTGGGAATCGGAAAATCCCGGCAGAAGTACGAATACCTGCCTGAGGCAAATACGGATTCGATTTTTGCTATTATCGGAGAAGAGTTGGGGTTTGTCGGAAGCGTCGTTATTATCGGACTGCTGCTCATGCTGATCTGGCGCGGGTTTCGTATTGCCAAATACGCACCGGATTCTTTTGGCAGATTATTGGCACTGGGAATAGCAAGTTGGATTGCGGTGCAGGCAGGCATAAATCTATCTGCGATGGTTGCGCTCGTACCACTGACCGGAATCCCGCTTCCGTTTATTTCCTATGGAGGCTCAAGCCTTATCATTTTGTTGGTTTCTGTGGGAATACTGCTTAATATAAGCAAACACTCATAACATATGGCCAAAAGAAAAAAAATTCTCATGACCGGAGGACATATTACACCAGCTATTGCTGTTGCTGATGCACTGAAAAAAACGAATACTCAAATCGACATTGTTTTTGCGGGTCGGGATACGTCCATTGAAGGATCAAACAGTCAATCCGAAGAAGCACGTTTGGTTAACCAACGAGGGTTTAGATTTGTGAGTATCCAAGCGGGAAGAATAACACGGGCATTTACCTTGCTGACCGCAGTCGGAATATTTCGCATACCTTTTGGCTTTATTGCCGCGTTTGGGATTTGTCTCTCGGAGCGACCCGACGTCATTGTTTCTTTTGGAGGATATGTTGCCCTTCCGGTTGTGATAGCAGGATGGATGCTTGCAATTCCTTCGATCACACACGAACAGACGCTATCGCCGGGACTGGCAAACAGGATTATTGGATTATTTGCAAAAAAAATCTGTGTGAGTTTTCCCCAAACAGTCAAGGATTTTCCAAGCGATAAAACGGTTCTTACCGGACTTCCCCTTCGGGAGAGTATATTTCATCCTCCCAAAAATTCACCCTTTCCTCTTGGGAACAAGCCATTGATAATAGTGACCGGCGGAAGTACCGGAGCGGTGACACTCAATCGTCTGGTATTTCCTATAGTAGAAAATCTGACCACATACTATAGTATCATTCATCAGACTGGTAGATTGGATCTTCAAAACGCTCCAGATGTACCCAACTATTTTGCGACTGCGTATCTGGATGAACCAGCGTATGCCTGGGCGATTGGTCACGCGGACTTGGTCGTCGGCCGATCCGGTGCAAATACCGTCGGTGAAGTCGCTGTGCTTGGGAAAGTTGCATTGTTCGTGCCGCTTCCATGGTCCGGAGGGAATGAACAGTATGAAAACGCACGGTATTTAGAAACTGTTGGTACAAGCCAGGTACTCAATCAAAAAAATCTCACCCCAGGGAAATTATTAGGTGCAATAGAGGGAATTTTTCGGGATAAACAGACATACGATAAAAAAGCGGTCGAAATTTCCCGTGAGTTTCCCCGGGACGGAGCTGTCCGCGTAGCAGATCAAGTCATGGCAATTCTTTCCCATGCATAACAAAGCTTTTTTTCGACGATTCGGATCACTCATTATTCTGTTGGTTTTTATCATCATAACGAGCATAGGTATCTATTTTGGGAGTGACTATCTGTTCGCCTTGGAAAATATCGAAGTTGCCCCAGATACGCTCCAAGTCACCGTTAACGAGGATAAAATGCCAAAAAATCTGCTTTTTTTTCCCGCCGGCAAAGTTAGGGAAGATATTCTTCGTGATAACCCGATTCTGGCTTCACTCCAATTGAAAAAGAAATTTCCTCATACGCTTGTCATCATCGCGAAACGCCGGGAACCCATCGCGATCATTCGTTTAGAATCTATTGTCGGTTTGATTGACCGGGAAGGATATATCGTGGGAATTGACGATGGGACCGCCTTCTTGCCGAGAATAGCTCTTGAGCCTTTCCCGGTAGCAGTGGGTCAGCACGTGATCGACCAATCCGTTCGGGCAGCGCTTACCTTGATTGCCGCCTTACCGCAAGAGTATACAGTGCAACAGATAACAAGATTTGATAGACTGTCCATTATGGGAGAACTTGGAGAAATAAACATAATAATTCCTCAAGATATTGACCCTGATAATTTTTCGAGTACTTTACAAACAATTCTGTCCGGATTTAGAATAAAAGGAAGCATGCCCACTCGGATTGACCTCCGATTTGATAAACCTATTATCCAATTCTAAAATATCTTACTATGGCCCGTGATCAAACAACAGCAGCCATTGATGTTGGGACATCAAAGATAACGACCCTTATCGCGTCGATCACAGAAGAGGGAGATGCAAATGTTGTCGGCGTGGCAACGGTACCGTCGCGGGGGCTTCGAAAAGGACAGGTGGTCAACATAGAGGAAGCCACGGCCGCCATTTCCGGTTCTGTTGATGCAGCGGAACGAATGGCAGGCTCTTCTATTGCCCGCGCATACGTGTCTATCGGCGGAAATCATGTCGCCTCTATAAACTCTCACGGTGTGGTAGCCGTGGCTGAACCGGAGAAAGAAATTACCCAAAATGATGTACGCCGGGTCATTGACGCGGCAAAGGCAGTGCAGTTGCCACAATCGAGAGAGATTCTTCATATACTTCCCCGCGGATATATCGTGGACGGACAGGAGGGCGTGGTGGATCCTGCCGGTATGACGGGCGTTCGCCTTGAGGTGGATACGCATTTAGTGACGGGAGGAGCGACAGCCATTCGGAATTTAGCTAAATGTGTTGAAGAGTTGGGAATTGAGGTAGCAGGGATGGTGTTTGGAGGACTTGCAAGCGCTCATGCGACCATTACCGATACCGAAAAAGAATTAGGCGTTGTTCTCGTTGATATCGGTGGTGGAACAACGGATGTGGCTATTTTCGTCGAAGGTGCCCTTTCGTACTCATCCGTCATTCCCATTGGAGCCATAAACATTTCCAAAGATCTCGCTGCCGGACTTCGGGTGTCGCTCGAAAGCGCCGAGAAAATAAAATTGCTATTAGGAACGCAGCCGAAAACGCCAGCGATTGCCGAACATAGGGATGGGGTCAAGCAAAAAAAAGCCGGAGAGGATGATGAAATAGACGTTTCGGGACTCGGACTCGTTGAGGAAATGCGTTCGATTTCCCGTCGAACATTGGTCGAAGGCATCATCAAGCCGCGCTTGAACGAAATATTCACGATGGTAGGACTTGAAGTAAAGCGAAGTGGGTTTGGCGGGATGATGCCCTCGGGTGTCGTGATTACCGGTGGCGGTGCACTCACCGTCGGGGCCACCGAGGCGGCGCGACGAAATTTAGCAATGTCAGTTCATATCGGGACACCCTTGCGGATTCGTGGACTCATTGATGAGATCATGACGCCAGCCTATGCATCTAGTGTGGGACTTCTGTTGTATGGAGCAAGTCAGCGGCGGGGAGAGGCCGGTGCGGGTGCCATTTCGCGCGGCGCATCGCGGATTCAAATGAAAGGGATTGCGGGACGGGTCATTGATCTTATTAAATCTTTTCTGCCCTAATTTGTTTTTCCATGTTAATAAAACCAGATATCGCGCGATTTGCAAAGATTAAAGTCATAGGTATTGGCGGAGGGGGCGGCAACGCCATCAACTCCATGATGAGTGTTAATCAGATAAACGGCGTGGATTTTTTGGGTGTCAATACCGACGCGCAGGCGTTATTTCTCTGTCAGTCCCAAACCAAAATTCAAATCGGGGAAAATCTCACACGAGGATTGGGCGCCGGAGGAAATCCGGAGATCGGCAAACAAGCCGCGGAAGAGTCCCGCGAGAAGCTCAAGGAACACCTGCATGACACCGACATGGTCTTCTTGACGTGTGGTGAAGGCGGAGGAACCGGGACCGGAGCCACACCGATTATTGCCCAGATAGCCAAAGATTTGGGTGCTCTGACGGTGGCAGTTGTCACTAAGCCGTTTCAATTCGAAGGAACCCGGCGGATGGTGCAAGCTGAAGAGGGAATCGAAAATCTCAAAGACAAAGTCGATACGCTTATTGTCATTCCAAACCAGCGCATCATGGATGTCATCGACAAAAAGATGACGCTTTTGGAAGCCTTCCGGGTTGCTGATTCCGTGTTGGGACAGGGAGTTCAGGGAATTTCCGATCTTATTACCATGCCCGGACTTATAAACGTTGATTTTGCCGACGTGCGCGCAATCATGACGGGCGCCGGATCGTCTCTCATGGG
>Ga0209541_10017197_pt1 | contig 10615 bp, 6 predicted proteins | sample RifCSPlowO2_01_FD_184027 | JGI IMG/M metagenome (GOLD analysis project Ga0209541, IMG submission 184027) | Groundwater microbial communities from Rifle, Colorado - Rifle CSP2_plank lowO2_0.1 (SPAdes) (version 2) | ecosystem: Environmental > Aquatic > Deep subsurface > Groundwater | place: Rifle... | reverse complement strand
AGATGTGATCGTGGTCGCTTCAGTTTCCTGCATCTACAATATCGGCTCTCCTGCGGAATACGGCAATTTTACAGTGGAGACAAGTCTCGGAGATGAAGCCGATTGGCAAGGCATATCTACAAGACTGGTCGAACTTCAGTACTCGCGCTCGGAATTCGAATTCAAGCGTGGAACTTTCAGAATTCGAGGAAACTATCTGGATATTTATCCGGCATATGAGGACTTCGGTTACAGACTGCAGGAAGAAGGAGGTATAATAAGTAAAATTTCAAAATTTGATCCGTTGACCGGAGTAGAGACGCATAGCAATGAGTCTCTACAAAATACCGTTATTTATCCAGCCAAACACTACCTGATGGATCCCGCTGTCTTTAAATCGGCCGAAACGCAGATCCGCCGGGACCTCAAACTTGAATCGTCGCAGTTAAAAAAACAGAATAAATTAGTTGAAGCCGGAAGGCTTATCCGACGGGTTAACTACGATCTTGAGATGATCAAAGAAGTGGGTTATGTCAACGGAATTGAGAATTATTCTCGTTATTTTGACGGTAGAAAGCCCGGTGACCCGCCCTATGCTCTAATCGATTATTTCACAAAAACCTATCTGGATAACTTTTTGGTTTTTATTGACGAGTCACATATGACCGTACCCCAGATACGCGGGATGTTTAACGGCGATTTTTCCCGCAAAAAAACTCTGATAGATTTTGGATTCAGACTAAAAGCGGCATTTGACAACCGGCCTTTGAAGTTTGATGAATTTTATCCCTCAATCCCGCATTTTATCTACGCATCCGCCACTCCCAACGAATGGGAAATTAACTCGGCGATTACAGAACACAAACTAAAAACCAAAAATGAAAAAATAAAAGGTATATACCGGGGAGTTGTCGAACAATTAGTCAGACCGACCGGAATTGTTGATCCTAAGATAATCATCAGGCCAGCCAGGCACGAAGTTCAGGATTTGCTTGGCGAAATAGCCAATCGGGTTAAAAATAAAGAAAAGATCTTGGTTACGACCCTGACCAAAAAAATCGCCGAAGATCTGTCGGAATACCTTAAAGACCGGAAAATCCGCGCCTCCTATCTGCATTCTGACATTAAGACCTTGGAAAGGTCGGATATACTTGACAATTTAAGAAAAAGCGAATTTGACGTATTGATTGGGGTCAATCTGCTTCGGGAGGGGCTTGACCTTCCGGAAGTTTCGCTCGTCGCCATACTTGATGCCGACAAAGAAGGATTCCTGCGCTCTAAGACCGCCCTCATCCAGACCATGGGTCGCGCTGCCCGCAATATCTCGGGAGAAGTAATTCTTTATGCTGACGAAATAACCAATTCCATCAAACAGGCAGTCCGGGAAATCGAAAGGAGAAGGAAATACCAGCTGGAATATAATCGAAAACACCAGATTGAACCAAAAACCGTTTACAAACCCGTAAGAGAGAAAATCATCGGCCAGGATGAGGCATTTTTGATTCAAGACCGGACAAAAATTACCTATAGCGACGATCTTCTGGACCTGATCAAAAAAGACAGCCTGACTCCCTATGATCTGAAAAAAACGGTCAGTCGGTTGGAAAAAGAAATGAAAAAACAAGCCGAAGACCTGAATTTCGAACTGGCGATTAAAATTAGGGATAAAATAAACCAACTAAAGGACCCACGCTTATGAAAGATTTCATCAAAATACGCGGAGCGCGCCAGCACAACCTCAAAAATATCAACCTCGACATTCCCAAGAATCAATTTGTCGTCATTACCGGCGTTTCCGGATCGGGCAAGTCTTCTTTGGCTTTCGATACGATTTATGCCGAGGGTCAGCGAAGGTATGTCGAGTCTCTCTCGGCCTATGCGAGGCAATTTTTAGGCATCATGGATAAGCCGGACGTAGATCTTATAGAAGGGTTATCTCCGTCAATTTCGATCGATCAGAAGTCGACCTCGCATAATCCCCGCTCGACAGTCGGGACAATTACCGAAATCTATGATTATCTGCGCCTTTTATTTGCCAGAATCGGCCATCCGCATTGCCCCAACTGCGGCGGCGAAATCAGCAGACTGTCGGTCGATGAAATAGTCGGAAAAATGCTGCAGTTAATCAAGCAGACCGGCGAAACAGATAAAATAAAATCCCATCAACTCAATCTTTATTCACCGGTTATCAGACAAAAAAAGGGCGAATTTAAGGATCTCTTAGATAATCTGAGTTCAAAAGGATTCGCGCGAGTCCGGATTGATAATAAAATCAAATCATTGCAGGACGGGATAGACCTTGTCAAAACCAACAAGCACTCGATCGATGTGGTCATCGACAATATTCCCTTCTCCCATAAAGCCTTCAGGGATAATATTTTCCGCTCCAACCTTCAGAGTCGCCTGGCCAACGCAGTAGAGCAAGCGGTTAATCTTTCCGACGGTCTGGTGATTCTCACCATTGGTGGAAACTTGGTTAATCACGAACCTGCCGAACATCTTTACTCGGAAAAATTCTCCTGCCCCAACTGCAATATCTCGCTTCCCGAAATCGAACCCCGCATGTTTTCCTTCAACTCTCCGCTTGGCGCTTGCAAGACCTGCAAAGGTATAGGCACGATATATAAAATCGACCCCGACAGGGTTATCAATAAAAACTTAAGTATTAACGAAGGCGGCATCACTCCTTTTTCCAAGTTTTTTTATGCCGACACCTGGTTTACCAGACTAATTAAGCAAGTCGCCGGCGAGGAAAATATAGACTTGGACACTCCCTTGGAGAAAATTAATAAAAATAGTCTGGGGATCTTATTGTCTGGGACCAATAAAGTGCACAAAGTATACGGCAACAACCGCTTCGGCAAGCCAACGGTTATCTTTGAAAAATATCGAGGGATAATCGGCGAGCTTGAACGCCGGTATTTTGAAAACCAGGGCGACTACACTTCTCAAGAAATTCAGAAATATATGAAGGAGGAGGTATGTTCAGACTGCAACGGAGACAAGCTTAAGCCCGAAATTCTTTCAATCACTATCGATAAATATAATATCAGCCAACTGGCTAACTTTTCTGTCGGAAAATTGATTGGCTATTTGCAAAACTTTGCTCAAATTGACCTGAATGACTATGAAAATGAAATATCGCGGCCGGTCATCAAAGAAGTTATTACCCGATTGATTTTTTTGCAAAATGTCGGATTATCCTATCTTACCGTCTCCCGTCAAGCCAAGACTTTATCGGGAGGCGAACTTCAGCGTATCAGGCTTGCTTCACAGATCGGTACTGGTTTAACCGGCGTTTTATATGTTCTCGATGAACCGTCGATCGGCCTCCACCCGAAAGATGTATCTGCCTTGATCAAAACCTTGCTCGAACTTAAAGATCTGGGCAACAGCATCATAGTCGTCGAGCATGATAAAAATACCATCGAGGCAGCCGACCAAATCATCGAACTTGGACCGCTGGCAGGCAAGCATGGCGGCAAAATCGTCTTCTCAGGATCCTTGTCCGAACTAAAAAATAGCTCCACTCTCACCGGTGAATTTATTTCCGGCAAAAGAAACATCGGACTTATGCATAAAAAATTGCTGACCGGCAAAGGCATGCTGATGCTCAAAGGCGCTTCGGAATATAACCTAAAAAAAATTAACCTCAAGTTGCCTCTTGGCAATATGATAGTTGTCACCGGAGTTTCAGGATCGGGTAAATCATCACTGATCGTTGAGACTTTATATCCCGCGCTCAAATACTATCTTGACGGCTATTTTTCTGAAAAAATCGGCCATTTCGATCATCTCGAGGGTTATCAGCTTGTTGACAAAGTCTATCTGGTTGATCAATCTCCGATCGGAAGAACTCCAAGGTCAAATCCGGCAACTTACGTCAAATTCTTTGACGTGATCCGGGACATCTTTGCCGCGACGGTTGACGCCAAAGTCAAAGGCTTTAAAAAAAGTCGTTTTTCATTTAATCTTAAAGGCGGTCGATGTGAAAAATGTCAGGGTGCGGGAGTCATCAAAATTGAGATGCAGTTTCTTTCGGACGTATATGTCACTTGCGATGTCTGCGAAGGCAAACGCTACAATCTAGAAACACTTGAGGTCAAATTCAAAGGCAAAAGTATCTATGACGTGCTAAAAATGACCGTGGAAGAAGCGCAGGAGTTCTTTTCCAACCACCACAAAATCAGGCAAAAATTGGAGTTTTTAAGCAATGTGGGCTTAGGCTATCTCGAACTTGGCCAGCCGGCGCCTACACTCTCCGGGGGCGAAGCTCAGAGAATCAAACTGGCTGATGAATTATCCAAAAGGGGAACGGGCAATACGATCTATATCCTTGACGAACCGACCACGGGTCTGCATTTTTATGACATCGAAAAACTTCTCTCCACGCTTCAGCAATTGGTTGACAAAGGCAATACCGTCATCGTCATCGAGCACAATCCCGACGTGATAAAAAACTGCCAGTATCTTGTCGATTTGGGGCCGGAGGGGGGGGATCTGGGAGGTCATGTAGTCTATCAGGGCGAAATTGCTGGTATCCTTAAAGTAGATAATTCACATACGGGCAAATACTTAAGGAATTTAAAATTCTGACAGGATGAGACACATTTTTTTCAAACCGGCCGTTTTATTCTTCCTAATAGCCACTGTCTTTTGTCTGGTATCTGCTCCTGTATCCGCTCAGGACTTCCTTACCGATTACCAAATCGAGTATTTCCTTAACGAGCAGGATAACAAACTCCAGACCAATGTCAAATTTACCGTCAATGTCACCAACCTTCGCTCCGATGTCTATGTCAAGCAATTTGCCATAGGTTTTCCCAAGTCTTTCAGCATCAGCAATGTCAAAGCCTACGACGATAACGGTCTATTGCAGCCCGAAGTTACCGCCGATGACGGCAGCAAAATTAATATCGGTTTAGAGTTCTCGCAGCCAAATATAGGTAAGAATTCGCTGAATAACTTCTATCTGGAATTTCTCCAGGATAATTTATTCAATATCAACGGCAATGTCTGGGAAGTTATCATCCCCACAATCGACAGGCAAAAAGGCAATTATAAAATCTTAGTCCACCTGCCGGAAAATACGGACAAAAAAATATCGATAGCCAAACCCCAGCCCGATGCCGTCCTGGCCAATACCGTCATCTGGAACAATCCGACTACCAAGACGGTCTATGCCGTCTTCGGTGATACCCAGTACTATAAATCCAATCTCGTCTACAACCTGAAAAACAATAAGTTACTGCCTGTCTATACCGATATTGCCCTGCCACCTGACACGCTTTATCAAAAAATATATCTGGACAGCCTCGATCCTCTTCCCGAAAAAGTCTACTCCGATTCGGACGGTAATTATCTTGCCAGATACTATCTTAACGCCCGGGAAGCCAAAACCGTATCTTTCCAGGGGACAATTGCGGTTTACTCCCAGCTGCGGGAGGCGATTCTACCGCAGATTAGACAGCAATTTGAAAGGCAGAAAAATTATCTTTTAGCGGCTGACCCCGTCTGGAGCGTAAAACAGACAAAACAAATCTCCGATTTGCCCGGCGATCCGGAGGCGATCTATAATTTTGTCATTGACCGGCTCGCCTACGACTATAATAAAGTGGAAAGTGAAAACACCAGGCTGGGCGCAGATAAAGCCTTAGCAAATCCTGACAACGCCGTCTGTATGGAATACACGGACTTATTTGTCGCTCTAGCCAGAAATAAGCAAATTAATGCCAGGGAGATCGAAGGCTACGGCTTTAGCCAGGATCCTAATTTCAGGCCGCTTTCCTTGGTTTCCGACATTCTCCACTCCTGGCCGGAGTTTTATGACGTTAAGGCACAGGTTTGGCAGCCGATAGACCCCACCTGGGAGGACACGTCGGGCATAGATTATTACTCTTCTTTTGACCTTAACCATATTGCCTTTGTTATCCACGGACAAAATCCCGAATATCCTCTTCCGGCCGGAACCTATAAATTAGGCAATTCGCAGGATCTCACTATCGCCGCAACCAATAAATTCCCGCCGGAAAAGCGTCAAATACAAATATCGTCCGATCCTTTGCCGGAGAGCTTAACCAGAAATAAAACTTATCAAAGCAAAATAAACTTTACGAATTCAGGCAATACTTACTTTTGGGGCAATTCAATTCCCGTAAAAAGCAGCAATCTTGAGATTCAACCTGCCCTAATCAATCTCTCGCCTCTCGCGCCCTTGGAAAAGAAGACAATTCTCCTAAGCTATAAAGTAAAAAACTTTGCCGGTCAATATCGCACCGGCTTTAATGTCAGCCTTGCAGACAGTAAATTTGAGGCGGATTTCAACCTGGCCTCGGACTATCTGCAAATCACTAAAACCATCCTCGTCTACTTTTTTATTTTTCTTTTTGCTTATTTCAGTCTGCTGACCGCAAAAAAATTATACCGCTCAATGAAAAAATGATCACGATCCGCTTGACTAAAAAAAATCTGGCAAAACTGCCAAGCTCGCCCGGAGTTTATCTCTTCAAAAAAAATAACACCATCAACTATATCGGCAAAGCCGTGTCGATCAGGGCCAGAATCTATTCCCACCTGCAAAACGGCAAGTTAGACCGGAAGGAGTCCCGAATTGTCAAAAATAGCAGCCGGATTGGCTATATTATAACCGACTCGGAATTTAAGGCCCTGCTTCTCGAATCCGAGCTTATTCAAAAATATAAGCCCAAATACAATACCAGATGGAAGGACGACAAGAGTTATTTATATATCAAAGTAACCCGAAAAGAAACCTATTCTAAAATATTCATCGTTCGCAGGGAATTCGACGGAAAATCACTCTACTTTGGTCCTTTTCCAGCCAAAAAAGACGCGGAACTCATCTGTAAAACCATCCGCAAGATATATCCGTTTTGTCAGCAAAGCAAACTGGGAACTCGCCGCTGTTTTTATGCAAAAATCGGGCTTTGCCATCCCTGCCCCAGCGACATCGCCAAAATTTCCGATCCGGCCAAAAAAGCCAATCTCAAAAGACTATACAGGCAGAATATCAGACAGGTGATTCGTATTTTGAATGGCAAAGTCGAATTGGCTTTACAAGATGCCTATAGAATGCTTAAGTCTTTGGGCAAATCGCAGGATTACGAGCAGGCACTGGTTCTCAGAGATAAAATAAATTTATTTGAAACACTGATCCACAAAGCCAGATTTTCCCCGGATACGTCGTTAAATATAAATAATTCCTCCGAAGCCGTGGGTGCTTTAATCAGGTTGTTAAATCAGAATAATCTCCGGATTACAAAGCTGTCCCACCTCGAGTGTTATGACGTCAGCAACCTCCTGCAAAAACAAGCCGCCGCTTCCCTGGTCGTTTTTGTCAATGGATTGCCGGATCGATCCAAATACCGAAAATTTAAGATCAGGGACAGTAAAGCGGGGTCTGATCTTGATATGCTTGAGGAAGTATTCCGTCGCCGGCTCCGGCTGAACTGGCCAAAACCTGATCTTATCGTCGTAGACGGCGGCACACCCCAATATTTGCGTATACGGCAAGTTCTGAAAAATCTTAAGCTTTCGCTTCCCTTCATCGCTATTGCCAAGCATCCCGATCGGCTCCTGTTTGAAGATAATAACCGGCTAAAAACCCTGCGTCCGGAAGCTAATAACCCGGGGTTTAATCTGGTTAGACATTTAAGGGATGAAGCCCACCGTTTCGCCAGAAAATATCATCTTTTCCTGCGGCAAAAAGACTTAAGGTTATAAATGGTATAATAGACTGATTATTAATTCTTTTCACTTAAATTATTTTATGAATGCAATCGTGTCTTACTTATGCTTATCGTTTATAATTAATTTCTGAAGAAAGCCTTATGAAAAATATCCTGCTTGCTGTCAATATCGTCTTAAGCATTTTAATCGTAATCTTCATACTTATCCAAGGCCGGGGAGGAGGATTAGGCAGCGCTTGGGGAGGCGGAGGTGAGATGTTCCAGACCAGAAGAGGTATAGAAAAAGTAACCCTTAAACTTTCTGTCTTTCTTATTATCGTTTTCTTCCTCGTTTCGCTAATTAATTTATTTGTAAAATAAATCTAGAATACAATTCCAACGATCCTGTTGTCTATGATTTTCGTCAAAAAAACATTCCGTTATTACTATTGGCTCGCAGTAGAGTTCGTCAAAAAGCATCTCCGCATTATCATTATCAGCTTTTTATTAAGTTTTATCCTGATTGTCAGTTTAGTCTCCTTTGCCCCCTACATTCAATCGCTGTTTTCCGGTCAAAGGGAAATTATCGGTATGGTAGGCGATTTTGACTATAATTCTCTGCCGCCTGAAATCACCGGTAAAATCTCAAGCGGCTTACTTTATGTTAACGAAAAAGGAGAATTTATCCCGGCCATAGCTTCAAACTGGGAAGTGCTTGAGGATGGAACCGTATATAGATTTAACATCCGCGACGGGCTGCTTTGGTCGGATGGTACCCGATTTAGCGCGTCGGAGATCGACTACCAATTCAAAGATATCAGTTTTGACATTATCGACGCCAAAACCATTCAGTTCAAGCTGAAAAAGTCCCTTCCCGTCTTCCCCACCTATTTGCTCAAACCTATTATCAAATTTCCTTTAGTAGGCGTCGCCGGCTTATTTAAAGTTGACCGTATCAGATCGAATTACGGCATAGTCGAGCAGATTAATTTAAGTCCAAATAAAAAGGAGTTGCCTCTACTGGTTTATAAATTTTATAAATCGGAGGCTCAAATGATCAATGCCTATAAGCAGGGTGAGATTAATCAGATGAAGCTTAATAAAAAAAGTGTAGCCGATGTCTTTGGCAACTGGAAAAATACATCCGTGAGCAAAACAACCGACTACTCAAAACTCCTGACTCTCTATTTTAACTTTAAAAATAAATTGCTGGCGGAAAAAGAGGTGCGGCAGGCTATAACCATGGCGATCGACGAAAGCGAATTCAGCGAGTTTGGCGAAATTGCTTTTGGTCCTGTTCCGCCTGACTCCTGGGCTTATAGCAGCTCGATTAAACCGCCGGTTTTTGACTTAGATTCGGCGCAGAGAATTCTAAATAAAGCCAAAACCGCAAGTCTGGAAGCGGCCTTAAACCTTCATACCTACTATGATTACTTAAATGACGCGGAGCTGATCGCCGCTGAACTGAAAGCTGCAGGACTTCAGGTCAAACTCAAACTTGTCTCTTCCCGGCAGCCAAGCGACTTTGATCTTTTCCTGGCCTTTTGGAATCTCCCGTCAGACCCCGATCAGTATTTTTTTTGGCACAGCACCCAACAGCAAGGCAATCTCGGCGCCTACAAAAATGTGAAGATAGATAAACTGCTTGAGGATGCCAGAAATACCAGCATTATCGATGAAAGGAAAAGGCTTTATCTTGAATTTCAAAAAGTGATCGCCGACGACTCCCCCGCGGTTTTCCTCTACTTTCCCTACATTTACTCTATCAAGCGAAAATAGTATAATTCAAATAGTTAAAATTAGTTGAAAACAGTTTAAATTGGTTCAGGATCTGATTGATAAGATGCTGAAATAAATTCAGCATTACACAGAATACAATCTGTCATTTCGTTTTGCGATCGCCATATTTTTAACTATCTATGACTATTTATAACTTGAGCCTATTTCAAAACCTGACTACTTACGTCATTCTGGCAAGCGAAGGCGCGTCCAGAATCTAAAAGAGGTTTAGAGTCTCTGGATAAGCCAGAGTGACGAGTATTGAAATAGCTTCTTGTCGATACGAAATCGTCAGGGTGGCGGAATTTGCTATACTTACCCAGCCATGCCGAGGTGGCGAAATTTGGTATACGCGCAGTCTTGAGGAGGCTGTACCGAAAGGTGTGGGAGTTCAACTCTCCCCCTCGGCACAAAAAGTTAAGCTCGTCCCTCCGAAAAAGTCGGCCCGGACAGGTAAAATCCGTTCGTAAGAATTTTACTTAAAGAAAAAGCGCAAAAATTTTTAGCTAACAGAATGTTACTTATATTCTATTTACTAATAGAATTCAAAGGTATAGAATTTGTCAACATGGAAAACCATAAAAATCCAGTTGACAAGAAAATTTTTCTGAAATTTGGTAAAACACTAAAACAGATGAGATTAGAGAAACAATTAACTCAAGAAAAATTATCTGATTTGGCAGGAATTCATAGAACTCATGTTGCTGGAATTGAGGGTGTACATAGAAATCCGTCGCTCAAAAATGTCGTAAGACTAGCAAATGCTTTAGGTGTTAAGACTAAAGAATTATTTAATAAATTGTATACCCGTCTTAGTTGATTTTGCAAATTTTCAACTAAAAATATCTTATTAAATCAACTTAGAGGGGTATATACTGATTGCAATCTAAATCAATAGAAGTATAAAATTTAATTGAAAGGAGGTGTACAACTATGACATTTAGAAGACCAATTAATCCAGTCATAGAATATAATGACGGTCAGTGGACAAACAAACAAGTAATTACAACAGAACTTGTTGTGACTATGCCAGACGGTGAACAAATAGAAATTATTAGGGATGGAAAGCCTGTCGAAAGCGAAGCAGTAAAACCAAACCTCCTTGAGGGGGTAATCCAAGTTTTTCGGAACAGAGGAGTACCAGCTGCGGGTGGAGGAAAGGAAAGACGAGG
>Ga0209541_10017196_pt1 | contig 10615 bp, 7 predicted proteins | sample RifCSPlowO2_01_FD_184027 | JGI IMG/M metagenome (GOLD analysis project Ga0209541, IMG submission 184027) | Groundwater microbial communities from Rifle, Colorado - Rifle CSP2_plank lowO2_0.1 (SPAdes) (version 2) | ecosystem: Environmental > Aquatic > Deep subsurface > Groundwater | place: Rifle... | reverse complement strand
GTATGCCGGGTACCTGCCGTTTAGCGGGTCGGAACTTCTCTTGTCCGTTCTTGCACTGCTCGTTGCGTGCTTAGCGAGCAACCGCATTGTCGCGCTAGTCTTGAAAGCGCCTACAAACGTCGAGTCGGACTCTATTACCGCTCTCATTCTCTTCTTCGTTATGACCCCTGCCGTACGTCTCGCTGCTCTACCGCAACTCGCCGCCGTAGGCGTGATTGCGATGGCGACCAAGTACCTCTTTGCGTGGCGGAAAAAACATATATTAAATCCGGCTGCCGCCGGTGCGGTCCTCGCTGGGTTTACCGGTCTTGGCGCGAGTTCCTGGTGGATATCTCTCGGACCCCTCCTGCCGATCTCTCTCGTGCTCGGGCTTTTGATAGTACGGAAGCTGCGTCGCTTCTGCATGTTCTTCGTGTTCGTCGCCGTTAGTCTCGTGTCGGTGACCGCGTACTCATTTTTCTCGGGCACGCTTAGCGCGAACTGGTTCATCGATATTCCACTCCAGGTCTTTACCGTCTGGCCCCTCTTCTTCGGTACGATCATGCTCACTGAACCGCAGACGACGCCTCCAACCGCGAACACACGCATGGTCTACGGAGCGCTCGTCGGGGTGCTCTTCGGCGCCCCTCTCCACGTTGGCTCGCTGTATCTGACGTCTGAACTCTCCCTCGTGCTCGGCAACCTGTATTCGTTTTTTGTCAGCTCGAAGCAGCGGCTGTTTTTGACGCTCGTCGAAAAGAAGAAGCTCGCGCCGGCCATCTACGAGCTCGTCTTTTCTCCTGACCGCACGCCCGCATTCCTTCCCGGACAATTTCTCGAGTGGACCCTTTCCCACGCGCACCCTGACGAGCGAGGCAACCGGCGCTATTTCACGATCGCTTCCTCGCCGACCGAGCGGTATTTGCGCATAGGAGTCAAGATAATCGATGCCTCGAGCAGCTACAAAAAAGCACTTCTCGCGTTTTGGGAAAAGGGATCTCTGGTTGCTGGTCAGCTCGGAGGCGATTTTGTCTTACCCAGGGATACGGGAGAAAAACTTGTATTCATTGCCGGCGGCATCGGCGTCACCCCCTTCAGGAGCATGGTCAAGTATATGATAGACCGCAAGCAGATGAGGGATATCGTGCTCTTCTACACGTGCGTTGATGTTTCGGAATTCGTGTACCGCGACCTCCTCGAGGAGGGAGAGGAATATGGTCTGAAGACAGTGTACGTACTTACGAAAAAAGAAGCTCCACCGGTGGATTTCAAAGGTAGGGTAGGCTTCATAAACAAGGAGATGATCTTGTCAGAGGTTGCGGATATCGCGGAGCGTACCTACTATCTCTCAGGTCCTCCGGCGATGGTCAAGGCGTACCACGGGCTTTTACGATCTCTCCACATCGGGAGGCGTCGCATCAAAACGGATTATTTCCCCGGGTACTAGTTTTTTGCCGCGTGTTGCTATCCAACAATCCCTATTTTGTTACAATAGTGCCATGAACAGAAGATTCGATACATCAGAAGAATCCTTGAAACAAAAGCTCGATGCCGAGACCTACCACGTCGCCCGCGAGAAGGGGACCGAGACTCCCTTTTCCGGAGAGTATTGGAATCATCATGAGAAGGGTATCTATCGTTGCAAGGTTTGTGGTAATGAGCTGTTTTCTTCAGAGACGAAATTCGATTCGGGCACTGGCTGGCCGAGTTTCACCGATCCTATGAACCTTAAGCACGTTGAACTCAAAGAGGATGTTAGTCATGGCATGCATCGCACGGAAGTGATGTGCAAGAATTGCGGCGCGCACCTCGGGCACGTTTTTGACGACCTGCCTGCGCCGCGACCAGACGTATTTTATATTTATATTATAGAGTGCGATAATGGTTCAATGTATATCGGCCAAACCCAGGATTTGCAAAAACGTTGGGACGAGCATCGAAGAGGTGTTGCATCGGAATACACTACTCGTCATAAACCAATTAAGATTATTCACTACGAGATGTATAAGACACGTGAAGAAGCGGTGCTACGTGAACATGATTTGAAAACTGGGTTTGGCCGAAAGTGGCTTCAGCGAGAATATAAAGCTGGTCGGACGCGGCAGGCAGGCGGTTCCGCAGAGATAGGGAAGAGATACTGCATCAATTCAGTTTGTCTAGATTTTGAATCGAATAAGAAAAAGAGAGAAGTCACTTAGATATTCTGTGCGCGTCAGCCATGGATTATTTCTATTGTCTAATTCGTACGAATAGTTCAATGGAAAAGTGTGTGAGTGAAGGAATTTTGAAATTGAGAAAGATGTGCTAGCATGCTTTTATGCTACCCAAGTCAATTTTAGTCACTGGCTCCGCGGGTTTCATCGCGGGGAATTTCGTCCGGGTGTTCAAGAAGCGGTTCCCGCAGGTGCAGCTTGTCGGTATCGATATCAAAAAGAGCAAAGCCGGAGAGGATGTCTTCTACCACGGTTCCATCTGCGACGAGAAACTCGTGAAGCAGATTTTAAAGAAGCACAAGCCTGCGTATGTCTTCCACTTCGCGGCGATACCGCGTGTGACCTACTCTGTCCTCCATCCGGCAGAGACCGCGCACACCAATGTCTACGGCACGACGCTCTTACTGGAGCTGTGCCGCGACTTCAAGGTAAGGCGATTCATCTTTTCCTCATCCTCGTCGGTCTACGGCGGCGCTAAGAAACTTCCGACAAAAGAGTCAGAAAATCTCCCGAACCCCCGTTCTCCCTATGCGGCCCACAAGTACGCGGGAGAGATACTCTGCCGGCTTGCGTCAGGGCTCTCCAATGTGGATACCGTTTCTTTACGCTACTTCAATGTCTACGGTCCGGGGCAGATAGGCAGTGCGCCATACTCGACGGTTATATCAGCGTGGCTCGAGACGCTCTATTTTATGAAAGGCAAGAGACCTTTCCTCGAAGGCGACGGCAACCAATCGCGCGATTTCTCCTATGTTGACGATGTCGTTGTTGCCAACATACAAGCGATGCAGCATAAGGGCAGGTTCATGGGCGAATTTTTCAATATCGGCTACGGGGCGCGCACATCCGTACTTACGGTCAAAAAACTCATCGAGAAGCACTCCGGCAAGCACTTACGCCTTGAATACCGGCCTCCGCGGCCGGGGGATGTACGGCATACCCGTGCCGATATCTCCAAAGCTCACCGCTACTTCGGCTTTACCCCCTCTGTTTCCTTTGAGGAAGGCTTGAAACGGACGATAGCGTGGTTTGAGAGCAGGAAGAAGTAAGGTTTTCTTATGCAGGGCATACAAAAGCCATTTGATGCGGCTCGGTATGTGGAGGAGAACAGGTATCTCCTTCACATCGCCGACTTCAACATGATTGGTCTCTCTATCCGCTGCATCGACGACCGTGCATCGAACTCTCCTGATAAAGAAAAAGGCATAGCTATCCCTGGCGCAGGTCTTGGCATCGTGATGGATACGCTCGGAGCATTCACGCTCTTGCGTCGAAAGGGGAGGCATGCCTCTCTCGATCCTAAGGAAGCGGTAGTAGTTGTGAAAAAAGCGATCGGTGCGATAACGTTCCACACGGATGAGAAGAGCGTAAAGAATCGCGGTGTCGCGTGCGGGGGTTGCGGGCACTGCAGCGGCGCGCTCATGAGTCCCGAGACGTATCTTCTCTCTGGACATGATGCACGATATTTCATCGAGTCGGGTCTAATTGAACTCAAAGACTACCTTAAGCGTCGCGGAGAGAAACCTGCGGTCTACATCGGACACCACAGCGCGCAGGGTGTGTTTGTGATCGAAGACAGCGATGTCGGCTTGCCGTCGGTAGGGAAAGATGGAGAGCAGGTGTACGTGTACCACAAGTATTTTCATGAACTTCTGCTCTCGCTCGTCGCGCACGAGCTTGTGCCTCTGATGGCGTCGCACTCACAGGGTATCGATGAGGGAGCGTTGTGTGCAGCGCTTCTCGAGTCGGCACACTTGCGACTTTCTGTGACCATAGGGAAGCTTGCCGCGCAGCTTCCTAAATTTACGGTGAGCGTTAAACCGATCGTTTCTGTTAAAATGATATCGTGAAGCCATGAACGCGCGCACCCTTCAGTACATGCTTGTGGGTCTCGTCGCCGTATTTCTGGTGCTGGGTTCGTTTTTTCTCTTTCCGCTTGCTTCGCATGCTCCTACGGCCTCGCCGCAGGAGAAAAACGACGTTGAAACTGTTTCGATAGAGGCAGGTGGCGGCACTATTGTCGCGGAAGTTGTTAGAACGAGAGAGGATTTAGAGCGCGGACTCTCGGGGCGCGACTCGTTAGCCCTCGGCACTGGCATGTGGTTCGATTTTGGGAGCCCTGATCGGTGGGGGATCTGGATGAAGGACATGAGATTCCCGATAGACATCGTATGGTTCGATGAAAATCTCTCGATTGTAAGCATCAAGATATCTGTCGCACCTGAAACGTATCCTGAAGCATTCTATCCGTCGCGTCCCGCCCGCTTTGTCCTCGAAATTTCCTCCGGGGCTGTGGAAAAGTACCGTCTAGAAGTCGGAAATCAAGTTTTACTCCGATAATTTTATTGCCTCGGAACGGAAAAATATTTTTCCAACGCCTATTTACCCCTACGGCATTGTTTTCTTTCAGGGTCGCCCTTTACAGGCTATTTTTTTCGTGCGATTCATTGTTTTTGACCCTGTTTCCCACTTTCATTCCGCTTGCAGTAAGGTAAAATTGTAGAGCATTAAAAAAATTATTACTCGCTAGCACGTAACACTCACTCAAATGGTCAAAGTTGCAAAAGAGCTCAGCATGGTGAAGAAAGTTCAGAAGCGCGACGGTTCGATTGTAGACTTTGATGTACAGAAGATCGCGAACGCGATCCATAAGGGAATGATCTCGACCGGTGAAGGCTCGCAGAGCGAAGCGGAACTCGTGGCGGGGCACGTCTACAGCGAGCTTTTGCGTATTACCAAGAAGCATAAGAATTTCATTCCTACCGTTGAGGGTATTCAGGACAGCGTGGAGAAGGAACTCATTCTCTCTGATTACGTAAAAACCGCTAAACACTATATTTTATACCGCGAAAAGCGGGCCAAGCTCCGTGAAAAAGGATTGCAAGTGCCGGAGAAAGTGCGTCGTCTCTCCTCCGAGAGCAAAAAATATTTCAGGAACCCCCTCGGTGAATTCGTATACTACCGATCGTACTCGCGCTGGATCGATGAAGAGGGAAGACGCGAGACATGGATAGAGACTGTTGACCGCTACATCGCATTCATGCGTGAGAACCTCGGTAAAAAATTGAAAGATGCCGAGTACAAGGAAGTCCGCGAGACGATTCTTCGACACGAAGCGATGCCCTCCATGCGCCTTCTCCAATTTTCCGGAAAGGCGGCAAAGACGACGAATGTGTGTGCATACAACTGTAGCTACATTGCGCCGGAGAAATTTGAGGACCTCTCCGAAATTATGTATGTCTCAATGTGTGGCACGGGTGCCGGCTGGTCAGTGGAGAGTCGCAACGTGCAAAAGTTTCCTCAAATTAATTTGCAGACAGGAAAAAAACTTCCGACCCACATCATTGATGACAGCAAGGAGGGTTGGTGTGATGCCTTTACGCTCGGCATGAAGACGTGGGCAGAGGGAACTGATACTGAATTTGATTTTTCACAACTTCGACCGGCTGGTGCACGCCTCAAGACGATGGGAGGGAAATCCTCCGGACCTGATCCGCTTCGTCGGCTTCTCTCCTTCACACGCGAGAAGATGTTGAAGCGGCAAGGGAAGCGCATGACAAACCTCGATGTCCACGATATTATTTGTATGATAGGCGACTGCGTCGTCTCGGGTGGTGTGCGGCGCTCTGCGATGATCTCACTTTCGGACTTGGATGATGATGAGATCCGACATGCCAAGGACGGACAGTTCTATATGACCGAACCACAACGCTCGCTTGCCAACAACTCTGCGGTCTACCTGGGCAAGCCGACCAACGAGCAATTTCTAGAAGAATGGATGGCCTTGATCAAGTCTCGTTCAGGCGAGCGTGGCATTTTCAATCGAGGAGGACTGACGAAGCAGCTTCCGGAGCGCCGACTTAAGGTTTTAAAGAGCTACAAAGGCTATTTTGACGCTAGCGGCAACCTTATCGGTTCTATCGGTACGAATCCCTGCGGCGAAATCATCCTTCAGAGCAAGCAGTTCTGCAATCTCTCCGAAGTGGTGGCTCGCGCTGAGGACACGGAGAAGTCCTTGCTACGCAAGGTTCGCGTCGCGACGATTCTCGGCACCTATCAGTCCTCACTGACCTACTTCCCGTATCTCTCTAAGGAGTGGAGAGAGCGCTGTGAGAAAGAAAGGCTCCTCGGCGTCTCTATCACCGGCCAGTGGGACAGCCCTGTAGCACGAAAACCGGAGATTTTAGAGAAGCTCCGCAAGGAAGCGATCCGCGTCAACGAGATTTATGCGAAGCGATTCGGCATCAGCCCCTCGACGGCCATCACATGCGTCAAACCATCGGGAACGCTCTCACAAATGGTTGACTGTGCGTCAGGTATGCACCCCCGCCACTCTCCTTTCTACATCCGCCGCATCAGGATCTCTGCGACCGACGCACTCTTTAAGATGCTCAAAGACCAGGGCGTGCCGTATCACCCGGAAGTGGGACAACCGGCGGACAATGCGACGACGTATGTCCTCGAGTTCCCGGTCAAGGCGCCCAAGGGTTCTATTTTCAAAGATGACGTCTCGGCGCTCACCCAGCTTGAGCACTGGAGAAATGTGAAAACGAAATATACCGAACACAATCCGTCTGTTACTGTTTCTGTCGGCGAAGAGGAATGGATAGCCGTTGCCAACTGGTTGTATAACAATTGGGACATTATCGGCGGGCTCTCGTTCCTACCTCGCGACAACCACATCTACAAGCTCGCACCGTATGAGCCGATAACGGAAAAACAGTATCATGAATTTGCCAAACGTTTCGCGCACATCGACTACTCGAAGATTCTGACCTATGAGAAACGAGACGAGACGGAGTTGAAAAAGGAGTTGGCGTGCGTCGCTGGTGTGTGCGAGATCGTGTAAGACACAAAGTATTCTTTTCAGAACCAGAAGACCGCTCCAGCGAGCGGTCTTCTTCGTCCTCGAAACATTTTTGCCGAAGGTACGGCAAACCATGCAAATGTTTCTGCGAATGTTCTGAAGAGAATACTTTGCGCTCGCACGCCAACGGAGAGATGGAGAGTAGGATAAGGAGAAGTCTTCGCGTGGGCACGCGAAGACTTTACTGTCTGGATTCAATAAAAAAATCGCCGTTCGCAAAAGCTACTAGGCGGTATGAGGGCTTTTGCGATATACAGCCTCCTCGGGAGATGTTGCTCGGAGGGTCTTGTTATAACAAGCCGGAGAATTGATGGCAGCCTCCACTTCGTCAACGACTCTCTTCATGGGCAATATAACAGGTGGCCTGAACGTGCAACCATTGAAGAAGTCACTCTCAATCGAACCGAATTGGAGTTCATTTACTCGAAGCTGTGGGTTTTCGTGACGCATTGCTCTGACTAGTTCATGTTTGGCAGCGCAAGCCGCTGCGTACGGCCCTATATGGAGATTTTCTGGCCAGGCGTTGTCAGGAATGTCGGTGATTGCTGAATTGATTACCGTCAGAGAACCATTATCTTTTGTGTGCTTACCAAAGAGCTCGAAGATATGCACAAGTCCGATCGCATGTCGCTGGAGTTCCTCAGAGATTTCTTTTCTGCTCAACTCTCTCGCAAGATTGCTATCGATTCCCCTAGGAGGACAGTGTCCAACTGAGTAAATGAGATGGTCAAATGGATAAGCGACGTTTTTTTGATCGCCTCCCATGCTTGTAGAAGGGAATCATAATCCAATACGTCTGCGACTTTTGCCCGGCTGAACAAATCAGCTTTAAAGATTTTTTTCTGTTCCTCGCGATGAATGATGGGAATCACAAGGAACCTCTCTGTGAACCGTTGACAGAGTGCTCGTCCAATAGAACCTGCTGCTCCGAAGATAATCATGCTTTGCATGGGCTTACCTTTCATGTTGAGTGTTTCTCTATTCTGAATGTCATAATATCTAGCCCTTTTTTATTATCAAATCAAAAAACTGTCCTTTAGACAGTTTTTTGATTTCCTTGTGTCTATAAGCCGAATTCTGTCGTTCACTCTTGCGAATGAACGGATAGCCATTTATCTAGGATGCCTGTTACCAAACACCTCAAGCGGCACTTCCGGCGCGCCCCGCGCCGAAGTTACAAGTTTGAAAGTTTTTAAAGTTTGTAAAGCAAGAACGTACTCCTACTTTATGAACTTTATAACTTTATGGACTTTATAAACTCGGCGCGAAGCGCCCAGACTCGGCCTTGCACCCGGGTAAGGATTTTGCCGTTTCACTCCTGGCGTTGCCGCCAGGACTTATCCGTCTTGCGACGGACACCCCTTTCTTTCGATCAGAGGCGTCTCTGTTCGCACCTCGCGCGTTGCCGCGGGCGGGCGTTACCCGCTACCTTGTTGCCAATTTTGCCCACCGAAGGTGGCGCAAAATCGAGTATCCTGACGAGTCTTGAGGAAGGATTATCCTTCGCTCCGCTCAGGACGCTCAATTTTGTTTTCACCTGTGGTGAACAAAATTGGCGAGTGTTCGGACTTTCCTCCCCCGACACCAACTTTAACATCGTTGCACCGTGTTTTCATAATTTTGTCGCCCTACCAAGAGTTCTTTTTCAGAGCGTGATTACGCTGACTGACGTTTGGTAGGCAACAAAACACAATGTCAAAGTTGGTATGGGGGCGACTACCTGACACAGGGCTAAGCAATTGTACCATAACTATTAGACCAGAGCAATACACGCCCTGTTAGAAGTCTGCAAAAACATGTTTCTTGAAGCGCGAGTGGCGAATAGCCACATCCCGATTTAGCCATAGCGCTTCAACCCCAAAAGCGGGTGCCTATGTAGTGCACACACTGCGCGAGAATATGCAACGGCAGACTTCTGATAGGGTGTGGAATTGTTCGTTGAATAGTGGAGGAGAAATGTATATACTCTAGGTACGTTCTGGCAATTAATGTAATAGTTTTTTAACCCATGGAAAAACTCAAAATCAAAATTGAGGAATCGGTAGATCAAGTCTCTCTCCTGGAGAATATTTCTTTTTATATCCTCCTGGCTACTGCGTTCCTGATACCTATTTTCTTCATTCCCTCTGTCGCGTTCCAGTTTCAATTCAGCAAAGCGGTTTTCATTTCGCTTGCGGTGCTGGTCTCATTCGCGCTCTGGCTCGTCGCTCGGCTTAAAGACGGACGATACCTGCTTCCCAATAATATGGTTTTCGTCGCCTCGGGCGTATTGCTGTTAGTGATGCTCATCTCTACGCTTCTCTCGTCATCAGTTCGCACCTCCTTTATCGGACAAGGGTTTGAGATCGTCACGTGGGCCGGTACGGTGGTTATGCTCATTTTGATGTTTCTCTTCTCCGTGCTCTTTAGGCCCAAAGAGCGGGTGTTCTATCTCTACCTTGCGCTCTTTGCCTCGTGTCTCCTCATCATCCTCTTCCATGTCTCGAGATTCATCTTCGGTGCCGACTTTCTCGCTTTCGGCATATTCACCGATATCACATCGAACCTTATCGGCAAGTGGAATGACCTCGGCATCTTCTTCGGGTTGGTAGCGCTCCTCTCCTTCATCACCCTCGAGTTGATGCCGCTCAGTCGCGCGTTCAAGATCCTTCTCTGGGTCATTTTCGTTCTTTCCGTCGTATCGCTTGCTATCGTCAATTTTCCCACGCTCTGGTACACACTCGCGTTCTTCAGTCTTCTCTACTATGTGTTCGCGTACGCGTTCAAACAGTCTTTCTTGACAGCGCTGGAGACGGTGCCCCCCGCGGATGTTTTAATCACAGAATCGGCTGTTCCCGTTTCTCCCGGCTCGCCGTGGAAGGGGGCCATACGTGGAAGCGTGGTAGCCATCCTTCTCATCATCCTCTCTGTGGTCTTTTTGGTTGATTACTATACGCCAGATCGTACGATGAGCAAAAAAATAGCAGAACGCTTCGGGATCTCCAATCTCGAGGTACGGCCGAATTGGTCTTCGACGATCTCTGTGGCGGGGAACACTTTGAAGAAAGACCCTATCCTCGGGACCGGTCAGAACCGTTTTGCGAATGAGTGGGTGCTCTACAAACCCGCCGGCATCAACGAGAGCATATTCTGGAATACCGATTTCTCGTTCGGCGTGGGCATTCTGCCGACACAACTTGTTACCGGAGGCATCTTGGGACTCCTCGCGTGGCTCTTCTTTCTCGGGTCGTTCGTCTACCTTGGGCTGCGCCACCTACTCTCACCTGTAACCGATCGGCTCAAGCGCTATCTCTCAGTATCCTCATACTTCGCTTCGCTCTTCCTCTGGACTTTCTTTATCTTCTATATTCCCTCGACGGTCATTCTCTCGCTCACCTTTCTTTTTACCGGCATATGCATCGCGTCGCTCTACAACGAACGGCTCCTCAAGCCCAAGACGATCTCTTTTGCCGACGAACCGAAAGTCAGCTTCCTCTCGGTGCTCGTCCTTACCGGTCTCCTTATCGGGGTGGTGACCTTGGGATACGCATTCGGACAGAAATTCGTCGCTTCAGCG
>Ga0209541_10017194_pt1 | contig 10615 bp, 10 predicted proteins | sample RifCSPlowO2_01_FD_184027 | JGI IMG/M metagenome (GOLD analysis project Ga0209541, IMG submission 184027) | Groundwater microbial communities from Rifle, Colorado - Rifle CSP2_plank lowO2_0.1 (SPAdes) (version 2) | ecosystem: Environmental > Aquatic > Deep subsurface > Groundwater | place... | reverse complement strand
TACGGAGCCACCCGGTCCAAAAAAGATAACGCCAGCTCCTGCATGGTATGCCACAGCGCAATGAGCGAGGGACCGAGCAAAGCGCTCCACATATTTTCTGTTGCCATAAGTGCAAAATTATTTATGCTGCCTCAAACTGCTTTCCGACCTCAAAGAGGAGCCGGTCGTGTCCGTAGGCGGCCATGAGTTGAAGCCCAAGCGGGAGCCGTTTGCCGTCTCGCTCCGCAAAACCCGACGGAATGGAGAGCGCCGGAATGGCGCCGATATTGGCGGAAACCGTAAAGATGTCAGCAAGATACATGGCGAGCGGGTCTTTGGTCTTCTCCCCTATCTTGAATGCGGGCGTGGGTGTGGTGGGGGTCGCGATGCAGTTCACCTGTTTGAACGCGTCGGCAAACTCTTTTTCAATGAGCGCGCGCACCGTGGTCGCCTTCCGATAGTATGCATCATAGTAGCCGGAGGAAAGCACATACGCGCCTAAGAGAATGCGACGATGCGCCTCCCAGCCGAATCCTTCCGTTCGCGTTCTGACATAATCTCCAAGAAGCGTGGCGCCGTCCCGATGGAGGCCATATTTAACGCCGTCATAACGCGAGAGGTTAGTGGAGAGCTCCGCCGGCATGATGATATGATAGACCGCGAGTGAGTGCGGTATGGTCGGCAAGGAAATATCCTTGACCGTGTGCCCGAACTTCGTCAATTTCTTGACCGAATCGTTGAAGTTCGCGAGCACATCCGCGTCAAGGCCTTTCATCTCAAGAAAGTTCCTCGGAATGCCGACGGTCAAGCGTTTAGCGTTTAGCGTAGAGCGTTTAGTGTCTATATCTATTGAGGTGCTGTCCAGCGGGTCGCGGCCTTTAATCGCGTCAAAAAGGAGTTCACTGTCCTCCACCGTTTTCGTGATGGGACCAATGATGTCAAGTGAGGAGCCCATCGCAATGATGCCCGAGCGGGAGATGGAGCCGTAGGTGGGCTTGAGTCCTGCTACGCCGCACAGCGACGCCGGCTGGCGCACCGAGCCCCCCGTGTCGGTTCCAAGCGCGGCAAGCGCGAGATTCGCGGCGACCGCGACCGCCGCGCCGCCCGAGGAACCGCCCGGCACGCGGCTCGTATCATAAGGGTTGCGTGACGGGCCGAATGCGCTCGTCTCGGTTGAACTCCCCATCGCGAACTCGTCCATGTTGGTGCGACCGAGAATCACCGCGCCCTGCGCGCGAAGTTTGGCGATGACCGTGCTGTCGTAGGATGCGATATAGCCCGTGAGAATTCTAGAAGAAGCGCTGACCCGCTTGCCCTTCATGAGGATATTGTCTTTGAGCGCAATCGGTATCCCGGTCATGACGCCTGCTTTTCCCGCCTTGAGAATCTTGTCCGCCGCCTTCGCCTGTTCCCGCGCATCATCAAACACCTCCAAGTATGCGTTGAGGTCTTTGTTTTTCCTCTCAATCTCCGCGAGATACGCTTCCGCCAATTCAAGTGCGGTAAAATCACCGGCGAGCAACTGCTGGCGTGTTTGGGCGATGGTGAGCGTTTTGAGATTGATAGACATTGCCTAATTCACCTAATTGTCTAATTGTCTAATTCACCTAATAAAAGGCCAATTGAAAACGCTCTTCTGCCTTGTAATCATATGGGTATTTTAGTCCCTGTAGGTTACTGTTCCCGCTAATTATCTTACTTTTTGCTGCAAAACCATTGATATATTCAATTTCACTTTCAGACAACCTAAAAATCTTTTGATTAATATATTTTTGCAAATACCCGTCATTTTCTCCTTGCATGGCATCTTTAGTCAATTCCTTTATCACCATATTCTCTTCTGTGGTCATTCCCGGCAAAGGTAACGCCATTAGATTTTCTTTGGCAATTTTATTTACTCCGCCAAATAATTTTAGATGCAAAAAAGAGTAGAGATTAGAATTTAATAGCGCCATTATCGTATAAATATTCATATCAGGAATTTGTGGAATTATTATATTTGCACTATTGCTTGTGAGGGATTTGGTCGTGTCTATTGCAACTTTCAGATATTTATTTATCGTTTTATAGACAAGCTTTTTGGGAGCTCTATATATCTCATCAGGTGCGACTTGCTGTAAATTATTTCTATCAAAAATCAAGTAATTTTCGGGCGGCAGCAATGTATATTTTTCAACCTCTTTACCCGTATAAATATGCTCCGCTCCCGCAATTTTCTTGTTAAATATCTTGGCCGTATTATCACCAGTAACTACACCTAAACCAAAGATACTATTTGACAGGTCATATCTTTTTAACTTATTCACTTTTTCTATGATTGTTATATCTTGTTCAGTTACATGGGCAAAAATATGATTTTTAAGACTTTTATATATATTCCTTGGAATAACGGTTGTTATTTTATTTATAAAGAGCATATTCTGGCTAGAGGTATGATTAAGCTCAATTAAGTACACATCAGACATTACTCCAGAAAATTTGTTTGAATATCTCTTGATTTTCTTTAGATTTGTTTGTTCTAATATAAAATCTCTTATATCGGTATGTTTCTTAACATTTAATATCGCTTCCGGTAATAAAAACCTAAATACCCCCCTTTTTTTTAACAGTGTATATCCGAATTCGATAAAATACGAAAAGCTTTCTCCTGACGATACAAATTCCGTTGGGATTTTTGACAAATCTAAATTAGCGCCATAGGGTGGATTGCTGATTATATAATCGAACCTCAATTTATTATTCTTAGAAAACCAGGAAAAAAAATCATCGCAAAAGAGGTTTGGTGATTTAGCATTAGGGAATTTAATGAAGTAATTGAATTTTGCAATCATTATGGCAATCGGGTCAATATCAACCCCCATTATTTGTTCGGCAGAAGCATTGGAATGAAACAGAAACGCACCTGACCCGCATGCTGGATCAAAAATTATTTGTCCAGAAGAAAAATCTAAATCATTGACAAAGTCCGTTGCTATTGCAGAGCATGTGTAAAATGATCCTTTTTCCAGATTTTCTTTTTTTGAGTTAAGAAATTGATAGGCCGAGCCTAATAAATCAAATTCATTGTGGGGTATATTCTTAATATCTATAACTTTATAGGTATACTCCGCTAAAAACTTTTTCACAGCGGGGGTTTTATTTCCATGTAACAAGTAATAACCTATTGAAAACAATAGTTGCTCTTTTGGCTCAGTAAAATTACACAAAGATTGTAAAAAGGCAACGACTTCGGCTCCGTTTATATTCTGATTAGGAATCGTATGTTCAGAATTTAATCTCTGCTGTTTTGAACGATTTTGTATTGTAGTGTTCTTTACTAACATATTATTTTGACAATTCTTTATACACCTTTGTCATCTCTTCATAGGAGACAGTGTCTTTCAAGTGATTGTCCAAATGCCATTGTATATTATTCTTGGTTATGCCAAATTGACCACTTTTACCACGCTTATCGTACCGACCATGTTTATCGCTCCAATTAGAGAAATCTTTGGTGTTAATGTCTTCTTTTTTAGCAAAAAAGATTTTCACACAATCTCCAAAAAGCAAAACATAAATAAGGTAATCAAAATGATCTCTTTTTACATTCTGAACATTCGCTAGATATGGAGCCGTTTTACACTCGTTAAACAATACCAATCTACTTGTCTCTAGATTATTATTTTCAAATAGTATCCTTGCTATGATAGTCTTTAATTTCTTACTATTACCAGTTTCTTTCAAAACCTTACACGATTTAATTTCATATCTTTTGCTGTTTTGATCTGTCGCGTCGTGGTCATTACTTGCTGGGTCTTTTAGATTATATTTCTTCCGAACAAATGGCTCTATGTATTGTTCCCCATAGGACCGACTAGGAGCTAGAAAAAGACCGTTTCGGATTCTTTTGATAAGCCCCCCAATAAAAGTTTCTTCCATAGTATTAGAAATTAGGTGAATTAGAAATTAGAATAATTATCAAAGTATCTTCTTGACTTTGATATAGTTCCCTTCCCGCTGTGGCGCAGCTGAGAGGAGCGCGTCGGTATGAAGTTTGCACTCATGCGGGTCTTGGTCTTCCCGCATCACATTCACCTGCGCGACGATAGAGCGCGAGCGCCCCGTAGACCCCGCCGAAACCTCCTGAATAGCCGCGACATAACCGAGAATGGCGTCAAACTCGGAGCGCATGCGCTCTTTCTCCTCGGGGGAGAGCGCGATGCGGGAGAGCGCCGCAAGTTTTTCAATGCCTTCAATACTGACGAGCATAGGAAATATGGTAGCACACTTATGCACACAGGCGCATGGCTTGACGAGTCGGCGCGAGTGCGGTATTTTGTTCCGTGGAGAACGGCGAACAGACGGGTTCGCTTCTGCTCCTACAACGAAACCAAAAAAAGTTATGTCAAAAAAAGACAGACCTTACTTCAAATGTGGCGACAAAATCGTCCCGCTCGTATCGCGTGTAAAAGCACTTAACGACAAGCTCGTCGTCACCCCAGACGACACTCCTCTGACGGTTACTGACAAGCCCCGTTTTGACCGGAAGTTGCACGAGTGGGTGTTGTGCGTGAAGCGGGGAATTCGGTTCCTCGCACGGTTATTTTTTAACATGACGAGGGCAGTGAAGCAGTGTGCGAGCCGACGGCGAAAGAAGCAGGTTAAGCTTCGTTGGGAGTACGCGCATTAAGCCGTTCCGGCTTGAGCGCCTTGAGACCGATGAAAACATCGGTCTCCTATTTTTTAAGGAGCGTCAGAAACTCGGCCTCGTTTATCACGGCAACCCCCAACTCCTTTGCTTTCTCCAGCTTTGACCCGGCATGTTCCCCTGCCACGACGAAATGGGTCTTTGCCGACACTGAACCCGAAGGACTGCCGCCCAGTTCCCGAATCCGTCGCTCGGCTTCTTCGCGCGAGAGCGAAAGAAGCGTCCCCGTGAGCACGCATGTCTTGCCGGCAAGCGACAGCGTGACGGTATCTTTTTTCTTCATCTTCTCTATCCGCACTTCACCAAGAAGCGCGTCAACGATTCTCCGGTTGTTGCGGTCGCCAAACCAATCCGCAACTGACTTCCCGACCACCGGCCCGACGCCGTGTATCTTCTCCAACTCCTCAAACGACGCAGCGCGGAGCTTTTCAAGCGAACCAAAATGCTCCGCAAGGTCATACGCCGTCTCCTCCCCCGCCTGCGGAATGGAGAGCGCGACGAGAAAGCGCGGGAGCGTTACGGCGCGGGCTTTTTCTATCGCGGCGAGCAGGTTATCAACCGACTTCTCCGCGAACCGCGGCAACTCCAAAAGGTCGTCGCGTTTCAGCGTGAAGATGTCGGGAAATGCCATGACGCGCTTGTGCGCAAGGAGCAGGTCAATGATTTTCGGTCCGAGCCCGTCAATGTCAAACCCATGCTTCCCGGCGAAGTGGTAGAACTTGCGCCTCTGTATCGCAAACGAATCGCGGTCAACGCACCGCCACGCCGCCTCCCCTGGAATGCGTTCAATCCGTCCTTCGCCGCCGCAAGCGGCGACGCGGTTTGGCCAACGAAACGGCTTCTCTTTTCCACTGCGCATCTCGGTAAGAACCTTCACAATGTCCGGAATCACATCCCCTGCTTTTTGCAGGATGACCGTGTCACCAATGCGCACGCCCAGCCGTCGGATTTCGTCCTCGTTGTGAAGTGTTGCGCGAGACACGGTGGAACCCGCGACCTGCACGGGGCGAAGCGCAGCGACCGGCGTCACCACGCCCGTCCGCCCTACCTGAAACACAATATCTTCCACCACGGTCGTTACCTGCTCCGCCGGAAACTTGAACGCGATGCCGAAGCGAGGAGCTTTCCCGGTGTAACCCAAACGCTCCTGCAGTTCCCGTTCGTCCACCTTCACGACAATACCGTCAGCGGAGTAATCCTCCCGCTCCATCTTCCCCTTCCACTCGTGCCAGTAGTGAATCACCTCCTCAATGGTCGCGCAGTGCTTAAAATGCTGATTTACTTTAAACCCGAGTTTTCGGAGATACTCCAGTTCCTCGTGCTGGGTTGGAGGAAGAACACCACCCCCCCGCCTCGCCGACTCGGCTCCCCCCCTCTGAAGAGGGGGGGAGGCAGAGAGGGAGGAAAGGTCGTAGATATAGGTTTCCAGCTTGCGCTCCGCGACAACCTTAGGGTCAAGCTGACGAATGGAACCCGCGGCGACATTGCGCGGATTTGCAAACGGCTCTTCGCCCTTTTTCTTGCGTTCGCGGTTCAACTCTGCGAGACGCAACTTCCGCATCCACACTTCTCCCTCCACAATCGCCGAAACCGACTCTCGCAGGCGAAGCGGGACTGATTCAATGGTCTTCACATTCTCCGTGACATCCTCTCCCAGACGACCGTCTCCGCGCGTCGCGGCGGTTTTGAGCAGTCCTTTCTCGTATTCCAAAACAATTTTGAGCCCATCAATCTTGTGTTCGCAGGTGTAGGTGGGGACAGCACCCCCCCTCACGCCCCCCCTCTGAAGAGGGGGGGAGGAAGAAGCGAGCATACGCTTGACGCGCGCATCAAACTCGCGCATCTCCTCTTCTGAAAACGCATCGTTAAATGACCACTGCGGTACTTTGTGTCGCACTTTCTGAAACTCTGGCAGGGGCTTACCGCCGACACGCTGGGACGGCGAGTCCGGAGTAACCAACTCCGGATACTTCCGCTCCAGTTCAAAAAGCTCATGCTTCAGCGAATCCAGCGCCGCATCGCTGATTTTCTGCTTGTCCAGCACATGGTACAGATAGCGGTGGTGGTCAATGGTGTCGCGAAGTTTAGCGATGCGGTCTTTTATTTTCTCCGGAATAGACATGATACTAATCTACGAATTGGTACTAATACAACGAAAAAATACGAATGATACAAATGTGAGCATTAGCATTTTTTCGTAGCATTTGCATTCATTAGTTGTTTCGTATCATATCATTAGTATCTCACGCGCAACGCTCTCTCCACCCGCGCGGGATTATCGCCCGAACCGCAATCGTTTCTGCCGCGAGATTCAATGACTGTTCCCGTTGTTTTATCAACTCTTACGAGCGCGCATGTTGTTCCTTCTAGCTTTAGCGTAAAGGAAAATACGGAACCGAGAAGAGTGGGAAAAATGGTCTCCTTTGCGCACGAAAAAGAAGAAGGCGGACCACCGACAGGAAACTTGTTTCCCCGTCTATCCCAATACAAAGTGCATTCAACGCCCGTGTCCGCGGCAAAAAACGCCGCTTCCGATTCTTTTCCCGCGGCGGAGAGCACAACTTCCCTCGTCGCAAGATTCGCAATGGCCATGCCGACGGAAAACAGCAAACTACCGATAAGCACGGAGAAGAGAAGCGTAAAACCGCTTCGCGGAGATTCATGATGCATGATGCAAAAATCACGAAGAAGGCATTGAATCCTCCGCATTTTGCGCGTTCCGTTCTTGAATCGTGAATCTTGAATCATGTCTCTTTTTCTCGCCTATGGCGCGACATACCAATTCATAAGGTTCTCGCTCGCAGTAATGGTGCGCGAACCGAGCGCTCCGGCGCTCCAACTGACCGTCACCTGCACGCGTGCTTCTATATCATCTACAATTCCTGAAATGAGCGCCGTTCGGGTAAAGCCGGTCTTTGTCCATCCCGAACTCGTGCGGTGCCCGAAAAGACCGCAGAGCGGACTCTGCGTGCATGCGGCCGGGTCATTGCCGGCGGTGTACTGCCAGACGGCGCAGTCCCAATTGGAGGGTCCGCACTTAAGAATCCGCTGGCCCGCCTGCGGCGCGGTCGGGTCTACGCCGCATCCTCCAGTCCCGCGACAATCGTTAAACCCCTGCAGCCAGTTGCGCCCCGCGAGCGCATCCGTGTCGCGGACATTGCGAAGATACTCAATCGCTTCCTGCGCGAGGTAGAATGCCGTAATCTCCTGCCGGGCCGCTCCCGCGGACGCAAGGCCTTTCTCGGCAATGACGAGCGGCGCGCCGATGGAAAGCAGGAGCACGACCAAGCCAATGAGGGTTTCAATAATGGTAAAGCCGCGGTTGAAATGTCGAATACCTAATTTAGAATATCGAAAAATATCCAAAATCGAACAAGACAAAAATGATTTATTATTTTTTATTTCCATATTCGGTATTTTTCGAGATTTGGTATTCGGGATTCGATATTAAATATCCAGTTGCCTCTGCGACACCAGCGTCTCAATGTCAAAACGATTCGCTACCTTGCTTTTCCCCTGCATGAATCCCCGCATGACGATAAGCACGCGCGGCTGTTCATCATCAGTTAGCGAAGTGCCCGCGACATAGAAACGAAGCTGCTCAATTCGTATTTCTGGAGCGGTGATGGGGACATACGCGTCCGAGAGAGAGAGCCGCCACTCTTCGCCTGCGGCCACAACGGCGCGCTCCAGCGCGCCGCCGTTTTGCCGGTAGGCGACTCGTTTGCCGTCCCGCGCCGCAAAGACAGCGGATGACGCGGGACTTTCCTGTGCGCAATCCCGTGGAGCGGTGACATCACCTAGCGTCACATCGCAGTGATAGGTAGTGCCGGTGCGAATGGCGCGCGACATATTTTCAAGCGCAAAATGCAGATTGTTGACGACGGTTTTGAGCGCCTGCGCTTGATGATTGGCGTCAAGGAGTGAGATAAGCGAGCCAGTCGCCATGACCATGATGACCGCAAAGACGCCAAAAGCGACAATCATCTCAACCAGCGTAAAGCCGCTTCGCGGAGATTCATGATACAAGAAGCATGAATCAAGAAAAAAGGGCTGCGCTTTTCTCTTCCTGTAAGTTTTAATCTTGAATCTTGAATCTTGAATCATGTTTCTACTTTACGGATATCTGCCCCGTCGTCGTGACCTCCACCACCCGCTTCTCGCCGGTCGGCGATATGACATATACCCGCGCTGCTTTGTACGCGACCCCGGCGGCGCTCCGGTTCGTCTTAATGATAGCATCTGGATTGGGACGGAGAAATGTCACATCAAGAAATGCGATGTTCGGCGGCGGGCTTCCCGGCGGGGTAGAATTCGTCGTGCACTCCTCATGCTTCTGCTCGTCCGGCGCGTCCCGCCCCGCGTCTCCCGTGGGCAGGACGCCACAAAACTTATAGAGTGTGTTGCCCCGCTCAAAGCGAAAGACGCTCACGCACTCCACTGTGCTCACGCATCCATTCTCGGTATAGGCGATGTCAAAGATGCCGTCAAAGAGTCCATTCCCCGCTGCCCCACCTTGGTCAGCGAAGAGTGCGTAAGTGTTCCGACTCCCCGCGTCAAAATGCAGTCCGTATCCGACATCAAAGGTGGCGCCCTCACCCAAACCAAACTGGTGCACGCTCACCCCATAGCTCTGCGCCTGCCGAAACGAAAGCGCGAGTTCGTACGCAAGCGTGGTGACAAAGAGCTGTCCGCTCACGCGGTTGTACGCCAGCATCACAAAAACACTGATAATGCCAAGCAGCGCGAGCGCAACGAGGAGTTCTCCCAGCGCAAATCCAGCGCTTCGCGCAGAAACAGGATTCAGGAAGCAGGATTCAGGAAAAGAATGTCGCAGAAGATTACGACATTTAAATGACTTATTCTTGAATCTTGAATCTTGAATCATGATTCTATTCTCCGAGGAGCATTCCGAGTCCAGTGATGTCCCATCCAAAAAGGTACACGAGGAATAATCCGAGTACCAAGAACGGACCGAGCGGAAGTTCGGTCTTCAGTGAAAGTGTCCGGAGCCGCGTCCGCAATGCGGGAGAAAGCCGCCGGGGAAGGAGCGAGACGGCGGCCTTGAGCACAAGCGCCGCCACGCTTATCGCCGCGCCGAGCCAGAACCCGATGATAAGAGCGGAGAGTCCCTTCGCGAGACCGAGGAGCCACGGGAAGAAGACAATGAGTTTGGCGTCGCCAAGTCCCATCGCTCGTCCCCGCGAAAAAAACCAGATGAGCGCGAACGGAGCGGCGAAGAGGAAACCGCTGAAGAAGTTGTAAGTTGTAAGTTGTAAGTTGTAAGTTTCCCGATAAGAAAAAAGAAGAATGAGGAGAGATAGTGCGCCGGCGGAATAGACGAGCGCGTCGGGAATGATTTTGTGGCGTAAATCATAAACGGACAGCATTATGAGTAGGCACCACAGCAACAACTCGCCACCAACTACCAACCACCAGACAGGTTGTGAGTTGTCAGTTGTCAGTTGTAAGTTCTTGTAAGCGATGGCGGCGAAGACGAGGCCGGTAATAAGCTCCACCAAAAAGTACTGCCACGAGATGCGCGTCTGACACCCGCGACAACGACCGTTTTGTGCCACAAAACTCATGAGTGGAACAAGCTCAAACCAGCGAAGCGCTTTGCCGCACGAAAGACAAATTGACCTGCCAGAAACCGTCTTTGCGCCGTAGCGAAGCACGACCACATTAAGAAAGCTCCCAATGACCGTACCAAATACAAAAAAGAAAAGGAGAAAGAGAGATAGCATGACAGTATTGTACCCCCACACTGACTTTGGAACAAAGTTAGTGTGGGGGTGTACCACGCAAAAGCCCCCGCCATGCGGCGGGGGCTTTGTAAACTCTGAACCTAGTTGAACTTCGTGTTGCTGATGTCGTAGATGTTCGTCGTGGTGTCCTGATTGCCGTTGAAGGGGATGCTGTCGGTTCCGCTCGTCACCCACGCCGGTG
>Ga0209541_10017192_pt1 | contig 10616 bp, 8 predicted proteins | sample RifCSPlowO2_01_FD_184027 | JGI IMG/M metagenome (GOLD analysis project Ga0209541, IMG submission 184027) | Groundwater microbial communities from Rifle, Colorado - Rifle CSP2_plank lowO2_0.1 (SPAdes) (version 2) | ecosystem: Environmental > Aquatic > Deep subsurface > Groundwater | place: Rifle... | reverse complement strand
TTGAAATTTCTTTTCTTGGGGAAATTTCTTTAATTGCAAGATTATACTCAAAAACATAAGTTGCCTCCCCTTTTATTTCTCTTATTCTGAAAGTTCCATTATCACTAATGTCATATAATACACAAACTTTTCCGTCTTTTCCTTTGTATATATCTAATGGCGAAAACATCTTATCTTTTCTCATCTTGTCTCCTGCCATTTTCAATCTTGCCCTTTCATCTTCATCCATTTTATCTTCTTCCTTTCTCAATCACGCCTTTCCATAATCTTCTCAAAGGCTGGTCATTTACTTTAATAACTTGGAATCTAACTCCAGGAATATCCCCTTTGCTTCTTCCTTGCTTTCCGCCGATTCTTTCGATAATAACTTCGTCATGCTCGTCTATAAATTTCTGTGCGAGATTGCCGGGGATAAATGCTGTAACCTGCTTTGCATTTTTCATCAGCTGAACTCGGCAGCATTTTCTCATAGCAGAATTAGGCTGTTTCGCCTCTTTTTGAACTTTCGACAAAACTATGCCCTTGGCCTGGCTTGCGCCCTCGAGAGGATCAGATTTAGCATAAAGATCCAGCGTCCTGGCTTTATAATGCCTTTCTTTCCATCTAAATTTCTTTCTTTTCTTCTTCAACTTTCTTGCATTCATCAAGCCCATTTTGAGTATTAAGTATAATTTGATATAAAACTTGGTTTTTAAAGCTTTTTAATATAATTATATCATGAAATATAACAATATTTAAAAGATACAACAGCGGGATAGAGAAATGAATGGTTTGCAATATGAATATGGTTTTGGGGGAATAGAAGAAATACTTAATGGAGACGTCAAAAAAGTTGATTCGCAAGAAGAATTAGACATTTCTTCTCCAGGGCTGATTATGATACCAAAACTTATTGGTATTTATCAGTCAGGCAGAAAATATCATCAGCTAGAGGAAGTAGAAGAGATAGAAGAAGAAATTAATCAAATAATAGTTCTGTGTAAAAAAGGAGAATCTGATTCTGCCAGCCCTAATTTGATATGCATAGCTTATGACTCTACAATAATGCCAAAAGATATATCAACAAAAGCTTTAGAAGGAGACATATTAGGAAGAATAAAAGTCATAGAGCATTATAATCTGCCAGATTTTCATGAAAAAAATCCTCCTAAAAATATTTATGATACCTTAAGAAGAATAATGATTAAACCAACATCCCAAAACTTGGCTGTTGCAGAAAGAGGAAGAGATATTCTAAGAATGTTGAGGAGCGATTATGGATTAACAAGAAGCGAATCAATTGATCTTTTTATTGCAGAATTTTTTATTTCAAAGCTTGGTGGCTCTCCTTGTATAGAAGTCCCAAAATCAATGTTGGATTTAGCTGAAGAAATTATTGATATTACAAGATATTTGGATTCTAAAGAAGATTAGAAAGAGTTAAAAATCTATGTCTATATCCCTTGAAATGAAGAATATAGCTATTCCAAATAAAAAGGCTCTTGAAGAGAAAATAGAGAAAATAAAAAAATCTGGCATTAAGGCTTTGCATGTTATTTCTGATTTTGACAGAACCCTGACAAAGGCATTTGTTAAAGGAAAATTTGTCCCTTCACTAATCTCAGTTTTGCGCGACGGAAATTATCTAACTCCCAATTATGCTGAAAAAGCCCATGCCCTCTTCAATAAATATCATCCTATTGAGGCAAGTCAGGAAATTCCAATAGAAGAGAAAAAAGAAAAAATGCATGAATGGTGGACATCTCACTTTCAACTTTTAATAAAATCCGGATTAAACAAAAGAGATTTGGAGAGAGCAGTTGAAACAGGAAATGTAGAATTCCGAAAAGGTGCTGAGAAGTTTCTTGATATTCTTCATGACAACAATATCCCTCTCGTCATTTTATCTTCAAGTGGTTTAGGCGGAGATGCTATTGAAATCTTTTTAAGAAAGCATAAAAGGTTATATGATAATATTCATATTATTTCTAATGTATATGAGTGGGATAAAAAAGGAAATGCCATAGGAGTCAAAGAACCAATTATACATACCCTCAACAAGCACGAAGTTGAACTCAAGAACTTGCCAGTTTATCAAGAAATAAAAAACAGAAAAAATATCATCCTGCTTGGCGACGGCATTGATGATTTAGGAATGGTTGAGGGCTTTCCTTATAAAACTTTAATTAAAATTGGATTTTTAAATCAGGATGTTGACAAGCTTCTTGCAGGCTATAAGAAAAATTTTGATGTTGTAATAATAAATGACTCTGGAATGAATTATGTTAATAGTTTAATGAGAAAATTGATAAAATAAACCAGGGTTTTCAAGCAATCCTCACTTCTTTAATCCCAAAATAAGACTCAAGGATATTTCTCATTTCTTCAAGTCGCACCTTATTTCTTCCAATCAGCGCAGCCTTGCTCTGCCTGCCTGCGTTTATCACCAGGTTATCTTGATGAATTTCTATATTTTTAAATTTCACCGGATGAACAATAGCCAAAATGAATTTTTCTAAATCTTGTCTTCCTTCAGGCTTTGCAATTACCTTGACTCTCTTGCCTAAAATTTCTGATAATTTTTTTATGTTTCTGCCTCCTTCGCTTATGGCTTTTGCCATAATTCCTTCTGGAACAACAAAAATTATTGCATAATTATAAGAAAAACAATGCTGAATTCTGACTTGTGTTATTTTCTCAAACAAGTTTAAATACCTCATAAATTGCATATCAAGTGTTCTTTCCATCTTATTTTTTTCCCTGCTTTTTGTCTGGTTTTTTCTCTGAAAGCTCTTTTATATTTTTTCCTGCAAGGCTTCCTGTAATCTTAACGAGTAATCCAGGCAATCCGGTTCCGACAGGAACAGGCTGATTAAGAATTATATTTTCAATTACAGAAGCAAGCTCATCTTTTGATGCCTTGACTGTTGCATTTACAAATTGTTTTATAGGAGTTTCAAAGCTTGCTCTTGCAAGTATAGATGACTTTTCTGAAATAATCCCCATTCTTGTAACTCCCTTTATCTGTCCAGAAGAGGTCATTGCATCTGCAACCAACTTCAAATGCCTTTCATCTATATCCAATCCCTGAGATTCTATAACTTTCTTTATTTCATTCGTTATGATTGTTCTTGCTGTTTCAATACCCAAGACTTCTGCAACTTCATATAAATCATTAGTTATTGTTTTGTCTTTATTTACCCCATTAATTTTCATAATTTCTTCCAAGTTTGAACCTGCTGTTAAAATAACAAAATCTCGGTCTCTCTTCACAACCAAAACCTGCTCAATCCCCTTTACACCAGAAATAACAACCTCTTTTATTTTTTCTTTTCTCTTATAAATATCTTTAAAATCTAATTCAGAGGCATTAATAATTATCTCATTTCCCTTTAATCTGTTTTTGAAGCCCTTGTCAGTTAATTTTTGGGAAATTGTTACTGGCGTGACATGAGTTGACCTGACTGCCTCAGAATTTAAAATAACTTCTATTTTCTTTTCAGAGAAATTAACTTTAATCTCCGAGGCAATATCAATTAACTTAACTTCTTTGATTTTCTCTGCAGTAATTCTTGCTTGTTTTTCATTGTTATAGCTGGCATCCAGGTAGATTTCCATAAGAGGTGTTGAGGGCTTTTTCCTTGCATCAAAAATTTCTATCAACCTTGGCAATCCAAGGGTGATTTGCATCTCTTGTACACCAGCAAAATGGAATACATTCAGAGCCATCTGAGTTGAAGGCTCACCAAAAGATTGGGCAGCACAAATGCCTATAGCTTCTCCTGGCGCAATCTGCTGCTTTTTGTGCAATCCAGAAACATCATAACCATCATCTCCATATAGAAATTGCACAATATTTCCTGAAGCATCTCTAACTGTTCCGTCATACTCTGCTTTTAAATCCTGCAAGGCATTTGCTAATCTTCTATATAAATAACCAGATTTTGGAGTTCTCAATGCAGTATCCATTAAAGCGTCTCTTCCTGTAATTGCTCCAAAAAAGAATTCATGAGGTTCTATTCCTTTGATAAAAGAAGAATAAATAAATCCGTGAGCAATAGGAGAAAGGTCATTTTCTTTGAAAAATGATAGTGTTCTGTTTCTGTATCCTAAATTAATTCTCTTCGCCCATAATGCTTGCTGTCCAACACTGCATGCAATTTGCGTGATGTTTAAAATATTCCCGCCTGCCCCAGAAATTATCATGGTATTAACAGGATTTTCTTTTGGAAATTCCTGCTTGACAATTTTCCCGATTTTTGTTCTTACTTCATTAAGTGTTTGCAGAATCTTGATTTCCCTTGAATCTTCTTTAGTTTTTCCGGGTATTAATTCAAGTTCATTGTTATAGTAAGACTCAATTATTTTCTTTGTTTTTTCTTCAGCATCTCTGATTATTTTTTCAGTAGATTCTTTTGTTCTCTTATTAACATTCAAGTCTCTTAATGAAATTGTAAATCCCTTTTTTGAAAGATATCCCGTACCTAAAGAGAAAACATCTCTTATTGTTTTTATAGTTTCATTTCTTCCAACAATCTTGTCCAGTTCTTTAACAAGCAACCCGTCCTCTACTCCAAAAGTATTTTTATCAATAACTCCAGATAAGAATTTTCCGTCTTTTATGCTTAGATAGCCATTGTAAGGACATTTTTCCTTTTTGCAGTTGTTAAAATATTCGCAGTCTTCTCCAAGGCAAGCTTTTGTTTTAATGGCAAATGTTATTTTTGGAAGAGCTTCAGAGAAGACTTCTTCCCCGTGTATTGTTTTTTTTGCAAAATTGGACTCAATGCCGGCTTCATATAAAATCTGCGAAGCATCTTCTTTACTAAGCTCGACATTGCTTAACAGATAATTTCCAGTTATAGCATCTGCAATACACCCTAAAAGATTTGTATTGTTTTTAGGAGACATTAGATTTTGTTTCACATCAAGCAAGATTTTAGCTTCAGACCTGGCCTCTTCTGTCTGTGGGCCATGGACATTCATCTCATCTCCATCAAAGTCGGCATTATACGGGAAGGTTGTTGCAGGATGCAACCTGAAGGTTTTATAAGGCAGCACCTTTACAAAATGTGCCATTAAACTTGGCCTGTGCAAGGAAGGGTGTCTGTTGAATAATACAACATCACCGTCTTGTAAATGCCTTTCTACAAAATATCCAGGTTCAAGCTCTTCAATAATTTCTTCTTTTAAGTCATCTGTTATCCTTTTTCTTTTTCCATCAGGCCTTATAACATAATTTGCCCCGGGATATTTCTCGCTTAGAATTAATTTTTTTAGCCTTTCTATATTCACACTATTTACTCTTTCGCTTACAGTTATAATCTTGGCGATTTCAAAAGGAACTCCAACTTCATTTATATCTATAAATGGGTCAGGAGAAATTACTGTACGAGATGAAAAGTTTACTCTCTTGCCGGCTAAATTATGACGAATTCTTCCTTCCTTGCCTTTTATCCTTTCTGTTATTGTTTTTAATGGCTGTCCGCTTCTGTGTCTTGCAGGAGGGATTCTTGCTATAGTGTTATCAAAGAAAGTTGTAACATGATACTGCAACAAGTCCCATAAATCTTCTATAATAACTTCTGGAGCTCCTGCATTTAAGTTCTCCCAAAGCCTTTGATTTGCTCTTATAATATCACTTAACTTGTGGGTTAAGTCATCTTCACTTCTCTCTCCGCTTTCTAAAGTAATCGAAGGCCTGACTGTAACAGGCGGCACAAGCAACAAAGTCAAGATAGCCCATTCCGGCCTTGCGCTTTCTGGATTTACTCCAATTAATCTTAATTGATCATCAGATATTTTAACAAGTTTTTCTCTGATTTCAACTGGGAATAATCTCTTCTTGCCAATATAGAATGTAGTTGGCTTGTCTAACTTAACTTTTTCTTGAGAAGTATTGCAATGAGGACATTTTTTAACATCCTTGCTTTTCTTGATTCTCTGGGCAATTTTGTATTTCATAATATTCTCCTCGCTTAACAATATTTTGCCACATTCAGAACAAAAGCATCTCAAAACCATTTCAATCAAAGGAACATACTTAACATGTAAAACAGGCCTTGCTAAATCAATAGCTCCAGGATGCCCTAAACATTCTTTCAATCTTCCACCGCAGGTTCTGCATCTAACTCCGGGATCTATTGCTCCTAATCTTAAATCCATTAAACCGCCATCAACAGGATAGCCATCTACATCATAAAGCTCAGGAGTTACAATCTTAGCAGCAGATATTTTTTTAATCTTCTCAGGACTAAGCAAACTAAAGCTCAATGACTTGACTTGTTTTCTTATTATTTCTTGTGCCATTTTATTTTCGTTTTTTATTATTTGTTTTTTCTATCTTAATTTTCTCTTTCCGAAGTTTCTCTTTTTCTAAAAGAGAAAGCTCACTCATATTTATTTTTTAAATCAAAATGTGTTTGAATATGCAAGCCTTGTAGCTCTTCAACAAGTAGTTTGAAAGCATAGGACATTTCAACTGGCTCGATTTCTACACTTCCACACGCAGGACAAGCCAGCTTGTTGTGGATAGTATCATTAACAGCCATTGCTCCGCATTTTATGCAGATATGGACAATAACTTTATCTGAGTCATATCTTTCTTTCAACAATAAGGAAGCTCCATGAGCAACAAGAGCTTGCTGTTCCATCTCTCCAAGACGAAGAGCACCGCCAGAAGCTCTTCCTTCAATTGGCTGTCTTGTGAGCAAAGTAACTTTGCCAGATGCTCGTGCATGCATCTTGTTAGAAACCATATACTTTAATTTAAGGTAATACATATTGCCGATAAAAATCTTAACATTCATCATTTTTCCAGTCACGCCATTATAAAGAGTTTCTTTGCCGTCATATCTAAATCCAAGCTCCTTAAGGTCATTTTCTAATTTCTCCATTCCTTCTCCTGAAAAAGAAGTGCCATCTGTTGCTTTCCCTCTTAAAGAGCCAACTTTTCCGCCAAGCAATTCAAGTAAATAACCTACAGTCATTCTGCTTGGGATTCCGTGAGGATTGAAAATTAAATCTGGTTTTACTCCCCGGGAAGTAAATGGAATATCATTTTCAGGTACAAGCCATCCAACTACACCTTTCTGCCCATGAGAAGTCGCAAACTTGTCCCCCAATTCTGGAATTCTTTCATCTCTTGTCCTGGCCTGAACAATCTTGTTTCCTTCAACATCTGTTGTGATGAAAACAGCATCTATTGTTCCTTTTTCTTCTTGTCTTATCACAGTACTAGATTCTTTCTTAGTTCTTATTGAGATTTCTCTTGCTTCTGATAAGAATTTTGGAGGTGAAACTTTTCCTGTTACAACTTCCCCTTCTTTTAACTTAGCCTCAGGATATACAATACCATCATCTTCTAAAAATCTGTAGCTTTCTTCTGTTCTGTATCCAGAATTATCTTTTTCTGGAACAAGAATTTCGTCACTTAGACCACCAGCATAATGTAATTCTGTTGTTGTATACGGCCTGAAATAAGTGCTTCTAGCTAGCCCTCTGTCAACAGAAGCCTGATTTAAGACAATTGCATCTTCTGTATTATATCCTTCGTGAGTCATTATAGCTACAACTAGATTTTGACCAGCAGGATAAAACTTTAAAGTATCATAAACAAAACTTCTAACAATTGGTTTCTGAGGATAGTGAAGGATTGAAACATCTGTGTCCAGCCTGCATAAATAATTAGAAGCATATAGTCCAAGAGCTTGTTTCTGCGTCTTGCTGCCCCTGTTTAATCTTGAACTCTGGTCATGATTACCATAAGGAACTAAACTAGTAACAACTCCAAGAAAATCTATGCTGTCTATTTCGAGGTGTGTATGCTCTGAACCTATATCATTTGGTTCAAGAGCAACAAGTGCATTTTCTTCTTCAGCTGCATCTAAATACTCAATAACTCCTTGGTTTAATAATTCCTTCCATTTAATTTCTCCTTCTTTTAAAGTCTTAATATGCTCTTCTTTCAATTTTGGCTTTGCATGCTCAACAATTATTAATGGCCTTAATACTCTGCCAATTTCAGTTGAAATCAAAACAGTATTAAAATATTTATCATAAGAAATACTCATCTCCATAGGCAATTCAGCTTTTCTTCTTTTTTCTCTTAATTTTTTAATTATCTCGTCGTGGTTTTCAACATGCCCTATAAATCTCCCGTTATAAAACACATCAACTTGCCCTTTTTCTTTGTCCATACCTAATCCTTCAAGTGTAGGAAGAAAAGCGGGTTCATCTAAAGAGACAGCTGTTGATACTCTTGCTAATAAAGCCAAGTTTTTTCTTAATCCAATTTCTGTTCCTTCTGGAGTTTCAATAGGGCAGAATCTTCCATAATGTGTAGGATGCAATGTCCTTGCCAGAAAATTTTCCTGTTCTCCAGGAAGCATGCTTGAAACTCTCTGCAACTGTGATAAGGCAGAGAGATAGTTAGTTTTATCCATGTTCTGTGTAACTCCTGTTCTCTCGCCAATCCAGCTTCCTGTTGCTATTGCGCTTTCAATTCTGTGGCTGAACAGCGTGGATTTTGCTATTGTCTTCACAGAGTAAAATTTCTTTCTCTTTGAAATTTTCTGCAAGCTGTGCTGAATATCACGAACTAAAATATTTAAATTAACTCTGAATAAATCAGCTAGCAAATCTCCGCTAAGTCTGACCCTTTTGTTGGCATAATGGTCTTTGTCTGTCAATACTGCAGGATTTTCTTTTGCAATTAAAAATTGTTTAACAAATTTGCATAAAGAAAAAGCTTTTTCTTTTCTATTTTCCTTGCCCAACCCGATATGCGGCAAGAAATAAGAATCAATTCTTTGTTTTACTCTGTCTAGCATCTCTTTTTTTGTTCCTTGCAAAGCAGTTATTTCAGCTATTTTCATCATTGCTTCTTCTGCTGAAGCTATCTTTGCATATTCGTACAAGTTAACTATTAAAACATCGCTCTCTTTTCTTATTAATTGAGATATCTCAGATTCTTTTACTAAGCCTAAAGCTTTCAACATTACAATAACTGGGATATTTCTAAAACGCGAAAAAGATAATTCAATAATGCCGTCATTTGACTCAGAGATAGATATAGGAATTCTGTAGCTTCCTCTTTGCGAAAAGAGTCTCAGCATCAATTTTCCTCTGGACCTTTCTATAAAAGGCTGATTTGCTGCTAAATCCTCAGTCATGACAATAACTCTCTCATTGCCATTAATAACAAAATATCCTCCAGGATCATAAGGGTCAATGTAATCTTTTTCTAATTCTTCTTTGGACATTCCGAAAGTATTACACACTTTGCTTTTAACAATAATCGGAACTCTTCCGATTTCTACATCATGACTTTCTATCTGCCCCCCTTGTTTTATTGTTATCTCTAAAAAAACAGGAGCAGAATAAGTTAAATTTCTTAATCTAGCTTCGGTTGGAGTAATAATCTTTTTGCTTCCATCTGCTTCTATAATATCTGGCTTCTCTATTCTAACTCTTCCTAATTTTATTTCAATTTCCTCATTAACAAGAGTGTCGTTTAATTCATTAGCAATCTGCTGCATTCTTCCCTCAATAAAATCATTAAAAGAAATAATATTGCTCTCAAGAAGGCTATGCTCTTGCAAGTATTTTTTAACTAACAAGTGCCTGTCTTTATCATAAGCTTTCGCAGGTTTTTCATTTTCTTTTTCAATTTTAGCTGCTGCTTCTTGTACTTGTTCAGATTTTTCTATTTTTTCTTCTTTCTCTGTATTTTTTCCTTTTTCCATTATCTATAAATATAAAATATTTATTCTTACTTTAGAGCCACGACTACTCTATAATATTCAGCACCTTCTTTTTTGTCTTTTCTTTCTATTTTAACAACATTTCCAACATTGCAGTTTTCAGGCAAAGCAGAATCATTTATCTTTATTTTTGGCAATTGTGCCAAAGAAATATTATACTTTTCAAGTAATTTTTTCACTTCTTCGTCTTTAAGTTTATAGTGTTTAGGCTGAAGGATATGCATTTTTATGAAAATAAGTGGCTCTGGCTATTGGCTCTTAACAAATTTAAAATTTTACATATTTGGCATTAACAACTATGTAATACTAAAATAACTTAAAAGTAGGTTTATAAAGTTTTCTATGAAAAATTTATTCTTTTGGTTTATTGGGTGTTGTGTACAAGCACCATTTGCCCTCTTTATCTTTCTTTATTATATAAGGAATGTGTCCTTCGTCATACATTCTCCTAAGATGTGCTGTTCCGTCAAATTCTTCTTCTTTTGTATCAGAGCCATTAGTAACTTGAACACAACAATCATCTAAACTTACTGTTTTGTTTTTATTTTTAGATTCAACCATATTTTAGATTATATTCAAGCATTTAAATTAATTATTGCAAAAGAAAATATATATATCAAAACAAAAAATGGTCCCGGAGGGATTTGAACCCTCGACACCTGGCTTAAAAGGCCAGTGCTCTAACCAGGCTGAGCTACGGAACCTTGGATTACTCTCCTAACCTTATCTATCTTAAGACAAGGTTACGGAGGAACCTTAGCTTTATTATGAATTATTCATTTAAAAATGTTTTTAGAAGTAAATTATATCCATCCGAACAGCAAAGCTATACCAACACCAACAAGCAGCAAGCCGGCAATTAAATGAATCCAC
>Ga0209541_10017191_pt1 | contig 10617 bp, 11 predicted proteins | sample RifCSPlowO2_01_FD_184027 | JGI IMG/M metagenome (GOLD analysis project Ga0209541, IMG submission 184027) | Groundwater microbial communities from Rifle, Colorado - Rifle CSP2_plank lowO2_0.1 (SPAdes) (version 2) | ecosystem: Environmental > Aquatic > Deep subsurface > Groundwater | place... | reverse complement strand
AGATAATCATTAACGGCATTTCCAAACAAACCATTTCCTCTTTGGGCAAAGACGGAAATTTTACGTCGGAAAAACTTTCTTTATATGAGGGCGAGAATACCATTACCGCCGTTTCATACGATGCATTCGGGAAGAAAAGCGCGCCGTCATCCCCGGCCCAAGTCCTGTACAAGCAGTCGGAACCGAAGCTCGTCATAGATACGCCCGAAGACCATGCGTCATATAAGGAAAAGCGGGAGATAGAAATCCGCGGTGTCACGGACCCGGACAGCACCGTCACGATCAACGGCCGGTGGATACGCGTCAGCGCCGACGGATCATTTACGCATGAATACCGATTGGGCGACGGCGAGCAGCCGATTGAAATAATTGCCCGCGACAGCGCCGGAAACACCAAGTCGGTCACGCGTACCGTATCCTATTCCCAGGAGTAGCCATATCCACAGCATGACCCAAGGATAAAACAAAGAATTATTGAAAAAGCTGTGGGTGATGACGGCGGCAAGCGTTGATAGCGTCAGTACGTCCCATTGTTTCACCTCGCCCGCCATCTCCATCAGCTGACGGATCACGCGATCCGGCAGGGTTGTTTCATTGCCGAATTGTTTCATAGCAGATTTGAAGATCCGGAAAATTATATTGAAGAATGCAATTAACCCGACTATCCCCGTTGTTGCCCAAATGAACAGGAATGAATTGTCCAGTCCGGCGGCCGCATTGCTTTCCTGCCATTCGTACGGCTGTACAAACCCCCGCTCGCGGTTTTCATAGCGCATCATGTTAAAGCCGATGCCGTAAACCGGCGAATCCTTGATTATTTCGAGCGACTGCTGATAATTCGTTAACCGAGCGCCGACCGATGCGGTCCGCTCAAGCTTCGTTCCTTCAGCAGTTTCAGAAGGCCGGGGGAGCAGCAGAACTGTTACCGCAAGGAGTATAGCGATAAAGAAAAACGGCAGAACGGTTTTTCTGAATAGCGAGATAATGCCGAAAGCGACGAGAAGCGATAAAAAACTGCTGCGCGAATACGTCAGCGCAAGCGCGAGATAGGTCATGATCCAACATATGCCCCATACTACGGGAGTCCGGAATAGATTTGAAATTTTGCTCAATATATCCGTTTTGTTACCGGCGGACGAATGCATGAAACGAATGGTAATCAGGATAAGCGTGAGTACGTAAAACAATCCGGTAAATCCGCTGTCCAGAAATGTCCCGAATACCCGGTATTCATGCGGATCCCATCCGAGGTACATTAAATTCCGGAGGTCCGGATACGTGACGTATTGCACCAGACCGAAAAGCGCGGCAATAACGCCGGACGCCGTTAACAGAGTAATAATGTGATTTGAATCATTTTTACTCCCGTATGCGAGGGAATACGAGGCGGCATATACGAAAGCGTACGATATCCATCGTACCAAGTATAAAGAACCGATAGCGAGTTCGCTCATTTCGTATCTTCCCGCGTTTGCCACGAGGGAAATTCCCGCTGCCGCCGCAAAGAGCAAGATGGCACTGACCAGAGGGGGCTTGCGAAAACGTTGCGGGTTTCTCACCAGATTGATCAGATACGTGACGATGAGGAAGAAAATAACCACATCCGGTGCATAGACGCGGATCAGGGGAGAGAAAAACAGCGGCAGACGAGTCAATTGACCGAAAGGGAATAGGACAAGGAGAGTAAGAATGAGAAATTTAATTAGTTTCATGAATCTATTTTAATCAGTCATCCTGAATACATTCGCTATCGCTCAGTACTATAGTTTATTTCAGGATCTCAAAACAACCTGAAAAATAGATGCTGAAATGGATTCGTCAAGCTCACCATCCTGAGTTTACCGAAGGACAAGTTCAGCATGACGAGAAATACGACGCGTCGTTTTGCATTACTACAGGCTCCACTACTTTTTACTATAAAGAATCCACAATTTTCCGCGCGTCAGGAATGAATGAAAACTCATGAACGCCGCATGCAGAAATCCGTGGGTGCCGTCAAGAAAACCGCGCTTAACAATATAATTACTGATAAATTTTCCCGCGGGGTAGGCGAGTATGTGCCACCATGAAACCGGGGCATTGCGCGACTCGAGATAGCCGGCGTTTATCGTTGAATAATAGTCAATTTTGCGGATAAACGATGAAACCGATTTTGCGGAATAATGTTCGAGGGGTGTTGACAACACTTCGACGGGTTCATTGACCTGCCACGTTTCATGCACCGGGCGCTCCCACTTCGCATTTTTGTCAGACGATAGCCGGACGAACTGTTTGCCCGCCGGCTCGCCGTGGTGCAGCCTTTTACCGAGAAATATCTCCTCTCTCTTTATCGCATAGCTGATAGCCATTATTTGAGTATAACACGGTATTTTTTTGCTATACTGTTAATACACGTAATAAAACATGCATTCGCTGATAAAAAAAATAAGAGCAAACCCGCAGATAAAACAATTCTCGCAAATGTGGCAGCATGATGTGGTCGCCGGACTTTCGGTCGCGGTGGTAACGATTCCGCAGTCGCTTGCCTATGCCCAGCTGGTGGGACTTCCGCCGGTATACGGCCTGTATGCAAGTTTACTGCCTACCCTTATTGCCGGACTTACGGCGTCTTCCCCTTACATTGCTACCGGACCGACCGCCATTATTTCATTGTTGACCGCTTCTGTCATCGCCTCTCCCGGTTTGCTTTCTCTCTCAACCGTCATCGTCATCGCTGCAACGCTGGCGCTCATGGTCGGCCTTCTGCAGATTTTGTTCGGGCTTATCAAGCTGGGCTTGTTAATACGCTATATCGCACGGCCTGTGGTAATCGGATTCATGAATGCCGCCGCCATCATTATCGCGGTATCCCAGTTTCGTGTCCTGTTTGGCGTGGCTCCGTCAGACGGATTTCATTTTTTCCGCGAGCTGGCGAGTATCATCTTTTACATCGATGATATAAACCCGTACACCGCAGTCTTCGGGCTCTTTTCGCTGGTCACGCTGTATGCCGGCAAGCGCTACCTACCTGCGGTACCGTGGGTGCTTTTTGTCGTTGTTATTACGATTATCGTCAGTTATACGACCGGATTTCAGGGCGCGGTCGTCGGCGTAATTCCCACCGGATTTCCGCGAATCGGACTCTCGTTCATTGACCCGTCATTATTTTCGTTGCTTCTGGTTCCGGCCATTCTTATCGCGTTTATGGGCTGTATCGAGGGTGTCACGGTCGCAAAGTCGGTCAGCGGCCGCAACAGCCGCATACGCCCGAACAATGAAATGATATCGCAGGGATATGCCAATATCGCGGCCGCGCTTTCCGGAACGCTGCCGGTCGCCGGTTCGTATTCGCGAACAGCGCTGACTGCCAGTACCGGCGCGCGTTCGCGTCTCACCGCAGTAGTCGTCGTTTTATCCGTTCTTGCCGCCCTTTTCTTCGCGTCATCTTTTCTCCGTTTTCTTCCGAAAGCGACGCTCGCCGCGATTATTATCGTTGTCGTATCCCGGCTGATAAAGCTTTCAGTGCTGCGCGAACTCATCCATGATTATCCGCGCGACGCCGTCGTTGCCGGCGCGACGTTCGTGGCGAGTTTCTTATTTGCGCCGAATCTCGCGTATGCGGTTCTCGTCGGCGTCCTGGTATCCATTCTCATGTTGCTGTACCGGAATGCGAATCCGCCGTCTCAAGTCCTGTATCTCGATATTCCTGAATCGTATGCGGCGGCCGACCTGCATTTTGACGATTACCCGTCCAACGCGCATGTGGCAGTCGTCGTGTGGGACGGGAGTATTACGTTTGTCAATGCAGGGGCTTTCGAGGACGTTTTGCTTTCGACACTGTCCCATGAGCCGAAAGTCAGCCACGTCATTATTCTGGGCAGAGGCATCAATGAGATTGATACGACGGGGCAGGAAACGATAGAATCCGTCTATGAACAATTGAAGAGGAGCCGTATCACGCTGGTCTTTTCGCGCCTGCGCAACACGCCGGTAAAACGGCTGCAGGAATCAGGACTCTATAATAAAATCGGCAGTGAATATTTTTTCAAGCGCGCCAACGACGCCCTGGCTTCTATTAACCAAGGGAAAAAAACATGAAGGCAACAGGATGAAAAAAATACCCAAACAAAAAAAGATCGTGTACGCATTTATCGATAGTCAGAACCTGAACTTGGGAACCGGTAAGGATATGTATCGAAATGGAAAGTTGATCTACAAAGGGTGGAAACTTGATTTTCAGAAATTTAGAATCTATCTCTCTGACAAATTTCGCGTTAAGAAAGCGTTTTTGTTTATCGGTTATATAAACCAAAATAAAAAACTTTATAGATATCTTAAATCGTGTGGTTACGACATCGTTTTTAAACCGACGGTTAACGATCGGCAAGGTAAACCGAAGGGCAACGTCGATGCCGAACTCGTGCTCCACGCGGCCGCGATAAAGTTTCCCGACTATGATAAGGCAGTTATCGTTTCAGGAGATGGAGACTTTCGATGTTTGCATGAATTCCTGGCGAAAAGAAATAAATTACTTCGAATTCTTATTCCCAATGAAAAATCCGAATCATCGTTGCTGAAACCATTTCAGAAATATAAGACTTTTCTGATGTTTGAAAGAGAAAAACTTGAAGTAAAGCCAAATAAAAAGGGGAGGCGTCGCTCATAGACACTTAGTCTATGGTTCGTTTTCTCCCTGGTGATTAAGACCATTATACCGTATGCACATCAGAAGTCAAACTAGAGAAAGATGAATACATGAGACTCTACGTCAAAGCAAGACCGAAGAGCAAGAAAGAATTCGTAAAGCAAATCGATGAAACGCACTTTGTCGTTGCCGTCCATGCTTCGCCTGAAGACGGAAAGGCAAATGAAGCCATAAGAAAATCCCTCGCTAAATTCCTTCATATTCCTAGGTCCTCTATTACGTTATTTTCCGGCGAAAAATCGGGAGAGAAGGTGTTTGAGACAGAATAATATTGTTAACTCAATCAAATCCTGGCTTTTTAAGCTTCAGTGGAGTAGAATATGGCACTATGCCACGATACAGCGTTAGCCAGCATCCGATCTCAACAATACTATCCTGGATTAACTCAAAAGCCATCGCTGTTCCTGAAATTCAGCGCCCCTTCGTCTGGGAGACGACCAAAATACGCGACCTTCTCGATTCTCTCTATCAAGGCTATCCGATCGGATATATTATTACGTGGAAAAATCCGGACGTTCGGCTAAAAGATGGCAGTCTTTCCCAAGGAAAACTCATTCTCATTGATGGCCAACAGCGTATCACCGCCATAAGAGCCGCAATACTCGGAGAACCGATACTTGATAAAAACTACAAACAGAAAAAGGTTTCTATTGCATACAATCCCCAAACAGAAGCATTCGAAACGACCACTCCTGCCATTGCCCGGGATCCGAGTTGGATCAGCGACATTTCTCAAGTCATGAAAGATGACGGACGAATCTATTCAACGGTTGTTGACTATTGCAAGAAAAATCCAGGAGTATCTGAGAAACTTATCGGATCAAGAATTGAGCATCTTGTAGGAATAAAAGGGAATCTGATCGGATTTATAGAACTTGATGCGAACCTTGATATCGATACGGTCACCGAAATTTTTATCCGTGTAAATTCCCAGGGAGTCGAGCTGTCCCAGGCGGATTTTGCCATGTCAAAAATCGCCTCATATGATGTTGATAATTTCGGCGTCAATTTGAGAAAATGTATTGACTATTTCTGCCACCTTACGAAAGAACCCCACTTTTATACGCATATTCAGGAAAACGATACCGAATTTGCACAGACCGATTACCTTTCTAAAATTGCATGGCTCAAAAACGAAAAGGATGATCTCTATGATCCCGGCTATTCTGATGTCTTACGGGTAGCTTTTCCGATCCAGTTTAACCGGGGAAAATTGGGCGATTTAGTAAGCCTATTGTCAGGTCGCAACTTTGAAACAAAAGAATACGAGCAGAAAATCGTTGAGAGCACATTTGAGAAACTGAAACTAGGCGTTCTTGACTTTATACATGAAACACATTTCAAGCGCTTTGTCATGATTATAAAATCGGCAGGGTTTATAAGCCCTAAACTTATCAGCAGCCAAAATGCCTTGAACATGGCCTATGTTGTGTACCTTCACCTTCGAAGAAAACATATGAAGCCGGGGCTCATTGAGAGTTTCGTCAAACGATGGTTCGTGATGTCACTTCTTACCGGCAGGTACTCGTCTTCACCTGAATCGCAGATGGATCATGATATTCGGCAGCTGAACGAGATAGGCATAGAAACATACCTTGCACAAATTGAAAGCGGGCAGCTATCAGAGACATTTTGGGATGTGGAACTTGTTCAGGGGCTTGAACGTTCTATTATTTCCAATCCCCTTATTCGCGTTTTTTTTGCTTCTCAAGTCCAGGAGGGAACCAAAGGATTTTTATCAAAGGACATCAGTGTTGCCAGCCTCATTGAACATAGCGGAGATGTGCACCACCTATTTCCGAAAGAGTACTTAAAACAACACAATTTCAATAGATACCAATACAATCAGATAGCCAATTTCGCGTGGGCGCAAGAGGAAATCAATATCCAAATCGGCAAAAAGTCGCCCGAGGACTATATGGGAGAGGTACTGAATCAATGCACGACAAAAAAGCCGGTCTACGGCAATATTACGTCAAGAAAAGATCTTCTGGAAAATCTTTCAGTGCACTGCGTACCGGAGGATATATTTTCAATGAGATTTGAAGAGTATGAATCATTCCTTGAAAGAAGAAGGAAGCTGATTGCACAAAGGCTTAAATCATATTATGAAAGGTTCAGCAAAATAACGGATGAGGAGTCCGCGGACATTGAAGGTATTTTGAAAAAAGGTGAAACTAACCATACCGAGTTTAAGCCGGCGTTCCGTGCCGTAAACGATTCGGAAAAACCGCAGCGCGCCATAGAGTTTGAAATAGCCAAGTCCATCGCCGCTTTTGCCAATACGGACGGCGGTACGCTTGTCATCGGCGTTTCGGACCACGGGGACGCAATCGGTCTGGACGAGGATTATAAACTCGTTAAAGAACACAGCCGCGACGGATTTCTCCTGGCGCTGGATGATTTTGTCGGCAATTATTTCGGAAAGGATTTCCATAAAACCGTCCAGCCGGAAATTGAACAGGTAGACGGGAAAGATATTTGTGTCGTTGTTGTACACAAAAGCAGCGCGCCGGTATTTGTACAAAAAGACGGCAAAGAGGAATTCTACATTCGCGCGTCCGCATCCACCCGTTTTTTAAACCCTTCGGAAATGATCCAATACATCCAACAGCATTGGAAGTAGGGGATTACCCGCATAGTTATGGCTATATTCAGTTTCGCACCGGCTATCAATAGTGCTCAATCGGAACCTGAAGATTCCGGATCTATAACGATCGTGACTCCCGGCAGGGAAGCGTTAGTACCCGTTTTTCCGACGCCTACCGTGTCGCCTGCGGAAAGGGCGGCAAGAATATCAGTTGGTGTTGTATTGATTGTGGTGATTCTATTGCTTGTCTATGCCTTTTTCCGGTTCATTCTTCCGCGGATCATGCGTTATTTGGGCAAATTGGTGTTTGAATTCAAGCGCGGTACTAAAGGGGATTGAGAATAAATTTATCGGACATTATGCTGTCTGATCAGATTTTTGAGGGGCTTGCGGGATCGATGCCACAAGTTCACGGAACTGTGCATCCGGAAGGAACAAAGCAGCCCGCATACGAACGCACCATTCATCATCTCCGCTGAAAAGATTATTCACGAGTTCTCTTCGTTCAGATCTGGCAAGTCCGCCAAAATTCTGAAGACGCCTGATATCCTGTTCTTCCCACACGCCTTCAGTATGTAATATTCCCTCATGTTGTAAACCTACAACTTCCCTGTTTGCCATAGATTATATCTATAATACAGCATGATTCTCTTCACGTCAATGAAATAATCCGTAAATCCCTCGCCGTAAGAAATAACCTTGTCATTCCGGCTTAGCTTGCCTATCGAAGCCTTGGCGAAGTTGGGAGCCGGAATCTATACAATAAATCCTCATCGCACCGTTTTAATACTTCTCCTGCCCAAAATCGGGAGAGAAGGTGTTTGAGGTTATTTGCTTTATTCTCATTGCGCCGAACATATGTGTGGCGCGGCAATCTCAAGAATTTATTGAACAGTCATATGCAAACTCTAGCATATTCAGCTTCGAAAGAGTAAAATATGAGGAGAATATTGATGGAGTCACATGATTGTATTTATTGACGAATCCGGTGATCCGGGCTTTTCCCTGAGTGGGGGATCCAGCAGGGTGTTTGTAATCGTGTGCGTTGTATTTGATGATGAGCTGGAAGCAGAAAAGGCTGCAGTTGCGATTAAAGAGTTGAGAAGGAAACTGAAATTTTCTGATAGAACAGAGTTTAAATTTAACGGCTCTAGGAAAAAAGTTAGAATCGCATTTCTTCAGACCGTCAAACCATATTTATTTAAAATCAGGGCTTTGGTTGTAAAAAAGGAGTCGATCCGGAGTCCTATATTAAAAGCCAATAAGAATTCGTTTTATAGTTTTTTTATTAAAACCATCTTGACTCATACTCGAGGTACCATCATGAATGCCAAAATCAGAATAGACGGTAGCGGAGACAGGCTATTTCGGCGAAACTTCCTTACCTATTTACGAAAGGAACTAAATACCAATGAAAGGAAGGTTATGAAAAACATCAGGCTGGTTGATTCTAGAAGTAACGTTCTCATACAGATGGCTGATATGATTGCGGGTACAATCAGAAGATATAAGGAAGGAGAAAAAATAGACGCTCGTGGATATTGGGATATTATCAAAAGAAAGGTTGAGGATTGTTGGGATTTCAGATAACAAAAAAATCCCAAATTTCTCTGGGATTTTCCGACCTTATGTCCTAGACTGATTGTCTCAGTCACGCGCACCATCCGGTGACAATTCGGAACACAGGTCTTTGTAAAGTCATTATACACAGAATGTCAACCGAAAAGCAAGGGGAAAATGAGACTCTACTTCAAAGCAAAACCCATCTCCGTTCACGCTTGCCCTTCCGAGGAAGGTTAATTATTGTCATTCCATCTTATCTTGCCTATCGAAGCCTTGGCGAAGTTGGGAGCCGGAATCTATACAATACATCTTCATCGCACTGTTCTAATACTTCTCCGGCGAAAGATCAAGGGAAAAGGTATTTCGACTCGTAATGAAGGGTTAATAACATTGCTATTATAGTCAATTCGTACTGAATGTTTTATGGCAAAAATCACATACTGTTTGTTGATTGAACGGACTATCACTTGTCAAACCGGTATTATAAACGAGAGAGCCAGATCCAGTACATTTTGTACCATTCTCACCCATGTGAAGCGACAACATCCATACATCCAGTTTATTGCATTGTGGTTCTGAACCGATATCGAGATCGTCGGGAACCCGCATTGTTTTCAACAGTATTAAACGCTCTGTCATAACATGCTATTTTACCATTTAATTCTAAAAAATAGAAAATAATATTCTCCCTGCGCAAAATCGGGAGAGAAGGTGTTTGAGGTTTTAGACTGATTTACCGTATGAATCTCCACGAGAGGAATCCCTCCGAAGCCCCGCCTTAGGCGGGGCGAAAGAGTATAAACACGGTTTTTACCGAAAAGAGAATCTCCTTTAGCTCGTAATTCCAGGCGGAATTATGTATAATGAGTTGAGTTTAAAGTTCAATTTATCGTCAAAATAATTAGTAATGAGAACTCAAAAACTTGAAGTGTTAATATGACGGTAATAAAAACATTCACATTTATTGATGAAAGTGGGGCGTTAAACCCAATTCAAGACGGGAAGTCATATTTTGGAATAGGTGCTTTCAAGCATACAAAACCAATAGAACTGTTAGAACGCATACATCCGGTGTACGAGGGATTATGCAACGCACTTAAAAAAGACGAAACAAGAGTTGAGTTCAGCTTTAAGAGTACGACATCTAAAAGTATCAAATACGACATTGCTTTCTTGGACAAACTTAACGGTGATTATGATTGGGAATTTAACTGCTTGTATTTTGATGCTAACGACAAGAGATTCATAAAACCAAATAACCACATTCAGAGATGGGAAAAATATGTTACTTACATAAAGATGTTAATTGAGAAAAACCTCTGGAGTAATGAAGAAACAATAATCATTGCAGATTACCAACGAAAGCCAAAAGATTCAAGAAAGAAAATCGAATTTGTAGCACAGGACATTGCAAAGGTTTATAACGTTCTTCAAACGGAGTCGCATGGTGTTTTAGCGATACAAATCACGGATATGCTTCTTGGTGGTTTCTTGTATTCGCTGAATCCGGATTCAGGCGACAAAGAGGGTAATAAGACCAGAATTGCTCAGAAAGTCTTGGAACTCAAGAGAAAAGTTGGGAAAAACAAATTTAATTGTTGGGAAGTGGATTGGAGTAAAAGGTAGCAGGATTGGGAGGGTATAGATGCAATCTATGCCTCCCTGCTGGTAGGTAAACCTACCCAACACCTGCATAAATAGTATACATAACCTGTCAAACCGGAAGCAACCATGAAACTTTACGTCAAAGCAAAACCCATCTCCGTTCACGCTTGCCCTT
>Ga0209541_10017190_pt1 | contig 10617 bp, 10 predicted proteins | sample RifCSPlowO2_01_FD_184027 | JGI IMG/M metagenome (GOLD analysis project Ga0209541, IMG submission 184027) | Groundwater microbial communities from Rifle, Colorado - Rifle CSP2_plank lowO2_0.1 (SPAdes) (version 2) | ecosystem: Environmental > Aquatic > Deep subsurface > Groundwater | place... | reverse complement strand
ATTAACCGCTTGTCAGACGCTCTTTTCATGATTGCGAGGGAAGTGAATAGGTTAGAGAAAAAGAAGGAAGAAATCTGGAAAGCAAAGTAATTATTCGTCTATTCCAAATCTTTTAAAACCATTTTTCTTGTAATGTTCGTCAAAGCTAAAGATTGTGTCCAAGCCTTTCTCTCTCATAATTGCCATGTTGACACAATCTGTGAACCGTGAGTTTTTGGAGTTTTGTTTTTTAAAGATATCAAGAGCTTGTCTCCGAAGACTTGAATCGGGCTCTATGATTTCTATATTTGTAACAAGAATACCTTCGGCAAAACTTACTGCTTGCTTGAGGTTTATATTTTGACTTATTACTGTTATTGCTTCTCCCAAAGCTGGGTCTGAAGTCATAAGTTGATATTCTTCAAAAGATATTACTTTTGACAAAACTAATGCTTGTTTATGACTTGGGTCGTTACCATCATTTAAAGCAATGAATGCGTCTGCGTCAATTAGAAGTTTTTTTGAGTTTTGCATCGGTAAAAAATTCTATATTTTTCATTTCCTGTTTAGTTAGTTTCGGTTTATTTGGACCGTAATTAGGAGACTTTTTACCATAGAGATAGTCAAATAGGTTGGTAGAAAGATCACCAGGACCCTTAAAAGAATTTTGCGCCATTCTAACTAAAGCATCGGCTGCAGAAATAGATTTGTTCTTAACTTTTAACTCTTTGCCTAGTATTTCTCTGGCGAGTCTAGCCTCACTCTTACCTTGACGCCTAGCTTCAATTTCTAAAGCCCTGTCTATTTCAGGTGTAATATAAAGTTGTCTGCGAATCATACACCATACATTATACATTACTATTTACTTCTGTCAAGTGTAGAAACTGAAATGAAACTTGAGCCGGCAATTTCGGGATAGAAATTTGTAAAGCAAAGTAAATTGCTCTATTCTGGTTATGTGAGACTGCAAAAAGGTTTTGTTCTCCTACCTTTTCTTATATTGATTTTTGTTATCTTGATTGTTTTTGGAGCAAGTTATTGGAGAGGGAACAAAACTAGTGATTCTTCTGAATATACTCCTCAAGAAAAAAAGACCGAATCCTCCAAGATTGTTTATGCGAAAGAGATAGACTCTATTGATGATAGTGGCAATAGGAGATATCCAATATATTCAGTCATTCAATCCAACTTAGATGGTTCGGATAAAAAAGAGATTTTTAGAGTAGGAGATGTAAACAATTACCCACGCGATTTTAAGCTTGTAAAAGAAAGAAATATAGTTCTTGTTAATATGGAACACAGCCTCTTAGCTTATAATCTCGAAACTGGAGAGAGAAAAGAGCTTTATCAAGGTGCAAGGGGGCAGAATTACATCTTCGGTTTTGCTGTTTCTCATGATGGCGGAAGGGTTGCTATTAATATTTCTAATGATCTTTATAACACACCGGTTGGATACTCTCTCAAAGAAGGTCAAGACACGGTGGTAATTATGATTATTGATCTTGATGATAACAAGCAAGAAGTAATTCTTTCAAAAAATATAAAAGAGGTGGGGAGTCTGGGTTGGTTAACTCCTGAGTTTTGGTCATCTGATGATCAAAAAATATATATGAGGGACTCCTACCCTTCGGAATATATAGGCTATCTTTGGCAAATTAATGTAGATGGCTTAAATCTAAAAGTATTATCAGTATCACCAGGAAATCATACTCCAGACGGTCGATATTTGGCCTATATGAACATTGATTCGCATAGAGATGTCAAATGGGAATGCGGACTTGGTGGGGGAGAGTCTGGGGAGCTTAGAATTTTTGACACAAAAATAAATAAAGACATATTGGTTGATAAAGATACCTTAGGAGAGAAAACAATAAACAGCTATGGATGGGCTTCAGACAACAGAAGGCTTGTTTATGGAAATAGAAAGTACCTTTCAGGTGAGGAATGCGAGGCGACATTTGCTCCGGAAGAGTTTTATGGATACGACATAGTTACACAGAAGACCACAAGGTTGACAGACATTTCTGAAGTGGAAAAACTAACAAAACCTAGTCCATATATCGAAGCTAAATTTTTATCAGATCCGGAAAACCCAGGCGGTAGCTACGAGCTGAAAGTGGATGGTAGAACAATAGATGTTTCTGATTACGGAATGTCTATTATGTATATAGGACAGCCCTGATTCTTCCCAAGCACAAAAACATCCACCTACAGTGATATAATCTCCTTGTATGGTTTCTGCTCCGGAAAAAGAAGGACATCCCTTAATTGAAGAAAAACTAAAAGAGCCCGGCGAGGCGGCTCGGATTGAGAGTCAAGAGCAGGCAGTTGAGGGATATTTGGATAAAATAGAGCGCGATCCAGGAAGTGAACCAGTGACCGATGATTCTGGGCAAGTCGTTTTAACCCCTTCGGGCAGTCAGCAAGTAACCATCACCTTGCCTCTGGCGGAAGACGAAATTAAACACGGTTTGCACCACAAAATAGTCGATGCTATTTACTGGCTGGCAGTGTGGTGTATAAGGATTGCGAAAAAAGCGGCGTTAGCAGGAATCCGTGTTGTCTACAGACAAAAATAATTTTTAAGTATGGACGATATTACTACCAGACTAACAGAATTAGTTATCAGCGCGTTCATGGCGCTGATCGCATTTGGCCTTTTGAGCTTAGTCTTGTCGATCTTGGCTTACTGGGTTTTGACAATCTTCAAGCACAGAAAAAGAGAACCAAGGTCTTTAGACTCAATTCTTTTGCAAATTGCTGTTCCGCGCGACAGCGAAGTAAAAATTGACGCGGCAGAACAAATGTTCGCGGCTCTCTATTCGATAAAAAAAGGTGGTTGGAAACAGAGGTTTGACACACAAGAAACAATCTCTTTTGAGCTTGTAGCTAAATCTGAAGATATCCGTTTTTATGTTTGGTGTCCGCGCCGTTTGCACGATTTGGTCGAAAAACAAATTTACGGGGCATATACAGACGCGGAAATTATTGAAGTTGGGGAATATAACTTGTTTACTGAAAACGGTAAGGTTGCCTACTCGACTGTCCAGTTAAGAAATCCCAGCTTCAACCCGATCAAAATCTATAAAGATTTAGCCACAGACCCACTTTCTTCCTTAACTTCGGCTTTGGCAAAAATGGAGGAGGGGGAAGCAGTTGGCGTCCAGGTTCTGCTTTCACCAGCCGACAACGATTGGAAAAAAGAAGGCAAGGGCTATTTGTCCCGAGTTAAAAAGTCAGAGGCAGACCCGGAAAAAGCTTCTTATAAAGTCGACGCAAAAACCATGGAAGCAATTAACAACAAGCTTTCTAAGCCCGGGTTTGAAGTAACAATTAGAACAGTAGTTGTTGCTCAAGATGAAGCGGCGGCAAAAACTCATTTGGCTAACATTAAATCTTCCTTTGAACAATTTTCAGGAGAATTAAACGGATTTAAAGGCAGAAAAATCCGCAACAAAGGCGCTTTTGTCTCAGATTTCCTTTACCGCTATCACCCTATGGTACATTTCTTTGGTAATCAAAAGATGATTTTAAACTCCGAAGAGTTAGCAACAGTTTTTCATTTACCCAATAAACAGATTACGACCCCGCACATTTACTGGCTTAACGCCAAACGCGCTCCTGCTCCGGCGCAAATTGCAACAAGCGGCCTTTATATCGGCAAGAGTGCGTATCGGGGAGTAGAGCGCCAGGTTTATATCCAGGACGATGACAGGCGCCGCCATATGTACATTATCGGAAAAACAGGAACAGGTAAAACCGAGCTTTTAAAAGATTTAATCATGCAGGACATTAAGGAAGGGCGCGGGCTTTGCTTTATGGATCCGCACGGCGACGCCATTGAAGATATCTTGCGCATGATTCCGCCAGAACGCGCAGAAGACGTTATCTATTTTGATCCGGCTGACGAAGAGCGGCCAATTGGTCTAAATCTTCTGGAGGCGGTAAGCGAACAGCAAATGCATTTTGTATCTTCGGCAATCATTAACTTAATGTATAAACTTTATGATCCGTACAAAACCGGCATTATCGGGCCGCGTTTTGAGCATTCGGTTCGCAACGCAATGCTGACTGCCTACGAAGTTCCCGGCGCGACATTTGTTGAGGTTGTCCGTATTTTGACTGACCCTGCTTTTGTTCAGGAGCTTATTCCAAAGCTAAAGGATCCGATGATCCGCCGTTACTGGACAGACCAAATTGCCCAAACCGCAGAATTCCACAAATCCGAGGTTTTGGACTATATCGTTTCTAAATTCGGGCGCTTTGTCACCAATAAATTAATTAGAAACATTATTGGTCAAAGTACGTCCACACTTAACCTGCGCGAAGTAATGGATAATAGAAAAATTCTTTTGATTAATCTTTCCAAGGGGCGTTTGGGGGAGGAAAATTCAAGCTTTTTAGGGCTAATCCTGATCCCTAGAATTTTAATGGCGGCCTTGTCTCGTGCTGACGTTCCCGAGGAACAGCGTACGGATTTTTACATGTATGTTGACGAGTTTCAAAACTTTGCCACGCCCGACTTTGCCCAAATTCTCTCTGAAGCGCGCAAATTCAGGCTTTCGCTTTGTGTTGCCAACCAATTTATCGGACAGATGGACGAAGAGGTCAAAAACGCAGTCTTTGGCAATGTCGGGACTTTGATGGCTTTCCGCGTGGGCGTGACAGACGCTAATTATTTAGCCCGCGAATTCCAGCCGGTTTTTGACGAAGACGATCTCTTAAACATCGAGCGCTTCAATGTTTACATGAAGACAATTGTAAATAATGAGCCTGTTCCTCCATTTTCAGTTGACTTAACCCGCGACATGGTACAGGTGAATGCGAGTAAAAACGACAGAGTGGCACAGATTATTAAGGAAATGTCCCGCCTCAAGTACGGCCGCGACAAAGCGTTAGTAGAAGCCGAAATCGGAAGACGTGCAAAACTGTAAGAATGGAAATTTCTATTGCCCCTGCACCAATTGAAAACCAAGAGCTTGAAAAGCCTGAATCTCCAAATTTAAAGCTTCTAAAAAACGCGGTTGCTGATTATAAAGCGGCGGCTGAAACAAGGGTTAAAAACCCTTTATTGAGATTTGTATTTAAACCGGGAAACATTGTTCGAGAAGATGTCGATCTTGTCCTGTCTCCTTTTGGGGTAACAAGCGCTGAGTTTATGCCGGTTCAGGGAGATCCTGTAAATGTCGAGAAACTGCAATTATTTTTAGACAAACAAAATGAAGAAATATGGTTAAGACGAGATAAATTTGATAGGGATGAAGTGGAAAACCCGGAAGAAGTATACAAAAGCACTCTTCGGGCTTTTAAGGCAGTTGCCTTGACACAACACTTTTTGTTTTCGCCAAAGCGCAGAGGGGAAAATCCTGAATTATATCAACGCATGGAGCAAGTAAAAGTGGAACTTCAGGGAATTTGTCTTGAAGCTTTAGGAAGATATGGTCGCGATTTGTTTGGCAAAGATATTGTAGGTAAGTTTCCTTACAAAGAAGGCATAAATTTGGCAGAATCAATCAAAATAATGGCGACAGCAGTTTCAGACGATGATTCTAAAAAAGCTTATCAGGCAACATTCGAGCAAATTACAAAATTGCAGACGGATTATGAAAATAAGTCGAACCGATATATTTCTTTTACACAATTCTTCCCCGATTCGTTTCATGGTAAAGGTGAAGCAATATATAGGGTGATGAAAGATTTTAGTGAAGAAGAATGGGTAGCGATTAACCCAACTCCTGAACAAATAAGAGCGTTATATGATGTTGTGCACGAACAGTTTTTGCAATCTCTCTTTAATGGGGGAGTAGAAAGTTGGGACGGAACGAGTGCAAGTCATTGTTTTTATCTCATGCAAGACCCTCGGGCAATACCGCATATGATAGAATATCTTCGGCATTTTCCTGATGGGCATACAAGTAATCAAGTTGCTTATGCTATAGAGGAAATAGTTCAGAAACCGCTGGCTCAAGAAGATTTACGTAAAGTCATAGAAGCTTCTTCTCCTCTTGATAAACGGATTATAATTGAGTGGCTACAAAACTCCGACAGTATTTATCAACTATTTGATGGTTATAACAAGTCAAACTTCATCTCGCAAGCTCCAAAATATCTTGCGCTGGAAAAATTGACCCAAATTGCCGAAATTATTGGCAAGCAACAGGGGGTAAATATAACTGATACTGAATTGCGCGCATTTTTCTTAGCTAGTGATTGGGTAGATACTACTAAAGTAGAAAGCTTATTGTTACAAAATATCGAGAGCGTTGCTTCGGTAGTTGCAGCCAGCGGAGTTGCAGATTGGAGAATTTACACACCTGTCATTTTTAAAGCTCTTGTTCACCCTGAAAATGGAAACGATGCTTGGTTTCCTGAAATTGTTGCTCGCGAAGGAATTAAATTAGACGAAGCCTTAATTGCCAAGTTGCGCGAACTTTATAATACACGGGACTTGAAAGTGGGTATTATGGCCAGAAACGCCATGTCTGAAGGTCTGTTGATGTTGAGCGGAAAAGAAAACGGCAGGGAAATTGCAGAGTCTATTTTGGGTTTTGTCACAGGAGCGAGGGAAGATTCGGCTAGGGTAAGAGAAGCCTTCCGGCTGTTACAAACGTTAGATGGACTTGGCGAATTTTCTTACGACCCCAAAACCACGCTTCAGGAAACTATAGCCGACCTTAGAGGAAAAGTGGTTACTGTTGTTACAGAAAAGATGGAGTTGGGAGAAGACGAGAAAGCTTTAGTTAGCGAGAAACTTCCTTACTTAGTCGAGAGCAATATTGTTGAAATAATACCCAGCCTTCTGTCTCAAATGAGTAAGTTATCCCGTTCGAGCGAAGAAGGGGTAGTGCGGGAAATAGGCAGGCATATTGTTTTTGGAGATTTTAAGTCGTGGAGAGAGGGCCTTGAGGCGTCGAAAGAACAGCTTAGTGTACTAGCAGAAGACAAGAGGGAGGCTTGGCTCGAACCGGTACCGGAAGTAGTCTTGAGCGTTCAAGCGCAAAAAGGAGCTGAGGCGCGCCAAGCCACGGTTGACGCTATAAAACGCATTGTCAGTGAAGCTCGGGCTCATGTTCAGGATATATATAAAGTAGACTTTTTGCCCGATAGGACTCAACAGCTTGGAGAAATGCAAAAAACCCTGATAGGAGAGATAAAAGCAAGTTCCTCGGAGAATGAGAAAAGAGAATTAGGAGTGAGAAAACGGTCTGTTGACGCCGAACTGCGCTTAATTGAAGGGTTTGTTCAGCTTGGCTCGGCAAGCCCTGATTCGCTCAAACCTCAAGATATTTTATCAATCGCGGCAAAAACAAAGAGCGCTATGGGTGTACTGTCCGGTCTGGACCAGCCCATGCGGGATTTGGATCAAATAGAAAAAGTGTTTACTACCCAAGCAAAATTAGAGACTGTAGCTGTCTTGCGGGCATACGATTCGGACGACCCGGTAGCTTTATTGAAAGCGGGAATTGAGCCTCGGGAAACATGTCAGTCTTGGCGGGGTGGAGCATTCAACTATTGCTTGCCGGCTTGTGTAGTGGACGCCAATAAGCGTGTTTTTAATGTGGAAAACGAGAGAAGAGAGGTGCTGGGTCGTGCAATGGCCAAATTGACTCACATTCAAACAAATGATGGGCAAAAACAACCGGCAATCTTGCTTGAGCCGGTCTACACCGCTTCCGAGACGCCAGATATTTACCGTGCTATAATTCGCCTTGCTTTGGAAAAAGCAGAAGCAGTTGGTGCTGTTTTGGTTGTAGGAAGTGAAATAGTTGTCGCAACCGGAGCAGACAGCTCAAAGACGGTTTCACTTCTCCCCCAAGAAGCATCAAGAGCAGGGTTTAATTCCTCGAAACGTACAATAAGCGTGTATTTGCCTCCAAGCAACAACACTAGTGAATATAGCGATACTTTAGGGGGTTTAATGAGTTGGTTTGGCGGATATCACGACCTAAACGCAGAAGTTTTGAGCAAATAAAAACGATAGGGTGGCACAGATTATTAAGGAAATGTCCCGCCTCAAGTACGGCTGCGACAAAGCCTTGGTTGAGGCTGAAATCGGAAGACGCGCAAAACTGTAAGTTGTAAAGTATTGGTTTGCGGGCGCTCTATCTTTAAAATTAGTATCTGTATTATGCACGTGCTATACTATGAAGCATGAGCGAGACAGGCGGACGGCGAACACCCCCTTTGAGGATTCTAGATTCATTTAATATAACCAAGAACCCTGTGGCATGGTTGGATGCCGTTATTAGAGATAATGGTCCTTATGATTTTACGCATAGCCATCATGATAGATCAATAGTTAGTGGTTTTAGAGGAGCCTTAATTGCAAATGGAACAAAAGACTTAAAAGAAAGAGTTTCTTCAACCGCAGGGCAGATTTTAACTGATTGGCTCGGAAAGCATAATCTAGATGGTAAGTTAATAAACTCTGATAGAGAATATTTAACTGCGTTATTATCGATTTTTGAATGTGTTCCTGCCGAAACCAATACTTCACCTAAATTATACGCTTTATTGAAATATGAAGATTTTCGAATACCTACGCCTGAAGCTAGAAGATTAAGACAGATAGTAATATTCGCGCTTGCCGCAAGTAATCCTCCTAATATGAGCAGAGAAGAACTAGAAAATTTTTTCGCAGAAGAAATGAAAGATATAGGTTTTGCACTAGCTTCGTTGACGGGATTGTGTCGTTTATCCCCAGATATAGGAATAAAACACTTGCGAAACCTTTTTAAGGTTGTAAGAGATGACGATGCTTGTTGGAGGCTTGTAGTTTCTACTTTTAGTCGTTTAGGAGATGACGTTTATCAAAAATTATTAGATGAAATAAATAGGTGGGACAAGGATGAAAAAGGGCAAGCTATGGCTGAAATCGGAAGACGGGCAAAACTGTAACTATTTTATGTCTTACTGTTTACACGAATCCCATGTTATACTATGGGGATGAATAACACACCCGAACGTTTGAGGGTTCCTCGTCCAACGAGTGTTTTGGCTTCTTTTGAAGGTGCAGAGGATCCAGCAGCATGGTTATCCCTTGTAGCAAGGGGAATTTATCCCAGTGATGTTGGGTCAGCAGATCCCATGGAGCGCAGTTTAATGCTTCGTTTTACGGATGTCTTAGTAAGGTGGGGTACCCCTCAATTAAAAGAAAGAGTCTCTCAAGCAGGCGGAGAGATTTTAAAGGCTTGGACAGAGCAATGTGGTTCTGACAACAGGTTAGCAGGTACTGAAAGAAAAGCTTTAGACGAATTGATGTTAATTTTTGAGTGTATTCCTGCCAGGCCTGATATTTCAACTAGGTTATATAATTTGATTTCTTGTCAGGATTTTGATAAATCTTCTAAAGAAAACAGGAGATTAAGAAGAATGGCTATTATTGCGCTTGCAATAAGCAACCCTCCAGATATGAGCAGAGAAAAGTTAGAAAGTTTTTTTGCGGAAGAAATGAAAGACAAAATGTTTGCGCTGGCTGCGTTTGCAGGTTTAAGGCGCATATCTTCTGAAATTGGTATAAAACATTTGCGAGATTTATTCGAAGTTGTAAAAGACGATCAAATAGCTTGGAGACTCGGTGTTAATATGTTTTGCGATCAAGGAGACGTGATAAGAGAAATGGTTTTAAAAGAAATATCGGAATGGCCTATCGATATTAGATCTTTAGCTGAAACAGAAATTGAAAGAAGGGCAAAATTATAGGTACCCTCTTTTCCTTACATTGACAATAATTCCTTGTTTTTGTATAATTTCCTTGCAATGTCAGGAATGGCAACAATTACCAGCAAAAGACAGTTTACTATCCCAGTCGATCTATTTAGAAAACTAGGTTTTCAAGAGGGGGAGAGAGTGTTTGTCAAGGAGGAAAATGGCGCCTTAAAGATAGAATCTGCATTGGTAGCTCTTGAAAGGCTTGGCGGTTCTGTTAAAGTACCTAAAAGATTTCAAGGGATGGATATAGATCAAATGATAGAAAAAGCAAAAGAGGAATATTTTTCTAAGAAGTATAAAAAATCTAGAGAATGAACTTTATAGATACTAACTACTTCATTCGCTTCTTTATAAAAGACAACATAGATCAATATAAACAAGTAGAAGATTTATTAAAGAAAGGCGCAGCAAGAAAGATTGCACTTTTTACCTCGACCGTAGTTATATTTGAAGTTTATTGGGTTTTAGCAAGGTTTTACAAAAAAAATAAATTTGAGTCAATCGAGATTTTAGTCGAAATTCTAAAATGGAAATTTATCGAAGTTTACGAAAGGAAGATTTTACTAAAAGCAATTGGGATATTTGCACAAACAAATCTTGATTTAGAAGATTGTTACCATATTGCTTTTGCCGGGTATAACAAAGCAGGAGACCTATTAACTTTCGACAGAAAGCTTAAGAAGGAGTTTTTAAAGAGACTTTAGCCTTGAAATGTGCTACGATTCATTCTGTTAGCGCCTGTAGCTCAATTGGCAGAGCGCCAAGCTTATACCTTGGTGGTTCCAGGTTCAAGTCCTGGCGGGCGCACCTTTCGGTTTCACTCAAGGTAAACTATGCCTAATTATCGTCCCAAGAGAACAACAGTTAAGGAAATTATCGCCCTGCGAAAAATGGCGCCGGGTAAAAGAATTAAGGAGCTTGAAAAGA
>Ga0209541_10017188_pt1 | contig 10621 bp, 9 predicted proteins | sample RifCSPlowO2_01_FD_184027 | JGI IMG/M metagenome (GOLD analysis project Ga0209541, IMG submission 184027) | Groundwater microbial communities from Rifle, Colorado - Rifle CSP2_plank lowO2_0.1 (SPAdes) (version 2) | ecosystem: Environmental > Aquatic > Deep subsurface > Groundwater | place: Rifle... | reverse complement strand
GCAGGCAGGCACAGTATGGATTGGATATGGACTGGAAACTTCTGACGAGCATGGGCTTGTAATTTTAAAGAAAGATCTGAATTTGGACCAGCTTAGGAGCTCTGTCGCCTACACAAAAAAATTGGGGATAGAATGCCAGGTTAATTTTATAATAGGATGCCCGGACCAGACTTATGACACATTCAAAAAAGATGTTGAGTTTGCAGAAGAGATTGCGCCTGACCAGTTGAGGTTCTTCAACATGATTCCTTATCCAGGCACTGAGATGTTCGAGTGGGTCAAGCAGAATGGAAAATTCCTGCACCAGCCTGAAGACTACCTCAATGACCTGAATTACTGGGGGGAAGAGCCTGTTTTTGAGACTGACGAGTTTACAAGAGAGGAAAGAATAAGGGCTTTTAGGGAAGGCCAGGACAAGATAATGGAAGTATTTTTGAAAAGAAGGTTCGGAAAGGCATTAGGCTCTTTTGGGTATAATGCATTTTACAAGAATAAGGTATTTCACAAGCTGGGCGGCATGAAACTGGCAATCTGGGCTTGGATTAACCTGAAAAGGACAAGGGTTGTTCAGTATTAATGTTTTTATCGTTTTGTAAGCTGTTTTCTGAAAAATCTATGTTGGTATGATAAATTTTAATTATTTTATTGTTTATTATTTTCAATATTGAAATTAAACATATTGGCTAGGGGGTTAACTTTATAAATAAAATAAGAAACCTCATTAAAAATGAAAGTATTGGTTACTGGGGGTAATGGATTTATTGGCTTGTCATTAGTTGAGGCTCTTTTGGAGCAGGGGCATGATGTCAGGGTACTTGATTTAAAGCAGCCAGCTATTCAGCATAAGAATCTGGAATTTGTTAAAAAGTCAATCATGGATGATGTTATAGATGTTATAAAAGATTGCGATATGGTGTACCATCTCGCAGCAGTATTGGGGGTTGATCAAACTGACAAAAGGCCCTTGGAAACCATCAGGGTAAATCTGGAAGGCTCTGTCAACGTCTTTAAGTCTGCAGTTGAAGCAGGAGTCAAAAATATGGTTTACGCATCTTCTTCAGAAGTTTATGGAAATCCAAGAGAACTTCCAATCCGGGAGGACAGCGTGAAAGGCCCGGTCTCCACTTATGGGGTATCAAAACTAGCTGCAGAGATTTACGCGCAAGCCTACAATCAGGAGTTTGGGGCTAACATAAAGATAGCCAGGTTTTTCAATGTTTATGGGCCAAGGCAATCGGATAATTTTGTGGTGTCCATATTCCTCAATAATGCCCTGCGCGGCGAGCCAATAAGAGTTTTCGGCGACGGGTCCCAGACGCGATGCTTTACTTATGTAACGGATGCCATTGGGGGAGTCCTTAAAGTTGTTGACAGGGGAAAAAGCAGAGAAGTCTATAATGTCGGCAATAACCATCCAACAACGATATTGCAGCTTGCTGATACAATCAAAGAGGTTACCGGGAGCAAATCAGAAATAGTCAAGGTTGGCTATGGAAAGGATTCAAGATTAAGGGAGCGCGAGATAGATTACCGCATCCCGGACATTTCTAAAATAAACTCCATTGGGTGGGAGCCAAAAACAAGGATTGCTGAAGGCATCAAAAAAATTCTTGAATGGAAGAAAAAGCAAGGCTAATGCCTTCCAATTCCATGATATAAAATCCCCATTGCCTTGATTTTTTCATTGTCAAGGCAGTTTCTGCCGTCTATAACAGCCAGTATCTTGTGCTTTTTCAGCTTTTCCATATCCATGTTCCTGAATTCATTGTGGTCTGTTGCCAGTATAATGTAGTCGCTTTTATTCAGCAATTCATCGATGCCATTTACATTGATGCCTTTCTTGACATGAGGGTCAAAAACAAAAACATCTGCTCCTTTTGTTTTTAGAATATTTATGATTTCAAATGCAGGGCTCTCCCTTATGTCGTCAACATTTGCCTTGTACGCCAAGCCAAGCACTCCGACTTTAGCACCTTTGATTGATTTTTTTAGTTTCTTTAACTCACCCTCGAGCAATTCAACTGTGTAATCAGGCATGCTGTTGTTTATTTCCCTTGCAAGGCTTAGGAATTTATGGTTGAAGCCAATCTGCTTTGCCTTCTCAATGAGATAATACGGGTCAACAGGGATGCAGTGACCGCCTACGCCAGCTCCGGGATAATGCGGCATAAACGCAAATGGCTTTGTGGAAGCTCCTTTTATCACTTCAAGAATATCTATTCCTGCTTTGTCAAAGCTTTTTGCCATCTCATTAACAAAGGCAATGTTAACATCCCTGAATGTATTCTCCATGATTTTTGTCGCTTCAGCAGCCTTTACGCTGCTCAGCTCAATAATATCAGCGCTGATTATGCCTCTGTAAAACTCAGCAGCTTTTTTTGCTGCCTCTTTTGTAATGCCGCCGACAACCCTTGGCAGATTCTCAATTGTCCATTTTTTGTTGCCAGGGTCTATTCTCTCAGGGCAATGCGCAACAAAAACGTCGTTTTTGCAGGCGTCAAATCTTTGTTTTTTTAATATTGGAATTACAATCTCCTCAATAGTTCCAGGGTAAATAGTTGACTCAACAACTAAAAGAGTGTTTTGCTTTATAAATTTCGAGATTGTGGAGATAGATTCCATCAAAGCAGTTATGTCGGGTGAATTATTCCTATCAACAGGGGTCGGCACGCATACAACAATGACTTCAGAAGCAGGAATGCATTCGCTCGCACTTGTTGTTGCAATTATTTTATTTTTTAGATTCCTCAGCTTATTGCTTATGTAATCATCATCAATAGGGCTAATTTGCCTGTTGACTGAATCAACCTTGGTTTGGTCAATATCCAAACCGTACACTTTAAAGCCTTTATCTGCGCATAGACACGCTAAAGGCAATCCCACATAGCCAAGGCCCACTATGGTTACAGTTTTCATCATCAAAAATAACCAAGGCTGCTTTATAAAATTTTCTAAGGAAGTATTTTTTAGTAGGATGCTTGCAGGGATTTTTCCACGATATATTTATAAAGCATTTTCAATTCTGCACAGAAATGATTTATTTCAAAAAAATAGCAAATTATATTTTATCAAGATATAAATCTATAGTGGTCATTCTTCTCTTGATAAATTTTTTTATAATATCTGCCAGCGTTTATAAAGATTCCATAACATGGGATGAAGTCTGTTACATCGGGATGGGCAAATACATAGTTGAGACGGGCAATTTTAGAACAGATGGGAGCATAACTCATGGGACTCTTTCATATTACATTAACAGCCTTTTTTTGTATTTTGCTGATGTTCCAAATGAAATTATCGCCAAGGAAAGCTGCTGGGACAGGGGGAAGGAGCTGCTATTTAAATCCAAGAATCCTGTTTGGCTTCTTTTTATAATAAGGCTTCCCTTAATATTATTGTCAGCCTTGCTCGGGTTTTATGTATTTAAATGGGCTAAAGAATTGTACGGCATAAAAGCAGGATTATTCGCACTCTTTTTTTATTCCATAAGCCCGAACATAATTGCGACAGCAAAGCTGGCATTGACTGATTTTTCATTCGTATGCTTCTCTTTTATTTCTATGTACTATTTTTGGAAATTTTGCAGCAAAGCTACTGCCTTTAATTTAATAGTTGTTGGTTTTGTGACTGGGTTAGCTTTTATAACAAAAGTGACAGCCATATATCTTGTACCCGTATACATTATTCTTGGCGTAATTTTTATAGAAAGAATTTTTTCCGAGAGGTTAATTGACATGGCACTTATATTCTCAATTGCTTTTTTGGTTGTGTTTGCCGCTTACGGATTTAAAATACAGACAATCTCAAATGCATTGCCGGATTATTACTCAGTAAGGGCTCATGAGGAAATCGCCAATAGGATAAGCAGCAATGAGGTTGAAAAACTTGCATATTTCATAATTGACAGAGTGCCTTTGCCTGCTGCAACTTATTTTGCAATGATTGGGGATGTTGCATTTCATTCATTTAGGGGCTTCAACGGATATTTTTTTGGGGAGATACTTGAGCCTGAATCAAAGCCATTTTATTATTTTTTCGGCGTTATGCTGCTTAAAACACCGATACCTACACTGATAATCATAATTTTGAGCATAATCTTCTTCAACAAATTAAGGCATAATAAACTGAGGAATGAGATTTTTTTAATAGCGCCTATAATTATGTTTTTTGTGCCGTTTATTTTTAATAAAGTCAGTTACGACTTGAGGCATATACTGACTATATATCCTTTTATGTTTGTTTTCATGAGCAAAATAACCAATTTTAATTTAGAGAAGGGGTTTCTCAGATATTTTATAGCAATATTGCTGGTTTGGAATATTGCGTCTTCCATTTCAATTTATCCGTATTATACGGCATATTTTAATGAATTGATAACGCCCAAAGAAGGATACAAATACCTATCCGGGGATAATATAGACCTTGGGCAGGATTTAATAAGGCTGAAGAATTATTTAGATGTAAACGGCATAGTCAAAATTAATCTCAGTTTTCATGGGGGAATAGATCCGAAGTATTATGGCATAGAATATGATTATATGCCAACTGCCTGTTTCTCTCCTGTAAATAAGGATTATAAGCCCTATGCTGCGAATTGCAGAGAAAGCTTCACAGAAGATTGTTCAAAAAGAAAGGGTATTGTTGCCATAAGCGTGACTAATCTGCAAAACAGATTTCTTAAGAACACAAGCTGCTTCAATTGGCTGCGCAATTACGAGCCTGTAAGCAGGTTAGGCTACTCCATATTTGTGTATAATATAACAGGATAGCCATCAACGGGCTGTTTTACCATACTTTTTATCCGCTTTCTCCAGCTGCTCAACGCTGCCTATGTCATACCATCCCTTATCAGTTATGTAAGAATATACAACATCCCTTTTATGCAGCCATTCTATAAAGCTGCCTGTTTTATCTGGATTGTTGCCCTGGGCAATGTATTTTTTAATTAAGGATATTGTTTTTTTTGGGAATAGGTATATTCCTGTTGACGCCAAGGTTGATTTTGGCGAAGTTGGCTTTTCCTCAAAATTTACAACTATATTGCTGCTGACTTCCACGATCCCGTAATTCCTGGCTAATTCAAAGTCTTTGACGTCATGAAGCACAATGACGCTTGATTTTCTTTTTTTGAAAAAATTCACTGCATCAGCCAATGAATCCTCAAAGATGTTGTCGCCTGCAATAACCACAATTTCGCTGTTGATGTTCTTCAGGTTTATTGTGTAATGGATATCTCCCAAAGCTCCAAGGCGCCCTTCGTTGCTTTTAGTCCTGTCATTAATTATCTCTATGGGCTTTTCCGCATTAAAATTGCTTAGCCATTTTCTGAAATGCTGCTCAAACTTGTCATTTGTTACAACGTATATCTTATTTATTAAGTTTATTTGCTCTAATTTTTTTATTATATGCTCTATTATAGGCTTTCCAGCTATATTCAGCAACGGCTTTGGGGTATTCTCTGTCAATGGATATAGACGGGTAGCATAACCTGCCGCAAGCACTATCGCATCAATTTTTACCACCTAGTTTATTTAATTCTCTTACATTTTTATTATATTGCCTAATTTTTTCTTTGACTTCTGGTCTCTTTCTATATTCCATTTTGTAAATGAGAGCCTTCTTTTTATATTGGGGAGTTCGTCGATATATCTTTTGATATTCTCTTATTCTATCCCTAACTTCTTGTCGTGAAAAATATTTTTTGATATAATCTTTATATTTTTCAGTTTTGCGATATTCTGTTTTATCTTTCAATATTTTTTCTTTATTTCTATAATAGAAATCTTTAGCTTGTTGGTTTCTTCTAATTTTAACTTCTTCTTTACTTTGATAAAGTTTGGTTCGTCTCGACTTATTTAGCTTAGCATTTTTAAGTATGTCTTTGTTACCAATCCACACGTGACCCAATTTATACCAAATAGAATTAGGTATGTTAAACATATCTTCTTTTATAAGATTAAGAAATTTATCAGTTTCCTTAACGGGAAACCTTAACAAAATCTTATTTTTTGAAGGATCTTTTTTGAAAGCTGCATTAATATCCCACTTCTCCTTAAACCATTTTTTAAGAAGTTGATTTTCTTTCATTGAAAATCCTTCTGTATGAATCTCTGCTATTTTATTTTCTGGATCATAATAACCATCGTCACAATACCAAACAGCCAATCCAAGTGTATCTAATTGACTTAAAATAGTTTGAGTTATTGTTTTTATGCCATTAACGTAAAAAAGATTATGATACGTGTTTAATTTTTCAGATACCTTGCTTCTTAGTCTTATTTCTATCTGCCTAAAATATAGTTTATTCTTAGCTTTACATAGAATATTATTAAAAGTATACAACCTTAGACTCAAGTGATCTTTTAAATTTAAATACTTCCATGTCAAATATTCTTTTTGTTTTATGGAATGAGTTTCCTCTATATTTGAATTTAAAAAATCTTTTTTACAATACATATCTCCAAGTAAACTACCGAGTATTATCTGATGCGTTTTTTTAGGTAAAAATATAGGAGTGATTGTTTCTGATTTTTCTGATATTATGGCTTCCATTTTGCTTCACTTCCTAGGGGTGCTTTATAGGATTGTAAATAGAATCCAAAGCTTTAATATTAATTTGTGTAAAATCCCTTATAGTGAGATCAGCTTTTAGTTCTTTTTTTGAATGTGTTGTACTAAGTGCTATAACTTTCATTCCAGCAGTCTTGGCTGCTTTAATCCCAGATATTGAATCTTCAAAAACTATGCATTTAGACGGATTAAAATTCATTTCTTTGGCTGTTTTTAAATAAATTTCAGGATGAGGCTTGCCTCTGCTAACCTGTGAAGCGTCAACAATAGTTTTGAAGTATTTTTTAATGCCAGTTTTTGTCAAAATGAGTTTAATATTTTTTTGTGGAGCAGAAGTTGCAATCGCACATTTTATGCCATAATCATCTAACAATTTCAAAAAGTTCGCCAGACCTTTTGTCAGTGCAATATATTTTTTATAAATATTTCTGTAGATGCCTTCTTTTTCTTCAGCATATTTGAAAATTTGTTTATTAGCAAGTTTTTTCCCGAAAAGGTGCATTAAAATATTAGAATTTAACTTTCCATAAATATTTAGATTCAATTCTTTTTGAGATATATTGAGGTTGTGTCTTTTACAAAACAACTTCCATGCTTTTTTATGGTATAAATTATTATTGACTATTACTCCGTCCATATCAAAAATAACAGCAAAATTGCGCTTTTTCATATCATTAATCAAAATAATTTTGACAAGATTTTAACCTTAGACCACGTCCTTTCTTCCTATGCTTATATATGTAAATCCTTCTTTTTTCATTAAATCCGGATTATAGATATTTCTTCCGTCGACGATTAAAGGGTGCTTCATCAGAGATTTTATCTTTTTTAAATCCATCTCCTTAAATTCGTTCCATTCTGTTACAATAACCAAAGCATCGGAATCCTTGGCAGCATCGTATGGGCTGCTGCAGTATTCCACGCCTTTCAGCACCTCTTTTGCTTTTTGCATGGCTTTCGGGTCATAAGCCTTTATTTCAGCCCCTTCCCCCTGCAGATCATTTATTATGCTTATGGACGGTGCAAATCTCATGTCATCTGTATCAGGCTTGAACGCAAGCCCGAGAACGCCGATGGCCTTGCCTTTCACCACCCACAGGGCTTTTTCTATTTTCCTGACAAAAAGTTTTCTTTGCGCAAAATTTGTTTCCTGCACAGCTTTAAGAAGCTTAAAATCGTATCCTAATTTTTCAGATATCCTTATAAAAGCCTCCGCATCCTTTGGAAAGCAAAAGCCCCCGTAGCCGATGCCAGCATTCAGAAAATGCCTCCCTATCCTCTTGTCGAGCCCCATGCCTTCTGCAACTTTTTCAACATCTGCTCCGGCCAGCTCGCAAATATTGGCTATTGCGTTTATGAAAGAAATTTTAGCTGCGAGAAATGAGTTTGACGCATGCTTGATTATTTCAGCGCTCTTTATGTCGGTGAATATTATCGGGACATTCAAGGGCATGTATAATTCCTGCATTATTTTTACTGCCTTTTCGCTTCCTGAGCCTATGACTATCCTGTCCGGGTGCATGAAATCACTGACAGCGCTGCCCTCCCTCAGGAATTCAGGATTGCTGACAACATCAAAATCAGCCTTATGGACATTGTAAGCCTTTATGGATTTTGCAACCATGTCGCCGGTCTCTACGGGGACTGTGCTTTTCTCGACGATTACCTTATAGGAGTCCATAACCTCTGCAATCGTTCTTGCCACATTTTCAACATGGCTCAAGTCAGCTTCGCCATTTTCTTTGGGAGGGGTGCCCACGCAAATGAAAACAATATCAGATTCTTTTATTGCCCGCCTCAAGTCCGTTGAAAATGCCAGCCGATGCCTGTTTTTGTTTCTTATGGCCAGTTCCTCAAGCCCGGGCTCGTATATCGGTATGATGCCGCCGTTCAGACTGCTTATCTTATCCTCGTCTATATCGACGCATATCACTTCATTTCCTAACTCGGCAAGGCATGCTGCCGTGACTAATCCAACGTAGCCCGCCCCTGCAACAGCGATTTTCATAGATGCACAGAAAAGAAAGTTATTTAAATATCTTACCATTATCCTACTTTATCCTACCAATAAATAAAATGCCCAAAAGTAAGATATCGATAACGATAAACGAAAAAACCCTGCATGACATAGATTCGATTATAGACAATATTTACATAAGAAACAGGTCTCAGGCGATTGAGCACCTTGCCAAGAACGCTCTGGGGGAGAACAAGACTGCTGTAATACTTTTGGGAGGGAATGAGGAGCGCATCAGGATAGGAAAAGACGAGTACAGGCCGACTGCAAGGATAAAAAACCATGCAGTTATTGAGATTGCTATAAAAAAATTAAGGGAGAATAATTTTAAAACAATCTTTATTGTTGCAAGGCATAGCTTATTGACAAGATTATTTGAAATGCTGAAGGACGGGGCAAATTATGGTATAAAGATAAATTATATAGAAGAAAAATTATCTAACGGCACTGCCGACTCTTTAAGATTATTGAAAGGCAAAATTGCCACTAACTTCCTGGCAGTTTATGGTGACATAGTCTTTAATAAGATAAACATTGACGAGCTATGGAACGACCACATCAAGCAGAATGCAACTGCCACAATAATGCTCACAACAAGCTCAAAGCCGAGCGAAAAAGGCACAGTAAAGGTGGAAGGCAACAAAGTCCTTAGCTTCACGCAGAAGCCGAAAAAATCCGACATTTACCTTGTTTTCTCGCCAATCTTTGTCGCAGAGCCCCAGATTTTTGAATATTCCGGAGCAAGCTTTGAGTTTGATGTGTTTCCCGAACTGGCTGAAAAAGGATTGCTGAACGGGCATTTATCAAGCGAGAAAGAGGTACATATACATTCTAAGAAGGATTTGGAAAATTTAAAATAAAGGTGGACAGCTTTTCCAGGCTCCCGTGCTGAGCACAGTACGACTGGAAACGGAGGCTTGCTTGACTTAATATAAAACAATCACTTAAAGCCATTACACCTTGCTTCATCCTACATTTAAATCACTTAAGGTAAGTCTCATATTACCAAATTATGATTTTTGTTTTCTATATAGAAAAGAAGCACTGGACATTCTCACGTATAATATTTAAACAACAATCATTTATGTAATTTCAACCGATAAAAAAGATGATGATTTAAATGATTTCAAAGAATTTCGCAAGGTGCTTGGCTAAAATAAGTGGAGATGGAAATCTTTACCGGGGTAAATCCACAAGATATGTAAGATATAGTAACACTTGTAAGGAACTCCTTGAAGAATTCCAGCAAGATATTGATAAAGAATTTGGGAATATCCATTTTACCAAAGGAATGAATAATTCTGGCGTGTTATTTGTGCAGACAAACAAAAGAGTAATAATGGAAAAATTTCTAGCCAACCTTAAAGATTTTAGAAGTAATGCAATTTATGTTCCTGACTCTATTAAAAGTGCAGATTCATCAGTGCAGAAAGAGTATTTAAGGGCATTATACGACGATGAGGGTTGCGCTGCTTTAAGGCTTTATGTTAAATGCCAAGAATGGAAGAGGAACATAACATTGACATCTAATTCATTAAAACTCTTGAAAAATGTTAAATCAATGCTTCTTAGTTTTGGAATTAAGTCAAATAAAATTATCAGGACAAAGGCTAATAGCCTTAAAGACAAGTCTTATGTTCTAAGCATAACAGGCAAGGATAATATATCCAAATTCAGGGAAAATATAGGCTTTAAGCATCCAGAAAAGTCAAGAAAACTGGATTTGATGGTTAAATCGTATGGAGCTAATTCCAGAAATGTTAAAGAATTTAAGAAAATAAAAATGGAGTTGATGATCCCATTCGAATAATAAAGGTGGACAGCTTTTCCAGGCTCCCGTGCTGAGCACAGTACGACTGGAAACGGAGGCTTGCTTAACTCTCTCGTAGGCCAACTCCTTAACCTAATCCGAGTTCGGGATGGGATCGGGTGAACCAAGCCCCTATGGCCGTCCAAGGCAAAGAGGAAGAAAAGACACTTTAAAAATGTTGCGGTGGTGGGTGGGGTTAGTTTTTGCGTATGAATATATAGGAA
>Ga0209541_10017187_pt1 | contig 10622 bp, 8 predicted proteins | sample RifCSPlowO2_01_FD_184027 | JGI IMG/M metagenome (GOLD analysis project Ga0209541, IMG submission 184027) | Groundwater microbial communities from Rifle, Colorado - Rifle CSP2_plank lowO2_0.1 (SPAdes) (version 2) | ecosystem: Environmental > Aquatic > Deep subsurface > Groundwater | place: Rifle... | reverse complement strand
GGGCCCTCTGCGCCTTCCACAGCACGGATGAGGATGGCGGTTGGGTATCCTTCCGTCCCTGTCACAATGTTAAGAAGCTGGTGCATCCCGTACACCAGGTAAACATACCAAACGCCACCCTTTCTGAACATAACCTCGGTGCGGGGTGTCCGTCCGCGCGAGGCATGTGAGGCGAGGTCCTCCGGCCCGTCGTAGACTTCCACATCAATAATGCGCCGCGCGGCGCTCTCCGCGCCTCGATTCCCCACGAGAAACTTGCCAAGCAACTCCTCGGCTACGGTGACTGCATCACGGCGATAGAATGAGAGCGGGAGATTCCGTCTCACAGAGTAAAGTATTCTGTAAATTTTCCAGTAATTCGACCTTGGTCGTAGTATAGCAAATCAGGGCGTGCCCATCTGCCACGTTTTAATCGCCTCGCTCGGGTAAATCAGCATGATGATATTAAGGGTGAGGTTGTCGCGTACCATGTAGCCCATAAAACCCTCCATGAGAATAATCAGCGCCACGCTGTGCCAGAGCTTAATTTTGCGCGCGACCCAGAAGCCGAACGCGGTGAAGGTGGGGAAATTTAGGAGATTAAGAAAAACGGCGGTGAGGCCAGACTCGCCGCTTGGAAGTTTTCTTTTTGGTAGCCGCTTTACCTCCTATCGCATCTGGGTCTGGCTCACCACCTGACCCTTTTTCTTTTTGTATCAAGTAAAAAAGACCCGCCGCGGCGAGTCCTGTATGAGATTGTAGCCGATGGCTACGGAGTTGTTGGTATTGAAGGAGCGACCTACTTACTAGTATACGCAGGCACCTCTCACTGTCAAGCGTCCTGTGGATAACTATTCTACAACACGGAAGATCTCCCGGTGGCCGCCTTGGTATATCTCGGTATAGATAACAAACCAGAGCCTCGTGAGGTTGCAAGGATAAGGACTACACCCACTCAACCCGCGGGATGTAGCCCAGGTGACGCAGGTAGAACCAGATGAGGATAACGAGGACAATGATAAGAATAACTGGTGATACGGGAGAGAAGATATCGGCAAGCTTCCAGAGACTCACCCAGCGCACGTAGATACTGCCGTTGACTGTCTCAATATTGTCCGTGAATTGCTGGTCTTCCTCATTCACATAAGCCAAACTATTGTTGTAGTTCGTGATAAGATTGTCCAACTTCTGCTTCCGGGATGCGTGGGTATTATTCTCTGTGGTGAGCCTCTGTCTCTGCGTAGCATCCTCACTCACTAATGTGGCTTCTTGGCTCCGTAATGAGGTAAGCACCTGTTGGTTAGTAGTGTTCCCAATCTGCGTCCTGACCGCAGTGAGTTCGCCCTGGATCCTCGTAAGTTCACTTTGAATACCATTAACCGCTTGCGTGTGTGTGGCAGTGAGAGCATTTTTCTGCTTGTTCAGGTCATCAAGAGAGCTCGCGATGGCGCTCGTCCGCTCCTCGATGCTCTGTTTCTGCCCCAGCAGGTTTTGCGATGAAATGTTCTCGGTATAGAGTTTTTTATGCGTGAGCGCTTCCACCTCATTGTGGAATGCTTCAAACTTACTCCTTGCTACCACAAAGCTGATGCGTCCGCTCTTCTCGGAGCTGTATAACTCGTCAATCCTCCCGTCGGCGCCCGCGATGATGTTCTTCACATCCGTAACGACTTTAGGAACATCTCTCGTTTGAATAGTTGCAGAGAAGTTAATTTTTAAGAATTCCCTGGTGTCGGTAATGGAAGGCTGCTCTCGATAGTAATCAGGGTATGACTTGCTGACCCCCGAATCCATCATGCCCGGCACAAAGAGAGGCACTACCTCCTCACTCATAGTCTGAACGTAAAACCCCCTGTCTGCATACCACACAAAGAGCGCAATGAGGATTAACACGACCACAACTACAAACTTTATGCGCGATACTCGCATAATCCTCCGTTGATGTGGTTCCATATGCCTTGTTATGCTATGGATAATTGCTTGTACTATATACCGAAGCAAGGACAATTGCAATTGGGGTGATTTTTGATACCATTTAGTGCGGTTCTTTAAGAACGATATTCTGCGGTATCTGCCTGCCGACAGGCAGGGCTCAGTACTGAGCTACCGCAGAAAAATATATTCCGCGGTAGCTCAGTTGGTAGAGCGCCTCGCTGTTAACGAGGATGTCCTAGGTTCGAGCCCTAGCCGCGGAGCCACAATCGCCAAGCTCGCAAAAGCACTTGGCGTTCCGATTGAGGACTTAATCAAATAAATTTTATGTATTTAAGCGACAACGAAAAAAGGGATATTCAGAAATATATAGAAGCGGGCAAACCTTTGCCCGACAAATATCGTTTTTTGTTGTTTGAAGAAAAACAAGAAGTGGAGCTTGTATGGAATGGGAAGACAAGCGAGGTAACGAATACGGTTTTGCCGTTTCAAGTTATCGAGCAAGTAGACGAACCGCGTTCCGAAAAAACAAGAGAAGCGCAAGGATTGCTCTTCGGGGAAGGCGGACGGCAGATTTCCGGTTGGACGAATAAACTTATTTGGGGAGACAACAAGCTCATTCTTTCTTCATTAAAGAATGGTCCGTTGCGACAAGAAATTGAGGAACAGGGAGGAATCAAACTCATTTATATTGATCCTCCGTTTGACGTTGGTGCTGATTTTTCAATGAACATTGAAATCGGCGACGAAGAATTTATTAAAAAGCCGAATGTGCTTGAAGAACTTGCTTATCGGGACACTTGGGGTAAAGGCGCGGATAGTTTTATCGCAATGATATACGAGAGATTGTCAATTATGCGAGACTTACTTGCTAACGATGGTTCTATTTTTGTGCATTGCGACACAAGAGTTAATAGCTACATCAGATTAGTTTTAGAGGAAATTTTTGGAAATGATAATTTTCATAATGAAATTATTTGGCAAAGAAGCTCAAGTGGAAAAACTATCTCAAAAAATCTCTCACGGGATACAGATACAATTTTTTGGTTTTCAAAATCAGATAGCTATGCGCTAAATCCCATATTTCAACCTCTATCTAATACCACTATCGCCATGTATAGCATGGACGACAACGATGGTAGGGGTAAATATCGTTTATATCCTCTACAAAAGACAGGCGGTCCGGGGCCGGAAACTACTTATGATTTCAAAGACAACAAGGGGAGAACATGGAAATGTCCCCGTAAGGGTTGGCGGATGAAATTTGAAAAACTCAAAGCTCTTGAAAACGCCGGCAGACTTTATTTTGAAGGGAATACATTAGCAGAAAAAGCATATTGGAACGAACGCGAAAATGAAGGTCGTTTAGCTAATAACCTTTGGAATGATATTTCCAATCTACAAGGTTCTACTCCGGAAATTCTTGGTTATCCTACGCAGAAACCGGAAAAATTACTTGAGAGGATTATAAGCATGGGGTCAAATAAAAATGATCTAGTGACCGATTTCTTTGTTGGGTCTGGGACAACTCTAGCAGTAGCCGAAAAACTTGGTCGTAAATGGATTGGTTCTGATCTCGGCAAGTTTTCAATTCACACAACTCGCAAGAGAATGATAAAAGTTCAACGAGAATTGAAAAAGAACAATAAAGATTATCGCGCGTTTGAAATTCTTAATCTTGGAAAGTATGAACGACAACATTATGTCGGTATAAATCCGAATCTTCGGGAAGAAGAAAAACAGAAGCAAATCGCACAAAAGGAAAAAGATTTTATTTCTTTGATACTTTCCGCATACAAAGCGGAAGCAACAGAAGGATTCAAAACTTTTCACGGCAAGAAAGGTTCTCGCCTCGTTTCCATAGGACCTATCAATTTGCCCGCCTCACGTCTATTCGTTGAAGCCGTTATCAACGAATGTATAGAAAAACAGATCACAAAAGTTGATATTCTCGCTTTTGAATTTGAGATGGGTTTATTCCCGCACATTCAGGAAGAAGCGAAAAGCAAAGGAGTTGATCTCGCTCTCAAATACATTCCCCGCGAAGTATTTGACAAAAGAGCGATAGAGAAGAATCAGGTTGTTTTTCACGATGTCTCGTATATTGAGGTTAAGCCGATTGTGAAAAAGAAAACTGTCGCCGTTGAGCTTACCGATTTTTCAGTTTTCTACAATCAGGACTCGATAAAAGAGGTTGAAGAAAATCTGAAAGCGGGCGGGAAAAAACTCGTGGTTGAGAACGGGCAAATTATAAAAATCGCAAAGGATAAGGACGGCGTTACGAGCCGCGAAGTTCTTACGAAAAAATGGACTGACTGGATAGACTATTGGGCGGTTGATTTCAATTTTGAAAGCAAAAAGGAGGTTATCCGCGTGAAGAACGAGCAAACGGGAGAGGTCGAGGAACGCTGGACTGGCGATTATATCTTTGAGAACGAATGGCAGGACTTTCGCACAAAAAAGAAACGGGACTTGGAACTCATCACTTCGCCCGTTGAGGTCAATTCCGGCAAACGCAAAGTAGCCGTGAAAGTTGTTGATATTTTTGGCAACGACACGATGAAAGTGATTGAGGTAACTGTATAAATTATGATCTACCTCACATTCTTTATTGGTATAGTGATTGGATTAGTGTTGAATAAATTTTTACCCTCTTATCTTTCTAAAAAAGGAGAGAATTTAGCGACAAAAGAAGATATAGGAAAAATTACCAAAGAAATTGAGGAAGTAAAAAATATTTATAAAGAGAAATATGATCTTTCAAGCATCGAGAGAGAATTCTACAACGACATGATAAGAGAGCTCCAAAAGTTTTTATCTGTAATTAAGAGATATGAATTGAGAGCCGGAACCGGTGAAAATTCGTTAACTTACGAAGTAGCTATGAAAGATACGGAACTCACAAAACAAACGCTAGATTTCAAGGATGCGGCTAGTGAAATTTTAACTAGAGCTTTTGTTTTTTTAAGTGAAGAAAATTATAAATTGTTACAAGGGGCATTCAAGCCAAAAAATAATTTTGCGGAAATTAGGTCTAATCTTTTAGACGCAATGAGACAATCTATACATAGAAACACGAAGCTAAAAGCCGACGAAGATTCTTTAGACATCAAATACTAATTTTCAAATCATTTATGGCTTTACATCAAAATTTCCCAAAGTCCCCTTATAAAATTCTCGATCCGGCAATACGCTGGTTTCCTGCGAACGAGAATTTACGGGAGAAAGGGTATGAGAAACTGCTCCCGCCACTTGTTGCGGAACTTCGCAAGAAAGTAAAGGAGTGGCGACTTTCAGGATACGAGGGAGCGAGCGAAACAAGTAAAGCCCTTTTGAATTGGTGGTTTCTAAAAGACCACCCGATGGAAACACCGGACGGAGAAGTATTTTTATTTCAATACTACTTCGCCCAACGTGAAGCGGTGGAAACTGTCGTCTGGCTTTACGATGTTGCTAAAGCGAGGGACAAATATGACCTCATTCGTTTTGACAGTTCGGGAGCAGTTTCGGCGGGAATGTTTGATGAAGATTGGACGCGGTATGTCATTAAAATGGCGACGGGTTCAGGAAAGACGAAAGTATTGAGTTTAATTTTAGCGTGGAGCTATTTTCATAAACTTTATGAGGAGGATTCAAAACTCGCCCGCAACTTTTTAGTTATCACGCCGAACATTATCGTCCTTGACCGTATTCGTGCCGATTTTGACGGACTGAAAATATTTTTTAAAGACCCCGTGCTTCCCGATAACGGCTACGAAGGGAAAAATTGGCGAGATGATTTTCAAGCGACGCTCCATATTCAAGACGAGATAGGAACTGTGAGAAAAACCGGAAATATTTTTCTCACCAACATTCACCGCGTTTATGAAGGAGCGATTGAATCAGCAAGTTTTGAAGACCAAGACACGTCCTCATATTTTCTCGGCACTAAACCCGCAGGAGCAACGAGCGAATCAAAGCTCGATCTCGGCGATATCGTCCGCAATATAGACGAGTTGGTGGTGCTGAACGACGAAGCTCATCATATCCACGACCCGCGAATGGCTTGGTTCAAAGCAATCGAGGATATTCATAATCGCCTTAAAATAAAAGGTGATCAATTGAGTTTACAGGTGGACGTTACCGCCACGCCAAAATATAACAACGGCTCTATCTTCGTTCAAACGATAAGCGACTACCCGCTCGTGGAGGCAATACATCAGGACGTAGTGAAGCACCCCGTCCTTCCCGATTCGGCGAGTCGAGCGAAATTACAGGAGCATAAAAGCTCCAACTATACGGAAAAATACAAGGACTATATTCATCTAGGGTTTTTGGAGTGGAAGAAGGTTTACGACGAACATATCAAGCTCAACAAAAAAGCGGTGCTGTTTCTTATGACTGACGATACAAGGAACTGTGATGAAGTCGCCAAGTATCTTGAAAACACCTATTCCGAACTAAAGGACGCAGTGCTTGTCATTCATACTAAAGATAACGGAGAAATATCGGAGAGTGTTACCGGAAAGAAAGAGGAAGAATTAAAAATATTGCGTCAAGCCGCGAACGAAATAGACCGCTTGGAAAGTCCTCATAAAGCAATCGTCTCGGTGCTTATGCTTAAAGAGGGTTGGGACGTGCGGAATGTAACGACGATTGTCGGCTTGCGTGCCTATACCGCACAAAGCAACATTCTCCCCGAACAAACGCTTGGTCGGGGCTTGCGTCGTATGTATCGCGACCCTGATTTGCCGGAGTTGGTAAGCGTAGTCGGCACGGACGCATTTATGGACTTTGTGGAGTCCATCAAAAACGAGGGCGTTGAACTTGAACACAAGAAAATGGGTGAAGGTTCAGGACCAAAAAGCCCGCTTGTGGTTGAGGTTGATCGGGAGAATATGAAAAAGGATATTGAGAAACTGGACATTGAGATTCCGGTTCTCACGCCAAGAATATATCGCGAATATAAAAATCTCTCGGAGCTTAATGTGGCGAAATTCGGACATAAGAAAATTCCGCTCAAAGAATTTTCCGAAGAAGAAAAAAGAGAGATTGTTTTCCGCGATATTTCAAGCGGCGATATAACTCACAAAACAGAATTGGACAGCAATTTCATACCGAACTATCAGAGCGTGGTCGGCTATTTCACGCAAAGCGTTATGAAGGAGCTACGCTTGGTGAGCGGCTACGATATTCTTTACGAAAAAGTGAAGGAGTTTATTCAAAGCCAACTATTCGACAAGAATATTGAGCTTGATAACTTAAACTCGCTTCGCAACTTGTCGGAGATTGAGGCTTCACGGACTATTTTTGAGACATTCAAAAAAGAGATAAACGCGCTGACGGTCTTAGATAAAGGGGAAGCCGAAATCAGGGACTACATAAAAATCAGCAAAAGCCGCCCGTTCGTTGTGAAGGAGCAAGGTTATATCGTTCCGAAAAAAAGCGTCTTCAATAAAATTATTGGCGATAGTCATTTTGAATTGGAGTTCGCCAGTTTTCTTGAAAATTGCGAGGATATAATTTCATACGTCAAAAATTACTTCGCGGTTCACTTCAAAATTGACTATAAAAACGCCGACGGCAACATCTCCGACTACTATCCCGACTACATTGTTAAAGTGTCGCCGAAGGAGTATTACATAGTGGAAACGAAAGGTCGTGAGGACTTGGACGATATTGAAAAAATAAAACGTCTCGAACAATGGTGTGTTGATGTGAACGCCAGTCAGAAAAACGCCACTTACAAAATGTTATACATAAAGCAGGAAGACTGGGAGAAACAACAAAAGCCCCGAAATTTCCAAGAAGTTATCCGGGCTTGGGGTAAATAAATATGAGTAACTTTCTAAAACGATTAGGATTCTTACTTGGAAAAAATCGGAAAAGCGGTATTTGGCACTTGATATTGTAAAATTGCCCAAAATATACTAATATCTTAAATATGACAGACAATTATCTTCAAAAACAACTCGACTATTTCAAGTCAAATCAGGACGAACTCGTAAAAAAATATGAGGGTAAATTTCTTGTTATTAAGGATGAAAAAGTCCAGGGTATTTATGAAACAGAAATAGAAGCATATACAGATGCTAAAAGTAAATTTAATCTTGGTACTTTTTTAATTCAACTATGTCTCCCCGGTCAAGAAAGCTACACCCAAACCTTTCACTCTCGGGTGGCACTTTCTTGACCCTATGCAACATCACGCATTCACTACTCGATATAACGGACTCGCACGTGTACTATTCAATAAGGTGAATGTGTGTTTGCCGGTTACCCCAGAAGAAGTAAAAACACAAAATGTTGAGTTTAAAGAATATATTGCAATATGGGATACTGGGGCAACGCACTCTGCTATAACAAAAAAGGTTGTAGACGATCTGAAATTACAACCAACGGGAGTAAGGGAAACGAGGCATGCTGGTGGAAAATCTTCAAATAATACATACCTTGTTAATATTGCATTACCCAACAAGGTAATGGTACCTCATGTGCGAGTAACAGAAGTCCAACTCATTCCTGACGACAATGTATCAGATGATAAACAACCCCAACTTTTGATTGGTATGGACATAATTAGTCTTGGTGATTTTGTTGTTACTAATACCAATACTAAAACCACTTTTTCATTCAGGATTCCTTCAGTTCAGGAAATAGATTTTATACCAGAGACTCAAGAAAATAATGTAATGGAAGGCGGTAATAGACAGCAACGACGTGCATTTCAAGCAAAGAAAAGAAGGGGATAGATTGTAGCCCGCCTGAATTTCGCCAAAAAAGAAAGCCGAAGCGAGCGAAAGCGAGCAAGGAGGGGTCGCGGAATTTTCCAGCAGAAAAATATCCGTGACATGGGGAGGAATCCGCGCGGGCTTCGGCTTTCTTTTTTTTTAAAAATTGGCGACTACAAAATCAGAAACCATACATTGAAAAAATCTACGATTTTTACTATGCTTGTTTTGTGAGCAAAGAAAATAATGACTCATACTTCTATACTATGAACTATGAAAAAAGTATCTTTAATTTTTATTTTGTCATTTTTTCTTAATCTAATTTGGGAAAATCTGCATTCTTTTCTTTATATCGGTTACATGGGCGGCACGATAACGGAGTTTATTCTTTTGCGGGCATCTGTCGCTGATGCGATTATCATAACCATCTTGTCTTTACCCTTTATGTTTGTTCCGAGCTTGAAGGGGAAAAGCTGGCTTATCATTTTTGTCGGAGTTTTGATTGCAATAGTTATTGAATTGTACGCTCTCAACACGGGAAGATGGGCGTATAATGAGTATATGCCCATAATCCCAATTCTCTCCATCGGCTTAACGCCTACGATTCAACTCGGACTCCTTGGGTATCTTTCGTATTTCGTCTTTTCTAAACAATAAGAATAAGCTAAAATACGACTGTATGAAAAAACTTTTAATCACAGCTTTCATTTTTGGGTCAATACTTGTTGCCGGTTCGGTAGATGCTCAAATGCCTGTCCTGGACGGTGTTGAAGGGATGGGTAATTTTTCCAATACGACAGTTGATTGGAACGAAGTTGTTGAACATACCGCCCGTGAAGAACAGGAAGGCAAAGAGCTTTGGGATACACTGCAAGCAAAAGAAATCGCGTGTGAGAATTTAAACGATGAGCAGTTTGGGGTTCTCGGCGAGTATTTTATGGGGACTATGGCCGGTAAGTCCCATGCCGCCATGAACGCCATGATGATTCAGGCGCATGGCGAAGACGGCGAGGAGCAGATTCACATCGTCATGGGTAAACGTCTTTCTAGTTGCGATACATCAGCATCATTTCCGGCTATAAGCGGCGGCTGGATGCCGATGATGAACCCCGTTAGAAACGGAGCTTCTAACGGGGTGAACATGATGTGGGGAGGGAGTATGATGAATTTTGGGTTTGGGCCTTTTGGCTCGTTCGGCTGGATTTTTATGATCCTCTGGTGGGTCTTGATAATCTTGGGGCTTGTCGCGCTTATCAAATGGCTCACGAGTCAATCGCGCGGCGCTCACAATCACGAGAAACTTGCCTCGCCGGCAGGCGGGTCCGCGCTTAATGTTTTGAAGGAGCGATATGTTAAAGGTGAAATTGATAAAAAAGAATTCGAAGAAAAGAAAAAAGATTTGAGTTAGACCGCTATAATGGAAAACATAAACTATCTCGCGCTCACGATCATGAGCTCCGCCTTCAGGACAGGCGGGACAATCCCCGCGCAGTTCACCTGCGATGGAGCGGACCAACATCCACCGCTTGAGATTAGCGACATCCCCGCAGGGACCATAACGCTTGCGCTTATTGTGAATGACCCCGATGCGGCGGCCGGTGGTTGGGTGCATTGGCTCAAGTGGAACATTCCCGCACACACAGAGACTACCGTCGTCATTCGGGAGGGCGAGGAGCTCATGGGCACTTACACACGCAAATAATTAAGCAAACATTTTCTTGACCTTTATGTCCTCCTCGTGGTAGAGTATCCGAGGACAGTTTTTGCACTTTGACTACTCTTTAACTCTGTACCAAAAAAAGAAAGGCAGGTAATAAAAAGATGCGCAGTTTTCTCACGTTGCTAGCAGTGCTTATGTCAAGTGTGTTTGTGCTCCCCCACACGGCCCCTGCGGCCATGTGGGAAGTGCCAGGCGATTATGCCACTATCCAAGATGCTATTAATGATGATACGGTGGTCCTGGACGGCGACACCATTGTGGTCGGCTCAGGCAATCACGCG
>Ga0209541_10017185_pt1 | contig 10622 bp, 10 predicted proteins | sample RifCSPlowO2_01_FD_184027 | JGI IMG/M metagenome (GOLD analysis project Ga0209541, IMG submission 184027) | Groundwater microbial communities from Rifle, Colorado - Rifle CSP2_plank lowO2_0.1 (SPAdes) (version 2) | ecosystem: Environmental > Aquatic > Deep subsurface > Groundwater | place... | reverse complement strand
TCCAGGCTTTATGAATCTCGTATAGACCAGCATTATTGTTATTATGAGAACAATCAGCTCTGTTATTGGGAATGCCAAGGATGCAGTTATAATATTGAAATTATTCCTTATTGCATAGAATATGATGCCGACAAGGATAAGCATCCTTAATATCTTTATGAAAGCATCGTAATGCATTCTTTCAAAGGCCCTGAAAATTGAATAATACAAATCAGTAAAAGACTGCAAGATTGCGAAGGAAAGCATGATGTAAGCAACTGATTTCATCTCATTAGAATAATCCATCACATTCAGGAAGAGATAAGCAGCAGCTATTGTGATTAAAACGAGAAAAATTTTTGATATAAGAGCATTGGATAAATATTTTGAGGCTGCCTTCTTATTTCTGCTTATCTCCCTTATGAGAAAAGTGCTAAGGCCGAAATCCGCTATTATCACGATAAGCAGGGAAAAAGCAACTGCAAAGCTGAATACTCCAAAGCTTTCTTTTCCAAGAGCCCTGGCAAGATAAATAAATACAAGAAGCTGCAGCAGCTTTGATATAATCTCGGAAACTGCCAGGCTTAGAAAATTTGCTGTTATCCTGCGTACAGTATTCATAATGGCACCTTTATTTTTTCCCGAAAAGGGCGTTATAGTAATGGAATATTGTCTTTCCCTTGTAATGCACTATGAAGGATGTAAACTGCCTTAATGCAGATATTGAGCCATAAATAATGAGATACAGCAAAGACAAAATATACTGCGGCATAAAATTATAGTAATAATTCAAAAGCTCTATTGCAATTATAATCTGCATATGCACTATATTGAACGGAAAATTCATGAATTCCTTTATTATGTCGTAAGAAGAATAAAGCTTTGCGCCAAGTTTTGTGCTGCCGCCCTTTATGTTTATCTCCTCACTGAGCATAGTATATTTTTTAGGAAGCATACTTTTTTTGCTTTCCAGCCTGTCGATGCCTTTCTTTACAACAGCGGTCTTTACTGCTATTATAACTATTGGGCTTGCGAATACTGCGCATAAGAATCCAAATATTAATGCAAGCTCACTGCCTGTCTGCTTGAAAATCCCATAGCCAAAAGAGAAAAAAATTAATGGTGTAGAAAAGAGATGATAAAATTCTTCAAGAAAGGAACCCATCAAATTGCCTTGCTTTTTGTACCTTGCTACTTCCCCGTTAACATTATCCAGCACAACGGTAAAATGTATTAGTGTTATCCCGATAAACATGGGCCATATTGAGCCGAAGGCCATCATTCCAGAGCCTGCAAGAACAAGCAGCAGCATTAGCATAGTTACTTGGTCCGCATGTATTGGTGTGTACAGGAAAAGCTTTGTAACGTAAATGGAAATCTTCATAGTTACCAATTCCATGTACAAAGGCCTTTTTTTCCCAGAGTCTTTGTAGCAGATTTTCCTCAATTCTTTTATGGATTCAACCATTTTATTGCCATCTATAATCTAATATTATTATATAAATGTATCTTTAAACTTATACTGGCAGAATTAATACTTTGGATGATTTTTTTAATCACAAATCGGCAATATTTCTCTTCTTCAGAAATTCAACTAGTTTTTTTGTAGATTCATCTATGCTTTCTTTATCGGTGTTTAGCACTATATCCGCATCCTTTGGCTCTTCAAAAGGCAATGAAACTCCTAAAAAATTCTCAAAGCCTTTCTCCTTTTTCCTGGCTTTCTTATAGTGGCCTTTTACATCCCGCTGTTCGCATATTTCAATGGGGCATTTTGCATAAGCAATAATTATATTCTGAAGATTTTTTCTGGCGTAGTCCCTGGATTTTCCCGTTGGGGATGCAACACAGGCTATTGCATGTATTCCATTGTCGCTTATTATCCTGCATAGGTCTGCTATTCTCCTCATATGGGTATTCCTTTCCTCAAGAGTATATCCCAAATCAGAAGATATTGCCTTTCTTATCTCATCTCCATCAAGAACAACCACATGGATATTTTTTTTCCTCATGGTGTCTGCTAATCTTTCCGAGATTGTGGATTTTCCAGAGCCATGCAGCCCAACAAACCAAATAGTCCAGCCTTTTGTCATTTTTTAGGTATTATTCAAATTAAAATTATTTTTATCTTAATAATTATGCTCTGCAATTTTACTGCGAGGCTCGCTCTCTCGCATGCACAAAAATCTAGGATTTTTGGCACAAGAAAATGCCTTGCATTTTCTGTGCTGGAAACTTTGTTTCTATGCATCCTGAAAATCTCCGATTTTCATGATATCGTTTCGCCTCGCCTATTCACGAAAAAATCGCAAAGCGATTTTTTGTGTCCCGCAAATCCTCGATTTGTGTGATATTGATTATGAAACCGGAACTCTTTTCTTAAGATTTTCCAAAACTGAATAAGGAACTTCTACTGTGCCTAAAGTTGGCCTGTAGTTGCCATGATGGTCGTTGCCTCCGCTCTCAAGGATTTTCTTTGATTTGGCGATTTTTCTATAAAAATCTATTAACTTTTTGTTTTCATCTTCATCAATATTAAGATATGGGCATATTATATTGTAAGGATAATAGGTTTCTATTCCATCGCCTCCAGCATCAATAAAATAGTCAATCAGTCTGACAGAGTCTTCTTTAGGGTATATCCCGGGATGGGCCAATATCGATATGCCTCCAGACTCTTTAATCATTTTTATGGCATCTTTGATCGGGACCCTGTCACGAGTTTCGATAAAAGCTTTTTTACCTACCCCTATCAGCTTGTCAAAAACATCGGCAACAGAGGTGAATTCTGAGGGGTATTTTTTCAGCAGGTATTTTGCTATATGCGGCCTTCCAAAAGTGCCTTTAACGGCCTTTTTGACATCCTCATACTCTATCTCATAGCCAAAACCCCTCAGTTTCTCAATTATTTGCTTTTTATTCTCTTCCCTTCTCCTGTTTATATGCCCCATCATATTAATCAATTTTTTGTTATTAAAATCCACAAAAAGCCCAAGAATATCTATCTTATCATAGCTGAATAAAGGATCATCGCAGCTTAGCTCTATTCCCGGAATTACCTCAATATTCCTGCCTTTGGAATATTTGATTGCTTTTTTTAGCGATGCTACAGAGTCGTGGTCTGTTATTGCAATAGCACTCAATCCTTTTTTTATAGCTGAATCAACCAGTTCTTCAGGAGTTAGCTCTCCATCAGAAGCTATAGTATGGTTTTGCAGATCTATTCTTTTTATGTATGGAATAATATGCTGTAAGTCTGCCTCTTCAGATTTTTTGTTAACAAATATAATCTTTCCAAGAATCTTTTCATTTTTTATTTTGTTTTTTAGGAAATTTTCTAATTCATCATTATAATTAAATGCAATTCCTAAGCCACCAAGTTTTGCAATGCCCAAAATTCCGCCAGAATCTCCCATTGTATCCCCAATATGTGCAATCTCGCTGGCAGAGATATTCTTGAAATGCTTTTTGGCATATTTAAGAATCAAGCTGGCTTTGGCTTCCTCATTTTTCAAGCCGAGCTTAATTTTGTCAGTGGCTTTTATTTCATCATATTCCTTGCTTTCAGAATTATTTTTTTCAGAAAAAAAATCCTTAACTTTTTCTCTCAATTCTTTTTCAGTTATTTTTTTTTCTGCGTTGCCATAATAACCAAATTGCATGTAGTTCCCAATGAACCCGTGCATTTTCTCAGTTCCAAATTTTTCCTGCATGCAGTAAAATGTAACTGTATAGCCAGTTGAATTTATTACCAGCGGTATTCTAGTATTCTTAAGAAACTCCAAAAATTCTCCGAAGCCTTTCAGATACCTCATATGATTTTGGGTGTACATTATTGCCTGCCTTAATGTAATGCCTTTGCTTAATGGGCCAGCGGCTTTAAAAGCCTCTTCCATAGTTGCAGTCCCGGCAGTTTGCTTTTTGAAAATGTTGTCCGCTTTCTTGAAGTCTTCTTCACTTTTATATATTCTAATCATATCACTCATTGTATGCTGATGTACGAGAGTCCCATTCAAATCCGAAGAAACAAGTTTTATAGCCATTTTATTTTTTTAATATTTCAATTAAGTTCTTTGCTAGTTGGTCAAACCTTTGTTTTTCAATCATTATCTTTCTGACCGGCTTCATTTTTACAAATTCCTTTCCATCATTTCCCTTAAAAACCTCTTTTTTCCCGAAAGAGCTGTCAACAGTATATGGCTGCCCGATATTTCCCCTAAAAGGAAAAATCTTGATGTGCAGGTGCTCTTTTTTCTCCTTCCATGTTGTGGATTTGCCATAGGTTGCGATTGAGACCGAAGAGGCACTCTCCAGGGAATTTGCCTTCAAGTTCTCATCCTGCATCATAATCATGGTCATTGCCCTGCATATCTCTGAAAATGCTATTCCATAATTTTTCATCAGTGCCTTACTGGAGCTGATCTGGGAGAAATGGGTTAAGTGCCTGAACGGCATAAGCTGTATTGTGAAATCTGTCCTGGGATCTCCGCCCGTTTTAGGGGATAATGCAGCAAACCAGCCGTTTTTTAAAGTTTCAATCTTATAGATTATTATGCCATATCCTGTATTCCTGCCTGCTTCTAACAATGCTTCTTTGCATAAGTTACAATCTCCGTCCTGATTTGTATTCTCATTGAACAGCTTTTCAGTTTCATTGTTATTTTTCATTTTAATCTCCCACAACTTTTATATATTCATTATCCCTTCTTCCATTCAGGTAAGAATCAAAATAGCCAATTACCAGCCTATAATATTTTTTACCAGATTTTGGAGTAACCTCCTCTACAACGCCGCTTGCCTCGATTTTTTCATCAGGATAAGCAAGCATACAGTAATCCCTGGAGTAAAAAACAACTTTGCTTATCGGCAGATTTTTGCAGGAATGACGCCCCTCAATAAATTTTGAATCTTCTATCTCGTAGCATCCGGGCCTTACGATAGAATCTTTGTTGTCCTTTACAGCTGCCTGGAATTTGGCAGATCCGAGCTGCTTATATCTTTCATCACCCCATCTGAACCATACCTCATCCTCGTTTTCCACTGCAAATATAACAAATAATGTGTCTTTGAAGAAGCCTTCGGATTTCTTCCTGTACATGTTTTCTATATATATCTCTTTCCTATGTATCATGCGTCTGTTCCTTTTCCTGTAGAAGTCTTCCCACTCCTCATAAGTCTTCCATCTTAAATCCTTGCTGCTGGTTTTTTCCAAAAATGCCATCAATTTCCAGAATTTTTTTTTCCCGTACACCACAATATTGATGTCTGACTTATATGACGAATAATGGCCCATCAAGGTCGAATATGTAATGCCGAAATCCTCCAATTCAAGGCTGCTTTTGAGAAGGAATGACCCCAAGTCAAAAACGATTTTTAGGTGCTCATCCATCTCATTTGTCGGCATACTCATTATCTCCCTCAAGCCAATTTTTGGAGAGTAAGCCCGTTCTATGTACTCCTCAGGCACGGCAAAGAACAAAGGGCTTTTTTCATGAACATCGCTTTTGAATATGTAATGGGGATATTCTCTTGAAAAATCATCAAAATACTTCTTGAGCTTATCCTGTTCTATCCACAGGTTGAGCCTGTTCATCTTCCTCCCTGAAATAAACCTGTAAGGCAAAGCGTCGCTCGATATCTTGTCTGCCGGAATATACTTTGGCTTCACTAATATCCTGCCTTTAGGGTGCTCATTACCGTAAACCTGGCAATGCAATCCATCTTTTGTGGTTATTATCGAAGATTCGTAATAGTGCATTTTAGCCTACCAGTGCCTTTAGGTACTCTTTTTCACCCCGGTCAGTCGTATATGCGTCAAAATAGCCTATGACTACCTGGTAAAATTCTTCTTTCCTAGATTTGACTTTTTCCAGCAGGCCGCAGGCTTCTACCTCCTCATTCTCTTTTGCCTGCAAATTAAAAGGCCTTGCCCAAGTTACAATTCTTTTTATCGGCACATCTCTATAGCCCTCAAGCACTTTGCTGTCTTCCAGCTCATAATAGCCGGGTCTTACGATAGAATAATGTGCATTCTTCACCATGGCCTTTACCTTTACAGTTCCCAAAGGCTCATGCTCAGCATTCCAGTCATACCAAGATTCATTTTCATTTTCAATGCAAAACAAAGAGAAGACATTGCCGTCAATAAGCCCATCATCTTTTTTTCTTACCATATTCGCAATATATTCTTTTTCCGTGTAAACTTTAGATATAACCCTATCTTCGTAGTATCTCGCCCAGTCTTCCCTGGATTTCCAGCTCAATGAAGGATTTTTGCATTTTTTCAGATGCTCAATAGCCTTCCAGCCGTTTTTCATGCCAAAAATTAATATGTCGATATCTGATTTTCCCAGAGTATAATTGCCCAATAAAGTTGAGTGGCTTATCCCAAGATCTTTTGAGGATATTCCTGCCTCAGCAAGAATATCAACCATTTTTCTTGTAGCTTTTAGGTAGCTGTCGAGGTCTTCTACAGGCACTTTAAGCAATTCCTGCAGTCCATTTTTCGTGTCGTGGAATTTCTTTACTTTTTCTTCTGGAACTCCAAGGAACCAGTTCTTGTGCCTTTGGCATTCGTATATGTAATATGGGAATTTTTTCCTTATTGCTCCCAGGTTTTTTTCCACTATTTCCTTATTATTGAAGAGATTGAAGCGGAACATGCACTTGCTAAATATGAATCTCTTTTTCAATCCAACTAGATTAAGCAGCTCGCTTGGGATGTATTTCGGCTTCGCTATAATAAACCCTTTTGGGTGCGTGCTGCTGTATATCTTGAATTGTATGCCATCGGTGCTGTCTATCAATGCTGCTTCATGAAAATATGCCACGCTCAAAAATCCTCATATGTATTTTTGGCACCAACTCCGTTGGTTTTATCATGCTCAATTTTGCTTTTATTGCCAAGATAATCCAAAAACTCGTTTACTTTATGCATTTCCAAAAGGTTCGTTGTTTTGGATTTACTATGGAAGACTGAAGCTACAATTGCTATCTGGTCGCTTTTTTTTATCAGGCCTTTTTCCAAAGCCTTTATCACAGTTTCCCTTTTTTCCTCATTGGATATGTCTTCCAAGTTTCCATTTATGAATAATGGGTTTATGCCCCATAATATGCTGAGCTGCCTGAGGATTTTCCTGCTTGATGTTGCAGCTATGACCCTGCATCTCAATCTCCTGCTTGATATCATCCTTGCAGAATATCCTCCAGAAGTCAGGACCAGAATAGCATCTATATTTGCATTTTTTTCAACTTCAAAGACGGCTTTCCCTATAGAATGCACAAAATCCTCCCGAATGCCTCCAGCATAATTTTCCGCCAATCCCGACTCCACACCCTTTATTATCCTGGATAATGTAGCGACTGCCTCATTCGGATGCTTTCCTGCTGCCGTCTCGTTGAAAAGCATTATGCAGGAAGCCCCGTCAATTATCCTGTTAGCTATGCTGTACACCTCTGTCGCCTGCGGGGAATTTTTGCTGACCATTGACTCAAGCACCTGCCCTGATAGTATTGCGGGCTTGCCATGCCTGTTGCACTCTTCAATTATCATCTTCTGCATCATCGGCAACGTCTCGTATCTCTTGTCATTTACAAGCAAATGCCTGTCTACTACAACTCCATAAGCCTCTTCTATTATCCCCCTGTAATTTCCCAGGTTCTCCTTACCTAGGCTTGCAAGCACTTTGATCTTCTCTCCAATGACATGCTTCATGTCACTGTAGCCAAGAAGCCTGTTTATTCTCCTGATATCATCGGCATTTTTTATTGAAGATACCAGGATAAAATCAACGCTATTTTTCAAAGCCAGCTTTATCCAGGGTTTTATTATACTAATTTTTGACAAATCAAAGATAACTGGAATTTCATCTGAAGCTTCCCTGACATTGCCCATAAATTCAATTACATCTTTCTCGCTGTAACCAGAAACATCAATTAGTGCAGCATCCATCCCGGACTCAATAAGTTTTCTTATCACTGCTGTTTTTCCGGAAGAAGGGCCTATTGTACATATTATTTTGGCCTTTTTCTCGCTTTTTCTGTTTTTTTCCTTCTCTATCTGATGATACTCATTTTCAGTTTTTTCACTCGGATTCAGCCGGTATAGCAATGCATTGTTTTTTTTATTGGCATTGACATATTTCTCTTTTTCCAGCCGCTTAAGCATCTTGAAAGCGCTGCCTACGCTTATTCCCAGCAATCTGGATATCTGGTTTATATTGTAACTATTGCTCCGGTTCCTGTACAAAAATCCGAATATAGCAGCCCTGTTGTTCATTTTACTAAAAAAGTGAATAATTATAGTTAAAAAGTGAATAATTATTATATATAAATGTTTCTGTTTTTAGGTTGATTTATTCACAATTTTTATGATAATAATGGGGTCTAATCCAAAGAGTTCCACCAGTCTTTGACTGGCGGCTTTTGACAGCTTTTTGAAAACATATTTATATAGACCAAAACTATTCTCCAGGGAAAATAAGCTGGATTGCAGTTTAATGTCTTTTTCAAGAAAATGAGATTACTGATGCTTACAAAAAGATTTGGTTCCGGGAAAGACTCAATTTTAGAGGATTTTGGAAGGCAAATCAGGCTAGCAGAAAATCTGGTGAAATTAGGGAATAAAGTTGACCTAATTGCTGCTGATTATGTCAAGCATCAAAAGTTTAAAAAATTGCTTAATGGGATTAATATAGACGTCACCCCTTTTGGTTTTTTTTCTTTTCCGGGATATATCTCCAGATTAAGAAAAATAATACATAATACAAAATATGATGCAGTCATTGCTTCTTCTGACCCTATCTTTGGTGTGGTTGCATATATTGCAAGCCAAAAAACTCCCATAGTTTATGATGTTCAGGATAATTATATGGCTTATAAAAGCTCTAAACTGCCTTTCATCAGACTTCTTGAAAAAAAAGTACTAAAAAAAGCCCTTCTTGTAACAACCGTATCCAGGACTCTTCTGGATGAGATTAAAAAATACAGCAAAGAAAGCATCGTAATAGAAAATGGAATAGACCTGAAGCTGATAAGACCTATTCCTAAGATAAAATCCAGGAAAAAATACAAGCTTCCGGAAAAATCTGCTATTATCGCATATGCAGGATCAGACGACCCTCAAAAAGTCTCCATCGATTTCATTATAAAAGGTTACAATTTGCTTAAACAGGAGCATAAAAATGTCTGCCTACTGTTGATTGGCGATGGCAATACGGCAAGAGTCTCTAAAAAGAAGGACAATGAAGGCATCATTGCATTTGAATCTGTAAGCTACGAAACTTTAATGGAGCTACTAAGCTCGGCCGATGTCTTCCTCCTGCCATATAAAGACACGCCTTTCACGAAAATGTCAATGCCATATAAGCTTTCAGAATATATGGCATTCTCCAAGCCAATAGTCTGCTGTAATTTTGGAGATATGAAATCCATGCTGAAAAACACCCCACAGCTGCTTTACGAGCCAGATAATATAAATGACTTTATAAAAAGAATAGAATTAGCATTAAAAATAAAAAATATCAATTACTCAAAACAGCTACAAAAATTAAAGTGGATAAATATCGCAGATAAACTCAACAAAAAAATATCATTATTACTAAAATGAAAGCGCTTATCACGGGAGGATTGGGATTTATTGGCAGCAATCTGGCACATAAGCTTGTGTCTATGGATTATGATGTTACTATCTTAGATGCTGTTATGCTCGATCTTGGCGCGAATTTTTTCAACATAGAAGAGATTAAGGATAAAGTAAATTTTGTCAAGGGAGACGTCAGGAACAAGAAAACAATTGAGACGGCAGTCAAGGATAAGGATATAATATTCCATTTTGCAGGGCAAACAGACCATCTTAGAAGCATAGAGAAGCCTTATGAAGAGGTTGACATGAAGATAAATGGAATTATCTCTGTTCTCGAGGCCTGCAAGAAAAACAATCAGCAGGCAAAAATAATCTTCAGCAGCACCAGAGCAGTCTATGGTGACTCAGCAAACCTTCCAGTAAATGAAACTTCTGAAACAAATCCCAAAAGCATGTATGCCATCACCAGCCTTGCAGCGGAAAAGATTCTTAGGATGTACCAAAACCTGTATGGCATAAGAACTACAAGCCTCCGCTTAGTCAATATTTACGGTCCAAGGCACCAGATGAAGCGGCCTTATGGTGTCTTCAACTATTTCATAAAGCAAGCTCTTTCAAAAAAGCCCATAACGGTAATGGGGAAAGGTAATATAATAAGAGACTTCCTTTTTGTTGGTGATGTATGTGATGCCTGCATAGAGTGTATGAAAAACCAAAGAACAGACGGGGAAGTGCTGAATGTCGGCTCCGGCAAAGGCACGAGTTTTACGGAGCTTGCAAACAAAATAAGGCAATCAACAGGCGGAGAAATAAAGATGATAGCCTATACCCAAAAATTAGAGCAGGTAGAGCCAGGAGATTTTGTAGCTGACATAGCTAAAATAAAAAAGTTCACTTCATGGCGGCCAAAAACGCCATTGGAGGGAGGGATAAAGAATACTGTAGATTTTTACAGGAAAAACAAGAAGCATTACTGGTAAGAGCCTTATGCACGAAAAACAAAACTCTGGATGTTAATCCGGGGTATATCTTTCTAAAGCGAGAGGATACAAGAGTTTTG
>Ga0209541_10017183_pt1 | contig 10622 bp, 6 predicted proteins | sample RifCSPlowO2_01_FD_184027 | JGI IMG/M metagenome (GOLD analysis project Ga0209541, IMG submission 184027) | Groundwater microbial communities from Rifle, Colorado - Rifle CSP2_plank lowO2_0.1 (SPAdes) (version 2) | ecosystem: Environmental > Aquatic > Deep subsurface > Groundwater | place: Rifle... | reverse complement strand
GTTATATTTATCAGACGGAAGAGACAGTTTCCTGCCCTCAATGGAATATTTTATATACCCATTTGGTCAGACCAACAAAGCAATTATGTATTGCTCGGGAGTCTTGTCTTACCCGCAATCCTCCTGTCCGTATTTCAATGAGTACAAAGTATAATTTTTGCATTTTATCAGGAGATATAGATTGTCAATACCTTGCTGATAATCCATTCCCCACCCCTATAGTGCCTACCTCAACCCCGGTTCCCCCAACCTCGACTCCCGCTCCAACCTCAACTCCCGGGCCAACTCCTACTCCCGGCGGGCCATCACCTACACCCGGAAATCCTTGTGGTCCCGGAGATCCAAATTCGCCTTACGCCTGCAGTACGGGGAATTGCAATACCTTCAGAGACAGACAGCCCGAATGTACATGGAATGGCGGACCAACGCAATGCTACTGTACTTCAAATTGTGACGGGGTAAATTGCTCGGGCGCCCCCTAGGCTTGACATTTGCTTGGATTTATTCCTTAATTAAAGATAGGGATGAAAACACGCCTACCCAGGCAGGCGGTTAATAAAAAATCAAAAATGCCTAAACTATCTACTTTGGTGATTTTAGCAAATTTAATTCTTCTTGGCTTTATAATTTTTGCGGTAGCCTCGATTTTTTTAGGGGTGGATGGCAAAAGATTAAAAAGCCTTTTTCCCGCCCCAAAACCTTCCCCGACTCTTAGTCCAACCGTGCGCCCCTCACCAACTCCAGTTCCTCTTGTTCAGGGCCCGCAGACCTACTCAATAAGCCAAAAAGACGCAACGCCGGTCATGTATGAAGTGTGGTTTTCAACAATTGATCCCAAAAAAGGCGGGAATCAATCCGTGAATCTTAAAGTAAAGGATGATAAGGCGGATGTAATTTCGGCTTCGGCAAAAATCCAGACGGAGAATAAATCTTTTGAAAAGTCTTTAACTCTTTCTTCCGGCAATGCCCGCGATGGAGTGTGGTCGGGAAGTTGGCAGGTAAACGACAGTTATGATAAAAAATTTATGATTACATTCATGGCAGAAGACAGTGTAGGGAATAAAGCGTCTATTGATATGACGATAAGATAGCTAAGATGAACTCAAACAATCCTACAGTAGGGTCAGACACTAAAACTGAAGACAGGAAAGCGATACTTGTGGTTGGCGCTATTGCTCTCGTTTTAATACTTCTGGGGCTTCTTGCTTTTGGAATAATTTCGATGAAGAATAATAAAGGGCCCTTCGATCCTGAGCGAAGTCGAAGGACTCAGAGCAAGCCCGTTCGGATTTTGGAAAAAGAAGCGGTTGTTAAGATGACCGACAAAGGGTTTGAACCACAAACAATTATAGTCAAAAAAGGCACAACTTTCACTTTTTCAAATGAGTCCTCATCCGATTTTGATCTTGAATTTTTGAGTCAAGTAAAAATCTTTGAGGGGAAGATTCCAAAAGGCGCAAAAGCCTACGCGCAGGTAAAAATTCCGGCAGGAACTTACAATTATTTTAATAGAGCTAACTCGGCTCAAACAGGGGCAATAATAGTGGAGGAATGAAACCTAGGGAGTGTACAAAATAAAAAAATACCTAATTCTTTTTTTTGTGGTGGACATCATTGGAATTTTTCTTTATTTTATGCTTCCTAATCTTAAGAAAAACGAATTTGAGAAGTCTCTTAAAAGTTGGGAGATTAACCTTGAAACCTCTGGTTTTACTCTAAAGGATTTTTCAAAGGAGGAGACGAATGCTTCAGGAAAAGAAAGAGTTGAAGCAGTGAGAAAGGATACAACTATGATAATTAACAAGAATGAAATTCCAAATAATAGTAAGTTTATTGAGGGTAAAAAGTTTTTGCTTGAATCATTATTCTCGAAAACGAATTCTCCCTATCCTGAGGTTATCACTCAGGTAATTGAGTGTCCAGATAAATTTAAACCAAAAGAAATAAAAGTAAAAAATGGCACTATTTATAAACTTTTTGCAGGGGAGAGGTTTACTTACGGAATATGCAGTCAGGACATTGTTCGCTATCATTCCGCTTACGGCATTTTTGACTGTGGGGGAAAAGGCGTCTTTGAAGTTTGGGTATTTTCGGCAAACAGGCAAGAACCGGAAGGAATAGTCGGTTCTTTTAGTTGTTAAGCAAAATGAATCTAAAAACTGTAATTATCGTTTCTTTTTTTGGATTTTTGCTTGTTGGCGGGACTCTTCTCATATTTGTATTGGATTTACTGGGTTTTAGAAAGACTCCTTCTTCTGCAGTTTGTAAAGATTGCAATGTTATTCTGATCACTATAACCAGTCTTCGCTATGACCATATGTCAGGCAACGGTTACGAACGTCCTACCACACCGAATCTTGACGCGTTTGCCAATAAAAGCTTGGTATTCGATAGCGCGTTTGCTCATTCAAGCTGGACATTACCTGAAGCCATTTCAATTTACACGTCTCTCTATCCATACCAGCACGGTATTATGAGTAGACAAAAGGGTAGTTCTCTTGCGGGGGGAACTCCAGCCCTGCTTGATATTTTAAATAAAGAGGGCTATGAGACTGCTGGATTTACAGGTTCTCCGTGGCAGGATTATAAAAAGGATTTTGGACTCACAAACAGATTTAAAAAACACGAGGAGTGCTTAGGTGAAAGTAATTTAAGAGGTGAGGCTAGTTCTTCCGCAGATTTTTCCTGCACGGTTCCAAAAGCGCTAAAGTGGCTTAGGGAAAATACTTCAAGAAAATTCTTTCTTCATATTCAGGGCTATGATGCTCACTGCCCCTATAGAGAACGCTTGGGAAATATATACGATAAAGATTACAGCGGCAAAATAGACTTTAACCAGTGCTTTCGGACATACGGCTCGACTGAGCCTATTGTGAGAAATGGCAAAACTTATTATTCCGTCTCATCTTCGGATGGCAACTCTATTCTTTTAAGCGAGGCTGACAAAAGGCATTTGATTGCTCTTTATGATGAAACAATTACATACACTGATCGCTTGGTTGGAGATTTTCTTGATGAAATAGAAAGAATGGGACTGCAAGAAAATACAATTATAATAGTTACTTCAGAGCATGGGGATATTTTTGGCGAACACGGTCGCTTCATGCGGGGCGGACCGTTGCGCGGGACATTCTACGACGAAGTGCTTCATGTTCCTCTAATAATAAAACATCCTAAACTTTTGCCAAAACATATAAGCGGGCTCGTTGGGCACATTGACATTGTTCCTACTTTGCTTAATTTTTTAGACATCAAAGTCAAGACTAAGTTTGAGGGAAAGAGTATGCTGCCCCTTATTCTAAAGAATAAAGAAATAAATAGAGCCGTATTTGCCGGTTCAGAGTTTAATTCGCAGAGAGGCAATGTCTTTTTTGAACCAAAATCAAGAGTAGAGGCTATAAGGACAAAGCAGTGGAAGCTAATTCAGGAAACAACATTTGAAGACAAGAAAGCCTTTCGGTCTTCAGAACTGTACGATGTTCTTCAGGATAAAGTAGAATCAAATAATCTCTTAGGTAAAAGAAATGATGTGTTAGGGGGGCTTCAAAAGAAACTTTCAGACTGGTCTAGTGCCGTGAGGAATAAGAATAAACCATTAAGTCCATGGGAACGGGATACTTAGAAAATTAAATTATGAGAACTCCTTTTAAGAAAAGATATGTGCGTTTTATGGCAGGCTTGGTCACCTTGCTTCTATTGGTTTTTGTTTTGTATTTATCTCAATCCTCTAAAAATCAAAAAGCATTCAAACTTTATTGGTTTATTCCGGATGGTATGAGGGCAGAAGAAGAATTGTTTACGGTATTTAAATGGGCGAGGGAGGGAAAACTGCCTAATATCAAAAAAATGATGGAGCAGGGGGCATACGGTTATTCTATTCCTGATTTTCCCTCGCATACACCAACAAACTTTGCCTCACTCCTCACCGGAGCCCATCCCCTTGTCCACGGCATTGCGGATGGCCCCATGCACATTCAGGGTTATCCCTTGGATAAACCGTCAATCAACGGTTTCTCTTCTGTAGCAAAAAAAGTCCCGCCTATTTGGAAAATTCTTGAGGAGGCCGGCAAAAAAGTGGTTCTCCTTTCAATTCCCGGCTCAACTCCCCCTGAGCTCAAAAACGGCATTACAATTCGTGGCAGGTGGGGAAATTGGGGGGCGGACACTCCGGCTTTAATCTTTGAACCAAAAGAAAAATTAGAAGAAAGAAAAAAAGAGGGCAGGGCTTTTAGACTATTTTATTTGGGCCAACCCCTTACAGTTTTTGTGGATAAAAAACCGGCAAGCTCGTGGACAAATGTGCCAACCTCTTATAGCCAGCCTCTTGAGACAGAGATGAGCACATATGGCGCTGTTTTCTACGCTCTTATTCAAGACACAACGAATGATAATAAGAAAAATTATAATATGGTAAGTTTTGCTCTTTTGAAAAATCAACCGCTTGTAACATTGCCACAAGGAAAATGGAGCGAATGGTACCCGGTAAAACTAAAATTTAAGGAAACCACATTTGACTCAAACATCAAATTCAAAGTCATAAAATTAACCGAGGATGGAATTTTCAGGATAAGAATGTTTTTCAATAATGCAAATAGGTTGATTGTTGATCCGCCTGAAGTTGCCCAGGAATTAACCACGGGCATAGGGCCAATGGTTGACTTTGTTGATAACTGGCCGGCGCAATTAATTTATGAGCAGGAAGACAAACAGACATTCTTAGAGGAAGCCAATATGTCTTTGGAGTGGCATGCTCGCGCAACAGATTTTATTTTCAAAACCTACAAGCCGGATGTTTTTATCCAAGACACTTATACGCCTAATCAAATGCTTGAATCAAGATGGTGGCACCGATATGTGGATCGTGAAAACCCGGATTACTCTCCCCAAAAGGAAAAAGATGCCATGGGCGATATCCTCAAGATGTATCAGGGGCTTGATGCAATTTTAGGCGAGGCGTTAAAGCATGCGGACAAGCAAACGCTTATAGTCTTAAGCTCCGATCACGGAATCGCAGGACTTCACAAGCAGGTTAAGCTTAACAATTTCTTTGCAAAAAAGGGTTGGTTTAGATTTAAGACCGATCCCGCAACTGGCGTGTCCACCGTTGACTGGGTTAACACCAGGGTCGCGTTTCTTAAGATGGCGCATGTGTTTGTTAATCCAAATGGGCTTGGTGGTAATTGGGAACGCGGTTCCGGCACAGAATACGAGAAATTGCGCAATGAAGTCATACTTGCGTTTAAAGAGGAACTCGTGGATAAAGATGGTTCCAAACCGGTAGTCAGGGCGGTGAAATGGGAAAACGCCCCGCAGTTTTTTGAACTGCCAACTGATAGGATAGGCGACATTGTGTTTGAGGTTAAGAAGGGTTACCAGTGGCTTGAGGAGCCGGACGAAAAGCTTGGGGTTTTTGTGAAGCCCCTAACTTCGGGGTACAAGCAGGCTAACAATCCAAAGGATCCTGATATGTGGACACCATTTGTGGTCATGGGCCCGGGGGTCAAGAAAGGCTTCAAGCTTGAGAAACCAATAAGCCATGTAGATCAGATGCCCACCATTTTGACGCTTATGGGGATTCGGATTCCTTCCTATGTTCAGGGAAAGGTATTGAAAGAGGCTATTGAATGAGGTAGTCTTGCCGTGATTATAATAGAAATATGGGTAACATGAAACACGCTTCAGGGAAAAAACTTAAAAAGGCAGAGTGTGGATCTTTTTTCACCAGTAAAAGAGCCATATTCTTGCTTTTGATTTTAGGCTTTGCTGTTGTTGGATTGCTTTTTTATCTTGGATCATCGGAAACTCCACTTACTACTACCCCTAATACTTCTCTTGGTTCGATCCGATTAGTCATTGTTGACGCCAAAGAACTCTCAGACAGCTATGCTTTTGATGTGGAACTGCAGGATAAGCAGGGCAGAGTCTATGACAAAGACCGCTTCCGCTGGACCAAAGCGGAACGCGACGGCAAGGAACGGAACCATTTTACCTACGCGGAGCTGGCAAATACCGCCTCGCGATTCTTTCTTAAGCGCCAGGGTTTGGTTGCGGATAAAAAGTCCGGCGGCGCGTTATGGCTTCCTCAAGGTGTTACCAAAATCTCGGGCGGCGATGACACCGTACTTCCTCTTGTCAAGCGGGCAAAAGTAATGGCAGGCGCCAAGCTTGAGGTACAACTTTTTGACATCAATGGCGTCCTCAAAACTCTGCCTCCATCAGGCGGAGATGTGTTAACCATCAGCGCGGATGCGGATCAACGCGTATACTTTGATTCATACATCCCTACTACTAACTGTATCAGTACCCAAACAACCCTGCCTGTGGGTTGGGACGGAGGAGATTTTACTTATCGCTCAATGATACGCTTTCCGCTTTCCTCAATACCAAAATTCTCGGCCATCACCGATGCTGACTTTCAAATCAACGTGACCACCGCCCAGTCAACTCTTCTTGTTAATGTTCAGGCTTACAACCAGGACGGGCAGGCAGATCCAATGCTTGATACGTCTGGTGCCTGTTCGAACGAATGGACAGGGGCAGGAAATGATACCACCCCCTACATTTATAATGATACGACCGCCTTTGACGCCACCGGACTTAGACCGCCTTCAGGTGGTTGGGATTTTGGTGCCGCAGCAGACCGCGATATTGAGCGGGCAAATGACGCAGTGAATGATAGATTCAGCCTTGCCATAAACGACAATGATAATACCGCAGGAGTAATAGGCTATTTTGAGGCATTGGAGAATACCGGTAGCAACGAGCCCAAGCTGACCGTCACTTACACCCAGCCGACGATGGGACTCCGCGGTTCCTCTACCGCTCAGATTACCTCTGGCACGTCGCATGTGGTAAATGTTCCTGCAGGAGTTCAAAACGGCGACTTCATGATCGCATTTCTTGTACATGACACCAATACCGCAACCGTTACCGCTCCGAACGGCTGGACAGCAATCGGTACAAAGGCGGGTACTACAGGCTCGGTTTCCGCCTACGCCTACTACCGGGTCGCGTCGTCGGAACCCGCTTCCTATACTTGGACTTGGGATACCGCGGCCTCTGCGACCACAGCCACGCGCGGAACAATTATTGCCTATTATAATACAGTCAGTTCTCTGGTTTTTGATACTTACGCGCAAAGTAATTTTACTGTAAGTACCACGCATATTCTTACGGGAGTAACCACCGCCTCTGCAAACGAGCTGCTGGTGGGGCTCTGGGCATCCGATGCGCAGTCATCATATTCCGGCTACGCTTCCCCCTTGAGTGAGGATATGGATGGTGCAGGCATAAGCGTTACCACCGCGATCGCCTCAGGCCTTCAGGTATCAGCAGGTGCAAGCGGTAGCAAAAGTGCGACTACAGTAAACACTGATGATGGTGGAGGATTTCTTGTGGCGGTAGTCGCAAACTCCGCCCCCACAATCAGTGCCGGTCCCTCGGTGAGCTATGGCTCGTTTACCCGCACCGGACCCAATAATACGCCCTACATAGTAACGTTTACCGCCACCGACGCCGAACAAACGGGCGCAGATGCTTTAAACTGGGAAGTCGAACATACATCTGGATGCACCTTGACGCCCGATGCCTCGGGCACAATGACCAGCGGCACGTCGGATGTTAATAATCTTGCTTATAATATTTACGGTTCGGAGGGAACAACCGGGTTTGTGCTGTGCGCGTTCGACGGCGTAGGAGGGCAGTCGGCAGATGCCGGTTTTACCCTTTATCGGGATGATACTGCCCCCTCTGCCTCAACCTCAATCAGCCACAGCCCAAATCCGGTAACTTCTTCAAAACAATATAGTGTTACTTTCACGCCAAGCGATGGTTTAAGCACAAACTCAAATGAGATGGCGTATCAAATAAGGACAGCATCGGGAGGCGGAGGAACCCTTTTAACAAGCGGAAGCACGGCAACCAGCGGAACACCTATTACAACCGCTACTTTTACTGACAGCGGATTACGTGGTGGTATTTCAAACACAAGGTACATTAGAACCAGGGACGGAGCAAACAACTGGACGGATACAAGTTTTACCGTGACTATGACAAATACCGCCCCAACGATTACAGTGAGCCCATCCGCAAGCTATGGGTCGTACACCAGGACTGGTGTTAATAATACTCCCTACACGGTTTCCTTCACTGCAACGGATTCAGAGGACGCCGGAACAAACGAGCTTACTTATTATATCCACACGGGAGCCAACAGAACCGGCACCCAGGTTGCAACAGGAACATTCACAAGCGGTGCGGCCACTCCAACTATTGCCTATAACGCAACAGGTATGGTAAATGGTTCAAACACTTTATATCTAAGTGTTTACGACGGCGCGTTATACTCATCAGGAAATCCAAGCTTTACGGTTTTACGGGATGATACCGCTCCAACTGCCTCAACCTCAATCAGCCACAGTCCCGCTACGGTAACCACTTCCAAACAATATACAGTGACATTCACCCCAAATGATGCCGCAAGCACAAATACAAATGAAATGGCATACGAAATAAGGACTGCATCAGGCGGAGGAGGAACGCTTTTGACAATCGGCAGTACCGCTACAAACGCCACACCTTTAACAACAGGAACAATTACTGATAGCGCCTTAGTTTCCGGCGCAAACACCCGTTATATTAGAACCCGGGATGGTGCAAACAACTGGACGGATACAAATTTCACCGTGACTGTAGATTTGTCGGCTGCACCGACTGTTACCACCAGTGCCGCAAGCAGTATAACCTCAAACGAGGCAACGCTTAACGGTTCCGCAAATCCCAATTACGCCGCTACAACCGGCTGGTTCCGCTACAGCACGACAAGTCCCGGAACCTGTAACGATAGTTTTGGAACAAGAGTGCCAACAAGCGGAGGGACCTCGCTTGGCTCGGGAAGCAGCGCGGTTGCTTACTCCCAAAACTTGACTCAGCTTTCTCCCTCAACTACCTACTATTACTGCGCGATCGCGCAAAATTCCCAAGGAACAGGGGTTGGGACAGTCCAATCGTTTACTACTACTTCAGCTCCCGGTTGCAGCCCTCCGCTGGGAGGCAATCTTACGATTTCAACAAGCTGCGCGTTTTCAAATGCTGTTGACGGGGTTGACGCGGGGACCGGCGGTGTAAATACGGCAATCTTGACAATTGGCGCGGGCAAAACTCTGACAATTGGAAATGTTGCAAACCAGAAAATAGCCTTTGGGCAGATCACAATTCAAAGCGGGGCGGCAATAGTTATAAATAAAGGAGTCGGAGCCTCTCTTGTAAAATTGCCCCTTTGGGCTCCACAGACGGATTCGGATCTGGATACATATCCGGGGAGTATTGGCAATACCTATCTTGCGCAGAGTTCTGAGCCGAATGGCTATATAAGGAGAAATGCATCCAGTGGTGTCACACTTGACTGCAATGACGCAGATGCGGATGTCTATGCCAACCAAACCGTTGCCACGGATTCCGACCAGGACGGCTACGGCACTTCAGCCGCCACCAGCCAGTGCGCGGGCGGCTCAACAACTGTCGGCGGCAGAACCTATTACAAAAACTCTGCCGGCAGTTATGCTTTTATCGCTTCCGCTTCAATGCTGGGTCTGGAAGGTTTTATAACTTCTTACGACACCCCACAATCTGACATCCGCGCGATCATCAATGATACTTCAAACAACGTGCTCTACGCGGGGACATATCCCAACGGCATCATCTACCGCTGTAACTTTTCCGGAATCGCTGACTGTGATAATCCTGGCATATGGACAGTCTCTTACGATACCACGGAAACCGGTATCCTTTCCCTTATATTTGACCCCATAAATGGGGTCATCTACGCCGGCTCAGATCCCAACGGCATCATCTACCGTTGCGCTGTTTTAACAGGTTGCGACGAAGATACCGACTGGACAGTCTCTTACGACACCGTACAAGGTTACATCTCTTCTTTTGTCCTTGACTCCTCCTTCTCCGTGCTTTATGCGGGAACCGGTCCTAACGGCATAATCTACCGCTGCGCGCTCTCAACAGGATGCGATGCATCTACCGACTGGACAGTCTCTTACGATACAACGGAAACCAACATTCGCTCTCTTGCCACTTTTTACTACGGAGGATTTAACTACATCTACGCTGGTTCATATTCCAACGGCATCATCTACCGTTGCGTGCTCTCAACAGGATGCAATGAAGCTACCGACTGGGCAGTCTCTTACGATACTACGGAAGGTGAGATTTACTCCATTACCCCCATGGATAGCGGGGGTAGGTTATACGCGGGAACCAATCCTAACGGCATAATCTACCGCTGCGACTTCTGGAACACAGGATGCGATGCATCTACCGACTGGACAGTCTCTTACGACACTACGGAAAGTAACATTTACTCCATTCTCACTATTGATGCCTACGATTCGATGTACGCTGGAACATATCCAAACGGCATCATCTACCGTTGCGAGCCCACGCTCGGGTGTGACGCGGCCGGGGACTGGACGGTTTCTCAAGACACACCGGACTCTTACATTTACTCCCTTTTCTTTGAGGGCGCCAGCGCGTCGATCTTCGCGGGTACAGGGGGCACGGGCATAATCTACCGCTGTGAATCCGCCTCAGGATGCCAACCGGAATAACGA
>Ga0209541_10017180_pt1 | contig 10623 bp, 11 predicted proteins | sample RifCSPlowO2_01_FD_184027 | JGI IMG/M metagenome (GOLD analysis project Ga0209541, IMG submission 184027) | Groundwater microbial communities from Rifle, Colorado - Rifle CSP2_plank lowO2_0.1 (SPAdes) (version 2) | ecosystem: Environmental > Aquatic > Deep subsurface > Groundwater | place... | reverse complement strand
TCAACAAGCTTCGCCAATCCCCCGCCCAATCATCACTGCCGGACAAACAATAACATCCGGCACCAAATCCCAAAACCCCGCACCTGCGGGGTTTTCTTTTTATATGAATTCTTAATAACTCCGAATTACGAAACTCGTAATTATTAACTGGGTCGCTTCGCTGAGGCTCGCGAAGACGAATTTTCTGAAAGAAAATTCGTTGACGAAATTGGGCAAGGCCCAACTTCGTCTTTGCGAGCGAAGCGAAGCAATCCAGAAAGATAAGATGTATTTCGTAATTCAGAGTTTTGTAAAAATTTTTAATAAATAATAAAAAAATAATAAAAGCCGAGCTATCCCGCTCGGCTTTTTCTATTTTATTTTATCTCACAATATCGCTCTGTAAAATATCAAGTTTATCGTTTATTTTTTTGATATCCGCGCTACCGAGCTCGCCTATAAATTCATAACTTAAATCAAGATGACTATATTCTTGCTCAAAAGAATCAACAACACTCAGATTTCCTTTTCGAAAATAAGCGCAAGCGTAGATTCCGTCACCGTGTCTGAAAACTATATATCCATCAAAAACAAAAAATTTTCCCTTTCTCATTTTCAAAAACGAATCAGGATCATAATCAAAGATTTTGACTATATTCACTATTTCCTCCCAAATAAACAATTAATTTAAAATTATAAGATTTCTAAATACGAGTATATGTTAATTGAAAAATAATGTAAACTATTTGATTAATTTCAAAAATTCCCTCTCGTCTAGAATTTCTATCCCTAATTCTTTTGCTTTATCATATTTTGACCCAGGATTTTCTCCTGCCACAACATAATCAACCGCCTTGGAAACAGCACTAGAAATATCTCCGCCCAGCGAACGAATTTTTTCCTTTGCTTCGTCACGACTCATACCTTCCATTGTTCCGGTCAAAACAAATTTCTTCCCTTCCAGTTTCTTTTTGTGGGCGGTCCGACCGCCCACATTTTTGATTTTTACTTGTCCGAGAAGTCTTTCAAGTAATTCTCTGTTTTGTTCATCTCGAAACCATTCATAGACAGACTTTGCCACCACATCCCCTATTCCATAAACACTTTCCAATTCTTCCAAACTAGCCTTTTGTATTTTCTCCAACGAACCAAAATGTTTTGCCAAATCAATCGTAGTTTCTTCTCCTACCTGATCAATAGAAAGCCCTACCAAAAATCTTGCCAATTCAATTTCTCGGGCTTTTTCAATCGCTTCCAACAAATTATTAACCGACTTTTCAGCAAATCTTGGCAAACTTAGCAAATCTCCTTTCTTTAAAGAAAAAATGTCGTCATAAGAAGAAACAAGGTTTTCTTCCAGCAACACATCAATAATAGACGGTCCTAAACCGTCGATGTCGTATGCTTTCTTTGAAACAAAATGATAAAACTTTCTTTTTTGTTGCTCATATGAATTTTTGTTTACACAGCGATACGCTACTTGTCCTGGAATCTTTTCAATACTTCCATCCCCTCCACAAGCCTTTACTTTTTTTGGATATTTAAAAACCTTTTCGTTGCCCGTGCGCATTTCTTTCAACACAGAGACCACCTGCGGGATAACATCTCCTGCTTTTTGCAAAATAACAGTATCGCCAATACGAACATCCAGTCTTTTTATTTCGTCTTCGTTGTGCAAAGTGGCACGCGAGACAACCGACCCTGCAACAGACACCGGTCGCAAATGAGCGACTGGTGTCAAAACACCGGTCCTTCCTACCTGCAAAACAATATCTTCTACAATGGTCGTTACCTGCTCAGCGGGAAATTTGAAAGCAATCCCAAATCGTGGTGCCTTTCCGGTGTATCCCAAAGATTCTTGCAGATTTCTCTCGTTCACCTTTACGACCACACCATCAATCCAGTAATCTTGTTTTTCTTTTTTCTTTCCCCATTCTTTCCAAAAAGAAATTACTTCATCAATATTTTTACAATGTTTAAAATTTTTGTTTACTTTGAATCCCAATTCTTGCAACAATTTTAATTCATCAAACTGATTACTCGGAACTCCTGTCTCTAATTTTGCGATATCATAAACAAAACAGTCCAATTTTCTTTCTGCGACAATTCGCGGATCCAATTGACGCAAGGTTCCGGCTGCCACATTTCTTGGGTTAGCAAAGATTTTTTCTTGCTTTTTTGTCTGTTCTTTATTCAATTTTTCAAAATTTTTCTTGCTCATCCACACTTCCCCCTCTACAATCACATCAATATCTTTTTTCAGACGCAAAGGAACAGACTCTATTGTCTTTATATTTGCAGTAACATCTTCGCCCACCTTTCCGTCACCTCTGGTGACTGCTGTTTTTAGCAGGCCTTTCTCATATTCCAAAACAATTTTTAATCCATCAATTTTTAATTCGCATGTATAGGTTGGACTAAATTTGGAACCCGGGGTTCCAAATTTTGGCATAGGGTGTCCAAGCTGGAGGAATCTCTTTACTCGTGTATCGAAGTCCTGTATATCTTCTTCGGTAAAGGCATCATTAAAAGACCATTGTTGCACTTTATGAGCAACTTTTTTAAATTCTTTTAGCGGTTTTCCCTCTACTCTCTGTGTCGGAGAATCGGGAGTAATCAATTCTGGATATTGTTGTTCCAATTTAGATAATTCGTCTTTCAAAGAATCCAGTGCTTCGTCCGATATTTCTTGACGGTTTTCTACATGATAAAGATAGCGATAGTGATCTATCGCTTCTCTCAATTTTTTTATTCTTGTTTCCACATCCTTTGATACTTTCATACCAATTTTAATATGTCGCTCTCAAAGCTCTTTCTACCCTTCTTGGGTTATTTTCATCACATGTATTATAACCTCTGGATTGTATGTATGTGTGATAAACACCACTCTGATTATCTTTTGTTACCCAAACCATTACACAATCATCACGGCTAGCATCGTTTGGATATAAATCTCTAATATAAAATATGGTATTTCCTCTAAAATCAGTGCTTGGACCAAAACCGTCTATATTTGTCTTATATTCCCAACCGCTAACACTGGTAACATCAACGCCATTACAATACAGCGTGTCCGGTTCTACAGAATGAGTAGATGTCGCGAAAGCATGATGTCTCAAATCCCAATAAAAAGCACAATCCAAACCGGTGTCAGCCGCGTAAAAAGCATATTGTGATTGTGTTCCACCAGACGCCAATTCCAATTCTTTGATTGAAATAAGCAAAATAGATGCCCCAATCACCACGAAAATACCAGCAAGCAGTACAGCAATCAAAACAACAAACCCCTTCTTTTTTTCTTTTAAATCAAACATAGAATTTATTCCACTAACTTATACAAATTTTCTTTAACAGAAAAAGTTCTCTGTCCTTTGTCCCAAGTAATGGTCACGGTTACAACGACTTCATCTGAATTATTTGGAACATTTTCAATGTAAATATCCCTTACAAATCCTGATGGGTCTCCGTTTTCATAACTGTAAATAAATGAATCTGCTGTATGTCCATCAAGTTCTTTGTTTAATTCTGGACAATCGACACCGCAAGACTGTATTGCAGACGCAAAATTTGGATTAAAAGTATCAATGTAACATACACTTCCACCGAGACACTCGTCCAAAGAAGACAGCCAGCTTGATCCGGAAAGCAAATTAGAATCTCTAACATTTCTTACATATTCTACTGCCTCTTGTGCCAAATAAAATGCCACCACCTGATTTTTTGCCAAACGAGCAGAAACCATTCCTTGCTTTGCCAACATCAAAGGCGAGACAATCGCCAAAAGTAAGATGCTGATAGCCACAAGGGTTTCGATCAGGGTGAAGCCCAAATTAGTTGGTAGTTGGTAGTTGGTAGTTGGTAGGGACGAAAATTTGCGAAGCAAATTTTCGTCTTTTATTTTTTTTATAAATTCTAATTTAAACATTTTTATATAAAAAATTAATCCATTATTGTTCTTTGAGAAACAATCGATTGCAAATCAAATTTTATTTCATCCATATTTCGAAGTCCCGAATGACCACCCACAGATATTTCAACTTTTGGCTGTCCGTCTCCTATCCCATAACCTCTTGCAATAAATTCCAATTTATCAACCACGATATCATTAGCAGTAATATCCATAAAACTACCGCCATCAATACTTCGCTCTATAGTATTATTACTACTTAAACGGTATACGACTTCTTCAATATCTTTTGAAATAAAAGAGAACGCTGTTTCTGTACATGGTGGCAAACCGATACTTGTATCACAAAAGTTTGTTCCTACTCTGATTTCTTTTGACATACTCTCCAAAGCCAAATTCATATTGTTTACAACAACCTTGAATCTCTGCGATCTTTCATTTGCCTGTACCAAACTTAGAAGAGCAACAATCCCAACTGTCATCACCACACTAAAAAGTGCCACAGCAACAATCACTTCTATCAAGAGGAAACCTTTACTAGTTGGTAATGAGCCTGCCTGCGCAGGCAGGTAGTGGGTAGAAGAGGGTGGAAAATTTGCAAACCTGCCTGCCGACAGGCAGGGCAAATTTTCATCTCTATTTTTTATTCTTTTTAAAAATCCTAAATTAAACATTTTAATTTTGACTGGTACTAATAGAAATTTGTCCTGTTATACCGATTGTAATAACCTTGTCTTTTACTTTTGGATTTGTTGATCCGACATAGATTTCTGCGTAGCTACAACCTTGTTGTCCACAATCACTTGGACTATCCGTCATAATTATGGCATCCGGATCCGGTCTTTTGAAGGTGACATGGAGCTCTCCACGGTCACAAGTTCCTTGTGTACAAATATCTTTGATAATATTTCCTCTGGTTATATTATAAACCTCAATCGCTTCGTCATAACTTGGACCTATATCATATTCCCCATTATCATTCGTGTCCGCAAAAAGGATGAATTCTTTATTTTGTCCGTTCAATTCTGCTTTTGAAAAATAAATCCCATACCCAGTTTCAAAGGTTCTTCCACCCTGATATTCGGAACTTAAAACATTGATGCTAAAAAATTGTGCTTGCCTGGTGGTGAGGGCAATTTCATAAGCCAAACTCTCCAATACCACCCCTCCGTTGAAAACCGAGTGATTTACCAAAATGACGCTGGTAATCAAAGTAATTATTGCCAGAACGACGAGAAGTTCAATCAAGGAAAAACCGGATTTAGCGGAAAGTCCATAAAGTCTATAAAGTTCATAAAGTCGTTTTTTAATTTTTTTGAAAAAATCAAACATTTTTTGTTACATTAGAAAACCTTTTAGTCCGAGGACATCCCAGCCGAAAAAGAAAATAAGGATCATCCCTAAAACAAGAAAGGGGGCAAAAGGTATTTCACTCTTAATTGTAAAATTTTTATTCTTAAATAACAACGAGTGCAGTCTGGATAAGATTATTAGAAAAATTCCAAAAACCGAACCAATCCAAAATGCCAAAACAAGTGCGGATATTCCATCAATCAATCCCATAAACCAGCCAATTCCCAATGCCAATTTTGCATCTCCAAAACCAATCCAACGACCACTGGAAACCAACCACAACAAAGCAAACGGAGTAGCTAGAATCGGTCCAGACAAAACTTGCAACCATGTCACATGACCCCAATTAGTGACCAAAAGAAATAGAAAAGACAATCCTGCAAACAAAAAGACCAAGCTGTCAGGAATTATTTTGTGATACATATCGTAAACAGTAATTACGATAAGAATTGAGAAAATTGTTAGAAAGTAGAAAGTAGAAAGTAGAAAGTAGTCCGAAAATACTCCGCTGTAAGCTGTAAACTGTAAGTTGTAAATTATTAAAAACATCAGTCCTGTGATTATTTCTACAATTGGATATTGCCATGATATTTTATTTTTACATCCGCGACATTTTCCCCCTTGAATCAAAAAAGAAAAAACCGGCACCAATTCGTACCAATGCAGAGTTTTTTTACATTTTGGACAATACGATCTACCCATCAATGTTTTTGAATTAAAATTTTCATCCAAACGCAAAATGACCACATTCAAAAAACTGCCGACAATCAAACCAAGTAAAAATATAAAAATGCTGATATACATACAGTCATTATAACTTCTAAACTAAAAATTTAGAAGTTATAATGACGAGTTAAAAGTTCATAAAGTCAAAAGTTTATAAAGTCTTTAAGGGAAAACAAAAAACACCGCCAAAGCGGTGTTTTTTGATTTTGAATAACTAATGTTATTACGGAGCAACAGCATAATTTACAGTTAAGCTTGTTTCACAAGCTGTGTTACTGTTATCAGGAATTGAATTTGTGTTTTCCAAATCTATACCCAAACAATATGTTGTTCCGTCTGATGTATAAGAATAAGCACCGCTATCTGAAGGATCAACTGGCAAAACTGGTAAGAAATTCTCGGATACCAAAGGACTCAATGTCGCTGCGGTAAGAGGATATGCTGTATGGTCGTTATAATACATTTCCAAAGCTAAAGCCAATTGTCCTACATCTGAAACTCTTCTTGCGTCTCTAGCCTTTTCTCTTGCGCTGTTTAATGAGGCAAGAACTACTGATGAAAGAATACCAATGATGGCAATAACCACCAAAAGTTCAATCAATGTAAAACCTTTTTTCATAATTTTTATATTTTTTACTTAATTACATGTAATTAATTAATTTTGATAAATAATCGACCGCTTTTCTTTTAGTAAAGCTTATATATCGGTGCTTATATTATATAAGTAAAACCCCCTTTGTTTAAGGGGTGGTGTGGATAAACAAAACAAATGCGGACTACACGCAGACCTATGCGGACCAGACGCAGAAATGAAACATAAATTTACAGGGGGGCTTACCTACTTACAAAACAAAAAACAAACGATTCAATAAATTAAATCGTTTGTTTTTGTCTGCGTATAGTCCGCATGAGTCCGCGTCTAGTCCGCGTTAGAATTATATAGTTGAGGAGACATTGTAAATCGGCATAAGTACGGATGTCAACAAAACTCCAACACCCAACGCCAACATCACGATCATCGCTGGTTCAATCAAAGACACAAGTGCATCAACGCTGTTATTTACTTCTCTCTCGTAAAACTTTGAGAGTGTGTCCAGAATCATTCCCATCTCTCCCGTTTCTTCTCCAATCTTTATCATCTGAATCATAATATTTGGAATTTCTTCATAACCTATCAAGGAATCAGAGACTGATTTTCCAGCACGCACTTCTTCTGCTGCTGTCATCAAAATACCACGATAAATTTCATTATCCACAACATCGGCAGTATTTTCTATTACCTTGATAATCGGTACGCCTGACATCAGCATTGTATTCATATTACTTGCGATTCTGGTCAAATACAGTTTTCTATACAGACTACCTAAATAAGGAATACTGATTTTAAATTTTGAAAACGATGCTTTTCCCGCTTTTGTTGTTCCATATCTAACCAAGAAATAAGAACCAATGATCAAACCAATCGTCAAAAACAAACCGTAGTTGATCAAAAAATTACTGATTCCCATAACAATCTTGGTAAAGAAAGGAATCTCTGCCCCTGATTCAAGCAAAATCGCACTAAGTTTTGGGATAACCATTGTAAACATCAAAATCATCACCACCGCAAAAACCACCATAACGAAAGACGGATACACCAAAGCGCTTTTTGCCTTTGAAGTTAATTCGTAGCTTCTATCCAAGTGATTGGCAAGATACAAGAATGTCTCGTTCAATTTTCCAGACTCTTCTCCCGCCCTAACCATATTTACATAAAATGTTGAGAATATTTTTGGATGTTTTGCAAGAGCTTGCGAAATAGAACTACCACCCTGCAAATCATCGGCAATAATCGCCAACTTTTTTCTTAAGATCGGGCTTTCTGATTCCGCTGCCAACAGTCTAAAAACACGCAACACAGAAACTTGCGCCTCAAACAATGTAGAAATCTGACGAGACAAAATAACGATATCTTTGTTTGATACTCTTTCAAAAATAGCGACATCGCCGAAAACATTTTTGTCAGCCTGTTCAACAGAAACAATGGTAAAACCTCTGTTTTGTAGAGATGTAATAGCCACATCCGGATTAACCGCATCAATCTGACCTTCTTTGGTCGCTCCACTTTTATCTAAAACTTTATATTTGAATAACATTTTATAGTTTTTAGTTGATAGTTTTTAGTTTTTAGAAAAACACAACGATAAATTATTTATAAAAATCAAAAAATTTAAAAAATTGGATAAAGTTCGAGGAAGTTTTGAGAAAATAATTTGATGCGTATTGATGATACGGTGAAAATTATTTTCCCAAAACTGACGAAGAAATTTGCCGATTTTTAAGATTTTTTTATATTAATTTTTCCAACGCGCTCTCATTCAACGAAAACTTTCTCGCATTCTCTACTGTAATTTCTCCCTTTCTCACTAATTCCGCCAAAGATTTATTCAAACTGATCATTCCCTGCTGAGAAGCGGTTTCGATAACAGAATTAATTTCATAAGTTCTTCCCTCCCTAATCAAGTTTGCCACCGCACTGTTGTTTATCAAAAGTTCATAAGCAGGAACCATACCTCCTGAAATTCTTGGGATCAATCTCTGCGACAAAATACCTACCAAGCTGGCTGCCAACTGTGTTCGAATCTGACTTTGTTGTTCTGCTGGAAAAGAGTCAATGATTCTGTCCACCGTTTGAGCCGCTGTATTTGTGTGTAAAGTAGAAAATACCAAGTGCCCTGTTTCCGCTGCGGTAACTGCTGTTCCGATTGTTTCAGGATCTCTCATTTCACCCACCAACACGACATCCATGTCTTCTCTGAACACCGATTTCAAAGCTGTGTGAAAATCCGCAGTATCAACACCGATTTCCCTTTGGTCAATAATTGATTTTTTTGGTTCATAAACATATTCGACAGGATCTTCAATGGTTACAATATGTTCTGCCCTAGTTTGGTTGATAAGTTCAATCAAAGCCGCAAGAGTAGTTGATTTTCCTTGACCAACAGGACCAACCACCAGAAAGAACCCTTGTTGTTTTTGAGCAAAATATTCCAAAATTGGAGGCAAATTCAATTCGGCCAAAGTTCTGATTTGTTTTGGAATCAATCTTAGAGCAATAGAAATAGTGTTTTGATGAAAAAATCCATTTCCTCTGAAACGCGCGTCATTAACACCGTACGAAAAGTCTATTTCTTTTTTCTCCAAGAATTTATCTTTATTTTCTTTGGTCAAAAATTGATCCAAAAAACCAAGCATCTCTGCCTTAGTCAAAGGGTCATATTTAACAAGAGGAATCAAAGTACCAGTCGCCCTGATATAAGGTTTTCTGCCCTCGGAAAGATGTAAGTCTGAACCACCTTCCTTTATCACATGAGCAATTAGTTCATCCAATTTATTTTTATGTTCCATAAATAAAATTTAAAATTAAAATCTCAAAATTAAAAATTTTCAAAATTGAGTGCAGTTCGGTTTTGTTTTTTGAAAAATGGAGGAAGGCGTATTTTAATTACGACGACCGACATTTTTCAAAAAACAAAACCGAAATGTGCCGATTTTGGAAATTTTTACTTGTTAAATTTTTTATCGGCAATCTTTACAACATTAGCTAAAACCTCCGAAGGAATCGTGCTGGCTTTTATAATATACCCATCAACATTAAATTGCTCGGCTTTATCCACATCAGATTTTTGTCCTTGATTGGACAAAACAATAACCGCCGAATTTTTTGCCAAATTATTTTTTCTAAGACTTTCAAGAAATTCGAAGCCATCCATCCCCGGCATAATCAAATCAAGAAGAACAATATCAAAATCATCTGATTCTTTTAATTTCTCCAAAGCATCCTGACCGCCAAAAACAGTCTCAACTGTAAAACCGTTTTCTCTGAATTTCAAAGAATACATATCAATCAAAAACTTATCATCATCAACCAACAAAATTTTATATTTTTTTTCTTTTGTCATTACCTTAATTATATTATAAATATTGAACTTCTTCAAAAGGGATTTTCTTTTCAAAAGCCTTCATCAACGCATCCTGTCGCATTGTAAAGATACCTCTTCCTCTTACCACCTTATCAATTGCATTTGATGACGGGTCTTTCAAGATTACTTCTTCCAATTCGTGGTCTATTTCAATCACTTCAAAAACTCCGATTCTTCCTTTCAAGCCAGTCGCACAACTTGGCGAAGGGGCAGCTTTATAAACATTTGCCGGTATTACTATTTTATTTCTTATCTCGTCAGGTAAAGTAGCAAGCTCTTTTTCCACAATCATTCTTATACTGCCTTCAATTGGAATAGGCTCTCCAGCATCAGCACAAAGAGTTCTCGCCAATCTCTGAGCAACCGCCAAAATAAGAGTCGGAGCAATAAGATAAGGATCTACTCCCATCTCCACCAAACGCGGAATAACTCCGACAGCATTGTTGGTGTGAATAGTAGAAAGCACCAAGTGACCGGTCAAAGCAGCCTGAACCGCCAAATTGGCTGTTTCTTTGTCTCGAATCTCCCCCACCATAATAATGTCGGGGTCCTGACGCAAAGCAGTCCTCAATCCATTTGCAAAAGTATAACCAATCTCTGGCCTTACTTGTGACTGACTAACTCCTTCAATATTAAATTCCACAGGGTCTTCCAATGACAAAACATTTTTTGTTTCTCTGTCTAATTCATTAAGCA
>Ga0209541_10017178_pt1 | contig 10624 bp, 9 predicted proteins | sample RifCSPlowO2_01_FD_184027 | JGI IMG/M metagenome (GOLD analysis project Ga0209541, IMG submission 184027) | Groundwater microbial communities from Rifle, Colorado - Rifle CSP2_plank lowO2_0.1 (SPAdes) (version 2) | ecosystem: Environmental > Aquatic > Deep subsurface > Groundwater | place: Rifle... | reverse complement strand
GTTCATTCAGTTAGAGAACTTCAAGGCAGGCCTTTTTTATTTTATATAAGTTATTATTTACACATTGAATTCTTTCAGGTTATTCCCCTTAAAGTTTATTCACTTATAGCATCGTTGGGAGGTTGGGTAGTAGCAGTACTTTTATATCTTAGAAATAAGAATTTAAATACATATGTTTTGGGAGTTATACCATTTTTAATTTTTTATTTGTTTACACCAGTTTTAAATAGAACATATCTGATCTGGTTTATTCCTATATTTTGTATAGCTGCATATAATCCATCATTAAAAAGCAGAAACAACTTGTTATTTTATATATTTATAATTAGTTTTTATATATTTTACTCATGGTATTTAATTCAGTGGGAAGATGGTTTTCATGTCTGGCGACCGATTTAGGGGGTTAAAAAAAACCGCGGAGTGACCTTTTATATCAAATAAGATTATCGATACAATATATTTTATGCGGAAAGCAATAATTATTACCTGTTTAACATATTTGGTGTTTTTCTTTCCACTATTGAATTCCAATACTTTCATTGGAGGTGAAGATCCGGAGGGTTACCACTACCCGGTTAAATATTTTTTATATCAAAGCTTGCAAAAAGGAGAGTTTCCTTTTTATACACAAAGGATTTTTTCCGGCTTTCCAGTGTATGCCGATCCTACAGCAGGCTATTTAAATCCATTAAATATATTATTTGTGATGCTTTTCGGACCTTTTAATTATTACAAAATAATGCATTTTATCTTTTACTTATTAGGTTCACTTAGCCTGTTTTATTTTTTAAAACGGAAATTTGGAGATAATTTACTGGCATTTGCTGCTTCAAATTTAGTTTATTTCTTCAACTTGTTTAATTTATACCATCAGAAGCATTTTGAAATTATTTTATCCGTATATACCTTACCATTGTGCCTATTACTTTTAGATAAATTTCTAACTAAAGCGGATATTAAAAAATTAATATTTCTAGGAGGAATCTTACTTTTTGATTTCTATAATGGATCTTTTCAGATACTATTATTAAAATTAGCGGTTTTGGGTGTTTATATCGTGTTATTTGATAATAAGCTAGTTTTAAATGTCCGAAAATACGCGGTATTTTTGGTGTTGTTTGTATTACTTTGCCTGCCTTTACTCATACCGGCATTTCTTTTATATACAGAGAGTTCCAGAAAAGGAGGTTCATATAAATTATATGAAGGTTCTTTCGCACCTATTATGGCAGTAAACATTATTTATCCATTTATCACAGGCAAAGATGGAGATTACAAATGGAATCAAGTTAATAATGAATATTTTATTCATGAAACATATATCTACCAAGGCGTTTCAGTTGTTATATTTGGTTTCCTGGGACTTTTCCTTTTAAAGGATAAAAAAATCATGATTTTTTCTTCCGTACTCATTTTATTATTTGTCGTTTTGGCTTTTATCTCCTATGTGCCGGTCTTAAATAATATAAAGATTCCAATAATTTCAATGTTTAGGTATTGGGGCAGAAGTACGATTTTACTTAGTCTAGTCTTAAGTATAGGAACTAATGTTTTTTTTATTGGAGATACATCTTCATTAGCTATCCGAAATATAAAACAATATCTAAGAATTTATAGAATACCGGTGTTGTTTTTCATTTTAATATTATTATTTTCACTAACTAGCGAAAACACAACAAAAGCATTTAATTTATTTCTTAACGGGGCCATTAAAAAAGATATTTATATGATATTCTGGATTTTAATTTTAGTTTCAATATTAATTTCACTTAAATTAAAAAAAATAAAAATGATATTTATTATATTAATGGCAGATATCGTATTTTTCGGTATTCAAGTTATGGCCACGCAATTTGTAAATATGAACCAAATTAAAGTCCAGGAAAGAATATTAATACCTGATGATTCAATATATAAAAAAGTTTATGTATACAATGATGCGGTTTATAAAAATATGGGACTTTACTATAATTCAAATGGAATATTCGGTTACAGTCAGATGGAACCGGAGCTTTATTCAAAATATTTATATGATGTGGGATTTGCAGATGTGAAAGTGCCAACTTCATTTTCAGATACCAGCATAAAGTTTAATAAGTATAATACCTACGATTTTTATCAAAAGCTCACTGATACTTTAGGGGTTAACCAAATATTAAATTCACTTGGGGATGTTATTTATTTGCAAAACGATAATTCACTTCCATATATTAAGGGAGAAAACATAAAGTATCTAAATGTCAGCCAAAGTGAGATTTCTTTTAAAATAGATTCATCCGAGGAGCACATGGTTAAGACCTTTATCAGGTCGTATAAGGATTGGGATGCCTTTGTTGATGGAGTGAAGATTCTCCCTGATTATTCTGATATATTTATAAAATTTAATCTTTCAAAAGGCGAACACACAGTAATATTTAGATATAACCCAACGGTATTTATAAGCACAATATTATTAAGTTTTATGTCCGTTGTTGTGATAACATCTACATATGCAGCAATTAGAATATACAAGAATGGCAGAATTTGAAAAATCATTTTGGTGGCATAAGGGTAAATTATTTTTAGTCAGAAATTTGATACAAATATACTCTGAGGAAATGAAGCGTCCATTAGAAATTCTGGAAATCGGTTGCGGAACAGGTGAAATAACTCAATCCCTTATGGAATTTGGGAACGTAAAAGGAATAGATATTTCCGAAGAAGCAATTAACTTTTGCAAAGAAAGAAATCTTGTAAATGTTGTATTGGGTGATATTAATAATTTAGACATTTCACAGGAAAAAGAAAAATATGATTTTATTCTGGCACTGGATGTTTTAGAGCATATACAGGATGATTTAGAGACAATGAGGAGAGCACATATTATGCTTAAAAAAGGCGGGTATTTTATTGTTAATGTTCCGGCTCATAAATTTTTATGGAGCGAACATGATGAAGCGCTTCACCATAAAAGGAGATACCATAGTGTGGAAATAAAGCAAAAGCTTAAAGATACGGGTTTTGAAATTGTTAAGTACTCGTATTTTGTCACAATGGCCTTTTTCCCTATATTCATAATTAGAACCCTTACCACACTGTTTAAAAGAAACGCCTATCCAAAAACGTCGTATATAGCACTTCCGGGTTTCCTTAATAGTTTTGCAATTAAAGTTATGGACGTAGAAGCAAAGCTTTTGACCAAAATGAAACTGCCGATTGGAACTACTATTACTGTTGTGGCAAAAAAGGTCTGACCGAAGTGCTATTATAATATTAATGAAGAAATTATCCATAATTATTGTCAACTATAATACAAAAGATGTATTGAGAGACTGCCTGAATAATCTAAAGGACGTTTATAGTGATTTTGAAACTATTGTTGTTGATAATGCATCTAATGATGGTTCGGTCGAAATGGTAAAAAATGAATTTAAAGGGATTCATTTGATCGAAAATGAAAAGAACAAGGGTTTAGCAGCGGCAAATAATTTGGGATATAGCATTGCGGGGGGAGAGTACTTGTTATATCTGGGCTCGGACGCATTCCCAAATAAAAAAACTATAAAAGGCATTATTGATTATATGGATGCTAATAAAGAAGTTGGAGTTTCAACTTGCAAATTAGTATTAAGGGGTGGACGGATTGACCTCGACGCCCATAGAGGTTTTCCTACACCCTGGGCTTCAATTACACATTTTATGGGGTTAAACAAAATATTCCCAAAATCAAAACTTTTAAACAGATATTTCCTGGGTTATCAAAATATGGAAGTGCCGCATGAGATAGATATGTGTATCTCCCATTTTATGATGATCAGAAGAGACGTTTTTAATACCATCGGAAACTGGGATGAGGATTTCTTTCTTTACGGAGAGGACGTTGATTTTTGCTATAGAATTAAAAAAGCCGGATGGAAAATAATGTATTTACCACAGTTTGAAGCAGTTCATTACAAAGGAGTAACCGTTGGTGTACGAAGAACTTCGAGCGATATTTCTCCGGCCAGCGCAGAAACCAAAAAACTTGCCAGGGAGAATACTGTTAAAGCTATGAAGTTATTTTATTCAAAACACTATAAAAAAGTTTACCCGGCAGTTGTGACCGTTTTGGTTTTGGCAGGTATAAAATTGATGGAAAAAATCCGTGCTAGGAGGTGATTACTTTGAACGATTATAAGTGCAATTGTGTCAGATGCCCTCAATGTTCCAATTCATTTGTAAATATAGTAATAGGTATCGGACTTGGTATTTTATTGAGCAGACCTTTAGCAGCGGACCATCCCGTTAGATGGGGTGTAGGTATATTAATCGCTGGACTTATTGGATACGCATACTGTGTTTATTTGTCTAAACAACAGCGCCCCGAGGAGCATGAGATGAAAAAAGAAGCAGAAAAGACGCCAGGAAATGGTGGAGAGTAGTTATTTAGTTCTTTCCATCATAAATACAAGTAATGATTCAAAGATATTTTGCATATTTTTATCACCAGTAATATCCCCGATATATTTTTTTCCTTCTTCTACATACTCCCACCCTTTTTTCAGCACATTGTCCAAAGTTCCTGATTCTCTTAATATTTCTCTCATTTTATATACGTCTTCTTTTGTAACATCTTCCCTGCCCAAAACCGCAGATTGAAAGGCTTTCTGATCGTTATTTCCAAGTTTTCTTAAATTGAACATAAAGAGGGTGTTCTTGCCTTCCCTCAAATCAGAAGTTATTGGTTTTAATGTTTCATTTTCTTCTCCGAATATTCCTAGAAAATCATCTTGTATCTGAAATGCCCACCCAAAGCATCTGGCGTAATTCTCAATTGCCTTTTTACGTTTTTCAGGAATCTCACCTACTAAAGTTGCTCCGACCATTAAAGGTAATAGAGATGTATATTCTCCTGACTTAGTCCAAAGTATATTTAGAACTTCATTTTCGGTTATGTCTTCGTGTGCCCCTGATGTTATATCAAGTACCTGTCCGTGAGCTAGTCTTATTACGTACTTTGCATAAATTTTCCCGGCTTCAATTATTCTTTCAGGTGGAAATTTAGCATTTAGAAGCGTTTCCCATGACATATACAAAGTAGCATCACCTACCGAAACTGCCATGGAGTTTCCGTAGTGCAGGGGGTCTGTTTTAACATGAATTTTTTCTCCGTATTTTTTATATATAGAATTGAGTGTTTCGACTCCCCTTCTAATGTTATCTCTATCCATAAAATCGTCGTGTACCAATACGCCCGAATGAAAAATCTCAATAAAAGTGGAAGTTTCCAATATATCTTCCATCTTTTTACCTCCGTTTGCCTCGAACCCTAAGCATACTAAACAACCTCTGATGCCCTTGCCCTCAGCTGCTAATGCATTAAAATAACCCACAGCCTCTGCCGGAAGGTTTCCAACGTCTTTAGCCTTTTCTTCTTCATTCTTAAGGCGATTATTAATTATACTTTTGACGTTTTTAATGTATTTTTTTAGGTATTCTTTCCCGAGTAATCCATCCATAAAAATCTAAAATATCAAGTTAGTATAACTCAAACTACTACGAATGCAATATAATGAGAATTTTATAATATTTTAAACGTAGCAATAACAGATTTTAACATATCTTCCAGTTCAGGTTTAGTCTCTACATTTCCGGCTACTGTTAACAATACATTTTTATCGGTTGCTTTTCCTATATAAATATAAGTGAGTTTGGTACTCGATCCTGTATTTGTTTTTATTTCTTTAAAAAGTCGGTCGCTCAAATATACATATTTACAAGAATAATTTGGTATAGATTGGCAGTTCACAACGTTTTCAAGAGGTTTGGCAGGATCTATGTTTATAATTCTAATTTGTACACTTGAAGCTCCTACTGGATAGTTTGCTAATTTATCTAGCGTAACATTACTATTTTGAATAACTGTATCTTCAAGTGTATTTTTGTTTAATATCCAGTTTTGAGGGTATTTTATTTCATATAAATTGTTTTTCGAGAATTTCCAGCTATTTACCGCTAGGGTATCAGAAACTTTTAAAGTTTCCACGTCCCGAACCTCGTTTATTTTCCAAATTTCATCTTCAATTATCAATTTTATGGATCTGACCACGATATTGTCCGGGTAGATGAGTTTTAAATCTAAATTAAATACTCCTTCGCTAAAGCCATTATTGATAATTTCCACTGAGTTGTAGGCGGGGTCTTCTAATTTTAATGTTTTTAAGATATTTGATAGTAAATTAGAACTTCCTAAGCCGGCGTCCGTAACACTTTTTTGAAGACTTTTTGTCAGGAGACTCCATGCCTTCCTTAACTCGCTTTGATTAACGAGTCCTTTATTCAAATAGGTTAAAAAAGTTTTTACTACATCTTCGGGTTTTGATTGAGGATTTATTTCCAGTTGAGTGGTGGAATTTTGTTTGTTAACTATTGGTCGGCCGGGTTTAAATAATACTATCTGTTTTACTGATAATACAGAGAGTACTGCAATAATTATTATAGCAATCAATAAATATTTAGCTTTATTGTCGTTCATCTTAATTTAAATTCTTCGGTAAATATATTGTTTTTTTGTATTCCGAGTTTTAGCAGATCTTTTTTAACTTTATACATCATTTTTGGCGGTGCGCATATAAAAAACTTATAAAGTTCTATAAAATCTAATTCTTTAGTAATTATTTCATTATTGATATACCCATTATAATTTGTACCAGTTTTTTCATCGGAGAAAATATAGATAATTCTTAGCCAATCGACGGATTTTTCTAAATTACTAAGCTCATCCCTGAAAATTACGTCGTTTTGAGTTCGCACGCAGTTAAATAGTATTATTTTTTCTTTTTTAGGTTGCGAAGAATTAAATCTGATCATACTCATAAGCGGGGTTATACCAACGCCTCCGGCTATAAAAGCAAATGGTCCTTCCAATCCATAATTAGAATAAACACCGTAGGGGCCTTCTACAATTGCAGAGTCCCCTACTTGTAATTTACCTAATTGATTTGTGAAATCACCGGACTCTTTTATTGTGTGAGTATAGTTATTTATGTATGGTGACGATGAGATCGTGAAAGGATGTTCTTCTTTAGGAAGACTTACTGAAAGAAATGTTATAAAAGCAAACTGACCGGGTTTATAGTCGAACATAGCTTTGTTGTCGACCGGCTCCAGTTTTATTGTTCTGGTGGTTTGTGTTTCGTTTATGATATCGGTGATTTTGAATGCGCGTTTTTTCCTTGTATAAGATTTTAAAAACAGTGTGGTTAATGCCAGTAGAATTAAAAATGCCCACCAGTAAAATAGCGGTTTTTTGTAATTAATACCGCTGCGGACCATGAAGCTGTGTATACCGGCCAAGAAAATTACTAAATAAGCAATTTTGTGAGTTATTTTCCATGTTTCATATTTAATTTTTAAACGCTCAGAAAATACGGTTATACTTACAAATGATGTAAGAAGAATTAGGGCAAGCACCCCAAACCATTCATAAATAGTTAAATTCTTTAAAAAGTCAAAATCGAGTTTCTTTAAAAACTCGAAAAAAAGCAGGAACGGATGGAAAAGAATAAATGTGAATGCAACCCGGGCATTATTTTTATGCCATCTGGATAATCTGTCTAATCCAACCCCATTCTCCAGAATTTTAATTCTCGAGGATAAGATCATTTGCAATATAATTCCCGAAAATCCCAATGCGCCGGAAATTCTCCCGAGATCATATAAGGTCGGTAAAATCCATGTGTTAATTCCTACTACTGTGTGATATGAAATAGTAAACGCAAAGAAATAGTACAAATAAATTAAAAACTTTAGAATTTTGATTTTAGAATAAATTATTACAGGAGTCATCCAGGTACATTCTAGCACTTTATCGCGTTATGTGGGGATAATTTACTTCAATCTATTGAGGAAAAAGCTTACTAAAGATAATAATATACTAAATAAGAAAGCTGAAAAAAATGATTCAACAAAAAATCCCGGGACTAAAACACTTACAAGTAAAACAATAAATGTGTTAAGGACCAGAGCAAAAAGACCAAGAGTCAAAATTGTAATCGGAAGTGTAAGTAATAAAAGAATTGGCTTTAAAAAAGTGTTCAGAACACCAAGCACTATTGAAGCAATAGACGCGCCTAATAAATCCGTTTTAACTCCCGGTACAATATAAGCGGCCACATAAACCGAAACAGTATTTATTATAAGACTTAATAACAACCTCATACTCTTTATTCAGTTTTTAAGTTCTGTTCTACTAAAAGCTTATTATACTCAGTATCTTATTCAAAAGTGATACTTGTTCTTCTACCAGATTACCTGTTTGGGCGTCATAATAGGCCGTAACCGGAATAGTTATTGGGAAGAGTCCAAATAATTTTTCAGATCTTGTTCCAACGAGTTTATATTCCAGTTTTTTAATGCTATCTAAGTCAACACTTTGAGTAGTATCCAGGTTAGCCGAAGCTTTTTGAACTATAACGTCAGGCATTTCTTTAAGTTCAATTAATCCGTTTGGTGTAGTCACAAATAATTGTCCTGTAACCGGATCAATTGTTATAGGGAAGTTGGTTAAAACCTTGGTGCCTCCTTGTCTTAGTTCAAACTTATTATTTTTTACCTTGATTTTTAATGTATTTAATGCTTGGGCTTGAGAACCGGTTGACTCTTCTACTTCGTCTTCATCTTCAAGGTCCACTTCAATTTCCTGTTCAAATAAATCATATTTGACTTTTGTGGCTAAAGTAGGCGATACTGCTTCTTTAATCTTAAGTTTAAGTTCATTTCCGTCCTCTGTTTTAAATTCAAATGATTTTAATAAAGTTCCCAGAGCGTTAAATTCTCTTATGTTTGACTCTGATTTTTTATTTCCTTCCTGTTCTACTTTGCTTTCTCCCACCAGATTTCCATTTGCATCGTAAGTTTTAATTTCTATTTTAACTTTTCCGTTCTCGATTTCTCTTTTAATAAAAGAAATGGTTCCATTCGGGTTTTCAACTCTTTCTAAGGATTTAGTTTTACCGTTGATTTGTTCAAATTCATCCTCAATTTCGTTTTCCACTTCATTTAATTCATCGCTATCATTATCTTCATCCTCCAATTCAACTTCTTTACTTTCATCCTCATTTTTATCCTCTTCGTCATCATCGTTGGTAAAGTTTACGGTTCGAGTATTTCCTGAGCCAGAACTGGATCCGGAGCTACTTGATCCGCTTCCACTACTGCCGGAATTTCTGTCATCGTCACTTTCTTCGTCCTTTTCGTCTTCTTCATATTTCTCATCTTCCTGGTCTTTTTCGTCCTCATCTTTGTCTTCATCCTCATTTTTATCTCCGTCTTCTCCACTTCCTGAACTTAGTACATTTTGAGACTTATCAGCTGAGTTATTATTTTGGATTACTGTATATACTCCGGCTAAAGCTAAAATTGCTACTAAAACGATTAAAGGAAAGTGTACCATGTATAACATTATGGACTTGGCAGGTTTTTTATTCATATTTATTAATGATAAATAATTAAAGTGATAATTTCAAGTATCATGTCAGTATTTATCTATTCATATATATATACAGGAATTCCTATAATTGCCCATTCAAAAAGTTCTAAAGAATCGTCATAAGTTAATTGTATACATCCTCCAGTGGCGGGGCTTCCCATGGTGTTTTCGTCCCTCGAATATATGTTACCGAAGCCATCCATGTGGTAAGGAATAGCATGGAATCCGAATCTATACTGCCCGTTGATATAGCCTATTGGTAAATAATTTGGCATATACCAATTGCCAAAATACGAGATAGTCATTTTTTGTTTTCCTAGAATTTTATATTCTCCCGGCGGGGTTTCCCAGGTTAATCCGGTTGAAACTATGTAGGTTTTAACCAGCTTACCGTTTTCGAATCTGTAAAGTCTTTGCTGAGATTTTATAAGTTCAAGGTAAACATCGTGAAGCTCCCCATTGGTTCTTGGTTTACCTTCAATAGGTAATATTACGGCGTTATTGACTTTGTAATCGGTGGTTCTAAATAATAAAGCCATCTGAATTGCTCTAACACTTTCTTTTTCCAGTATCTTTACGTCATCTTTTTCGTATTTATCTTTAATGCTATTTAAGAATTCTTTAACTTTATCTTCCGAAATGTAGTTTTTAATTAAGTTATTTTCTTCTGTAGAATTTATAAATGTTTTAAGAGTGTTTTTTGGTATGTACACGGGATTTCTTCCGTATTTTATTAATAGTGGATTTGTTATTTTTTCAATTAAATTAGTTGTAGCTGTTTTTTGTTTATTTAAATCGTCTTTGGTCTCTAAATTTAACTTAATTTTAATATCTTTGGTATCTATTATTTGAGATAAGCTTTTTTTGTTGGTAAATACATCTTTATTTAAAGAAATTGTGGCATTAATGCTTGGAGCAATAAAAGAATAATCATAAAAGGAAATAATTGAATTTTTTGATATAAATTCAAACTCTTTTTCCAGTTCGTCCAAATATTGAGACAACCGGGTATCGTCTACCATTATAAATTCATCATTATTAATTGGTTCATTTGAAGTATTTCTACAAAATATTAAAGGTTTTCTGAATCGACAGGTTTTTGTAGCTTTTAACAACTCGTTTTCGTCGTATGTAATACCCAAATCGTTTAAAGTTGTGGCCCTGCTCTGTGATTCA
>Ga0209541_10017177_pt1 | contig 10624 bp, 6 predicted proteins | sample RifCSPlowO2_01_FD_184027 | JGI IMG/M metagenome (GOLD analysis project Ga0209541, IMG submission 184027) | Groundwater microbial communities from Rifle, Colorado - Rifle CSP2_plank lowO2_0.1 (SPAdes) (version 2) | ecosystem: Environmental > Aquatic > Deep subsurface > Groundwater | place: Rifle... | reverse complement strand
ATCGGCACTTCTTCCCCAAACGCTTAAGGTATTAGCAAAAGTACCTTCCAAAGTTGTATCTTTTGCATCCCTAACAAAATCAGTGACATTTTTACCTGCAAGCTTGGCTCTTGCTTCAATTCCTGCAATAAATCCTTCCCTAAATGAAGCTCCCTGGCTTCTTTTTTTAACTATCGCATATATATATGGCATTGCTTCCCATTTTTGGCTTCCGAAAACTTCGGTTGCCCGTCCTGCAACATACTCTTCTGCTGCTGCCATCAATGCTGAGTATCTTCCCGCGTATTTTTCGTATAACCTTAAATTCCCCTCAAAAACTTTTCTCCGATTCTCAATTCTTAGTGCATGAACACCCTCCATTGAAGCCCCTTTTACGGCTGAAGCCGGAGTCCTATTAAATTTATCCCCAATTAAAACTTTGTCTCCCATTTCTTTGCTTGGCCTTACATCCATCCTTGTTCTTCCTTCTTCAAGAATATATCCCCAATTTGAGCGGCCACTTTGTTCAAATAACATTCCTGTTAGTCGCACTTGTTGCTCGGCATTAACTCTCAAGTCTTCATCTTTCTCTGGTTTTATTTGTTTCAATTTTTCTTCTGCGTAATCTTCAAGCTCATCTGTTACAGATCTGAAATGTAATTCACCGAAGGGATCAATATGCATACCCATTCCGTAAATAAACCTGTCAATACGCTGGAGTGTCTTTGATGCATTATCGGGAGCAAACCTGTCCTCTTTAGCTAATCCTTTAACTCCCGGAGTAAGCAGCTTAAGTATTTCCAAATCTGTATCCGACTTAGTTTCTTGATTTGTAATAATGGCACCGTACTCGTACCTTTCTACAGTCTGCAAATTAATGTAGCGGCGGTATAAATCGGTAACTATTAACTTAGCTTCTCTTAAATCCGGATCTTTTTCCTCCTCAACAATTTTGTGTGCAAGTAATTTTAAATCTTTTTTAAATCCCCGAAGCCCAATTAGCTCTTCCAAAAGTTTTTCCGTATTTCTAGCTTCTACCACCCTTTTCGGGTTTGGGACATTTTCAACATTCCCATCCCCATCTAAAAATTCTTTTTTAAATTCTTCAATAAAAACCTCTCTTGCTCTAATTTCAGTCGGAGGATCTACCTCAGGATATGTTGAACGTTTTTTAACTTCTTTTGAAACTAATTTAATCTGCCTCAATTTTTCATAAAGCGGCTCTTCAAAATTATAAATTTCTTTCTTTTGTCCCTCAGCCAATGGAATTTCAGCAGGCAACTCAATCTTCTCAAAAAAAGTAGATCCTCTTTCGGGATATGGGTATGTTGTTGTAAGCTCGCTCATTTGTATTAAATACTGCTTAAATACTTTAGAATTTCTTTCTCAACATTTATCCCGGTGTCTTTTTTGATACTGTCCCAGCGGGGGGCGGAATTAACTTCCAAAATGTATTTTTTACCCGTCGCATCATCGGTAATAATATCCACTCCGCCAATGTCAATTCCTAACGCATTTGCCGCACTTACTGCCAGCTCCGCATCAGCTTTGGGTATCGGGTTAAGTGCGGATTTTACCCCTTCCTGATACTCACCCGCCACTTTCTCCTGGAATCGTTTTCTCCAGCGTGTCGGCCTTGTTATTGCAGCAATTGCGCGTCCCCCAATCACAAACACCCGATTTCGTTGCGACGCTTTTACAAATTCCTGAGCGATAAATCGAACGTTAGTTGTTTTCTCCAAAGGAGTGAATTCTTCAACCATTTTATTCAACTCCTCGCTATTTGTCGGAGACCAGACTCCATGTCCTTGCTTACCCGTCGTACTTTTAATGACAAAAGGAAAACCGAATAGTTTCGGAGCGGCGAGAGCTATCATTTTCATTCTGCCGAAATAAGTCTTGGGCAAAGGAAGGTGTGCATCGGCGAGCATTTTAGCCTCAATTGACTTTGGAAGCGGAACTCTGATTATTCCGTCGCGCTCATGACGTCCTCCCCGCTCTAAAAGAGCGGGGTTTCCTTTTAAAGAGGACGACATATCAGCGTTCAATTCATCCCCACCATAAATGGTGGGGTTTTCTTGAATGCTGTTATAAATTTGGTCGACTATTCTTATCCCTTTTTGGCGCAAATAATAAACGAGGATAGCTGCGTCTTCATAACGCTTGCCTATAAGTCTTAAGTATACGATATCGTAACCGGCCGCGTCAGAACCTTTAAACATAATTCTCGTCTCCCCTTCTCCTGTCTTAAATTCCAGATCCGAAAAGGAAACACAGTCTACTAAAAGTCCCATCTCACCGGCGGCTTCAACAAACGGCCCGAGATGTTTAGTCCCTCCTCCAACTACAATTAATATTTTTTTATTCACGATAATTTACGTCTCCCCCTCTTTCACTCTGAATCATTCGGACTTACCAAAAAACCCTGCAAATCGTTTCTGCCTATCAAAAGTTGTGTCGTCATCCTCGATCTGTCGGCAACAGACGCGCTTGTCTTAATCTTTCTTCCGGCAATTTTTAGGTTTAGCCCGATAACGGGTCTTCTTTGTCTACCGTGCGCCGAGCGGTAAGCGTAGCGTTTCTTCCATAAAATATTTTCTTCGCTCAAAAGTCCAAGTCGTTCTGCCAAACCCCTATCGATCGAGCTTCGAAGTGCTCCCGTATCAATCCTCGCGCTTATTTGTACGGCCTTTTTACCGGAAACATATACTTTCACTCTTTCCGTAGACTTTAACGTCTTAATCCCCTCTTCGACCTTAACTCTGTCTGCAAACCGCTCTGCAAAAAGTATTTTTGCAATTTTAACTCCGTGTTCGGCATCTTTGACTTCCAAGTCACGAATTCGCTCCAAGCGTTTCCTCAATCCGGCCGAATTGGCAAGTTGGATTGATAGACCGGGTTGAAAATTAAGTTCGAGTATCATCGGACCCTTTTCCGGGTGTAGTACAATATCGGCACCGAAATAACCAAGTCCGGTCGGCTCCTGACAACTAACCGCGGTTTCTAATATCTTTGTCCAAGTTGGAATTCTGATTCCATGAAGTTTTCTTTTTGTACCGGGTTTATAGCGGATATAATTCCCATGCCAAAAAGCTTTAGTTGTTATTCCTGTAGCCAAATCGATTCCGACTGCTATGGCCCCCTGATGTAAATTGGCTCTACCAGCGGATTCTTTCGTGGGAAGCCTGAGCATCGCCATAACCGGAACTTTATTAAAAACTATTACTCGTATATCCGGAGTCCCTCGATAAGCGTATTTGCGAAATGCTTTGTGACGCCCCACATATTCTTCGATATAAGCTACGTCGGGCGTGTTATTAATACTAAATGCACCTTCCAAAATATCCAGTATATGGAGCTTGAGATCGTCTGAGCTTACCCTGGTTTTCTGAGTGGTAATCCAGGATGACTCCAGTTTTTTACCCCGCTCATCTTCGGCTCTCTTTTTGACGACAATTATTCCCTCGCCTCCCAAACCCTTATTTGGCTTTAGTGCAAACGACGCCGGCAATTTTTTCCAATCAAAACTAATGAGTTTGGCAGGGTTTATAAACTTAGCATAAATTTCGGGGACGGGAATTTCAGCTTTTTTCAAAGCTCTTTTAGTCGCCAGTTTGGAATTGGCAATCTTTTTACCCAATGATTTATTGTATCGATAAGAAAACAGATTTCCTCTTGCGTTAAGACCAAGTACCTCAGAAGTATTCATAATTTAGTCCGACATCAACTTTCTGAATCGCCACAACTCCATGAATCGCAAACCCACATACCTCCCAAGCATTAAATCAACAAACGCGACGCCCAAAATATAAATTTCCGGATTTAGAAGTACAAATTGCTGGACCGCTTTAAGAGTCAAAAAGACGTAGGAAAAAAGCGCAAGTATTAGTGTTTCTGTCGTCAAATTGATTGCAACTTTGGCACTTTTCCCGAGCTGAACACGGCTAAAGTCCTCAGCCAATAAAACTAAAATCAGTACAGGAAATATTGATACGTTTGTAAGTCCGGCAATCTTCAAATAAGGGGCGGTAAATAAAACAGCTAAAATTCCCAAGACGACGAAGTGAAGTATAAGAGCCATCCTCGGCAAATACTGAAGCTTTATTTTATATCTCCTCATCGAAATCCTGCTTGCGGTCGATACAAATACAATTACCAAAAATAGACCGATTCCTATAAGCGGACCGGTTGCAACAAATGTAACTGCCAATGCGGCCGGAAGAAATATTCCAAAGCCCCGCAAACCGATTAAATGCCTGGCTGCGGCGATCAAGGCCGCGACTCCGGGCAAAAGCAGCAAAAGTATCAAGGTATTTACAGGAACTCCGGCCGCCACAGCCGTTCTTATTGCATGTTTGACAGGATTAAACGGCAATGCATTTCCCACTATTTGGCTATCTAAAATCCTTTTTAACGGTTCTACCGACTCAACACTGCTTTCGGTTAAATCCGGCTTTGGGGTCGGTTTTAATACTTCATTGACAACCTCTGTCGAAGAAGCCGTTGCACCTTGAATATCGGAGCTTTCAGTTGCCACGTTCTGCCCACGAACCGTTTGGGCACTAAATAAAAATAAAAAACACAAAACTAAAAAGAGTCTTTTCATATCAGAATTATATCTTAATTATACTCTCAATTTAGCTTGCAAGAAGTATTAAACGATTAATTGGGGCACGCCGATGAAGCCATAGCAACCGTATGTGCCCGCAATACTCCCGCAACGTCAGCGGAAAAAACAACGATTGGTTCGGAAGGCGGAATCAAATCTCCTATTTTATCGGGGGTGGTTGGAATCACTTTGACTACCTGGTTATAATCCAACTGGGTAGCCGACGCCAACTCCTGGTCTGTACACGAGATAATAACTTCGTCAATAGTTAAAGGCAATTCAATTGTATTTCCACTATTAACAAAGGTTATCTTCCCTGCCTCAACCTTATCGAAAGTCCCTTTTTCAACTTCCTTGCTTCCTATTGTAACTTTGGTATTCGGTTCCTCGTAACCAACCTCTCCCTTTTTGGCTTTCCCGAAATCGACCACATCCTTACTTGTGGGGGCCAGAGTGCCTTTGCTTTTAGTGTAAAGAAAATAACCTACTCCGGCCAAAAGTACAATGCCTAATCCGATTACCAAATATAGATACGTCTTCTTCATATATTTACTCTAACACAAATCAACTATTAATTGTCAATTGTTAAATGTTATGGCGCAACTTCTCTCCAGGATACGTCTCGTTCGCCCAAAACCGCCGGGAAAAGTAAAAATTGATCGGTTGCGTATTCAAATAACTCTGCCGGAGCTGTCGTATTATCGGTTAGATCCCGTTCCAGCACTACTTTGTCCCAAGCAACAACCGATCCCCTTACATGAAGTTGCTGGTCGAGCGCTGGCCCGGATGTGCCCGTCAAGAACTGACCCTCAGTAAAGTAAATCCCTTCCAAGTTAGGTAAGGTATCTACAGGTAGGGGGTCTCCGACAGTTGGAGTCACTGAAATATTTCCGCTCGCAATCAAAAGAAATAGTCCCTGGCCGGGCGTTACCCTGATATCTGAAGCGATTAAAACGTTACTATCTGCAAAAACTATTACTTTTCTTGTGCCGATACTCACTACTCCATCCGGATCTTCGATTCTAAGATCACCCAGTGCACCGTTATATTGGTAATAATAGTAACGACTCGCGGGAGGATACTCTGCCGCTCCGCTTGCTAACATTAACTCGTTTAATGGTAAAACCGCAATATTTTCGGGAGTAAATGAGGTAGGTAGTTTTTGCCTGAAATAATCAAACGTAAGCGTCGGACCGGCGTAAGCTGCCCCCGATACCCTCCAGTTATAGCTTGACGAGAAGCAGTTAGTACATCCGGTCCCCGTATTTATGGAGCCTCCGGCAGTCGGAACTCCCGGAAAGTTTCCGCTTGCATAAATAACCAGGTTTCCGTCACAAGTTGGGCTACTCGAACAAAGTGCCGATATTTCGCTAAAGATATTGCCTATTGTTACCAAGTCACCCTCTTTTGCCTGCCACCACGCAGGTGGATTAACAACGGCTACGGATGCTACGGGAGCCGTACAAGTTACTCCTCCTTCGATGGGATCTGTCATTCTCCCGGTTACAGTTAATGTTGTATTGCCGCCGACGGTATAGCCAGTCATGTCTGCCCGGATAACTGGTGTAGAAAGAGATCCTGAGCCAACAGCACACGGACCTGTTCCAAATACGCAGACGGAAGCAATAGATGAATCCGTCACAACATAATCATAAGTATCGATATCGCCGCCACCCTGAACGATATTGACCAAACTCACAGTCTGAGTATTTCCAGCCGGAATTGTAAAACTGGACGGAAGTATATCAAAAGAACAGGATGCACAATTTGGCGTTCCCTCAACGGTGCTTGAATAGAGACTATAAATATTATCCAAATGCCTATGGGCCCTGACCCTATATCTATATAACGTGCCGGAGCTCACTGCTGTATCAGTATACGAAGTTGACGCTGTCGTACCTATTCCTGCAGATGGCACACAACCCGCTCCCGTACATCTATATATATGGTAATCGTCGGCTCCCGCTACTGCCCCCCAAGAAAATGTTACCTCCGGATTCACTCCGCCAATACACGATGCAGACGCCGGATTAACAACGGGTGTCGTGGGCGGCGGAAGCGGAGTGGGAGTCGGGGTAGGAGTATTTACGGCTGCCGCAACAGTCAGACTTGTCGAATCCGAACAGGGTCTCGAGCCATCGCTTAAAGTTACTTGTGCCGAAATCGTCGTCGAGCCGGAACTGAGAGCGCTTGCCGTAGTTAGATATGTCGGCGACGTCGAGTCTGATGCCGGACTTACAGTTGCAACTGAAGCATTGGTCGAAGTGAAACCAACCGCGCTTACCGTGCAGGACCCGGCAGTAATTGAAGGAAATGCTTGGTAAGTAACAGGGGTACCTACTGCTGTACTTTGATTAACAGGAGTCAGGTTCACGCTGCAGTTACACGATAGCGGTGAAAGAGTTGGTGTATTTGTCGCTGCAACACAGGCGGCGTCTGCGAAACATTGAGTACTAAAGGTGCATCCCGCAGGATTGGTAGTTCTAGTCTGAAGCCGTTGGTTTATGGGGCAACCTCCTCCTCCGCAAGCCCCGTTTACCCATCCTCCCCAAGTACAACCTGGGGGCGCTGTCGGCGTCGGCGTAGGCGTCCTAGTCGGACTAGGTGTCGGTGTTCTTGTCGGTGTTAGTACAGGCGCAGTAACAGTCAAGGTTGAGGTGTCAAAACAATCCTGACCGTTAGCTAGAACCGCTCTTGATGTAACCGTAGAACTGCCTCCGCTTAACCCCGTCGCCGTAGTTGTATATGGCGAGGCAGAATCGGGAGATGTTACCGATGCAACAACCGGAGCCGACGACGTAAACTCGACGCGGGTTACGGTAGTACACCCGGCGGGGGAAATAAATGGAATTGGATCTGATGTAAAGGAAGTAGTTCCTCCTACTCCCGTAGAGGAAGACCCCGGTGTCATATTTGCCGTCGTACAATCACATGCTCCCAGTGTCGGAGTAGGTGTAACCCTTACCGTTGTCGTACAATTGAATGTTGAACCTCTGGTAACATTCGCCCGCGCGGTAAAATTTCCGGGCGGATAATTTTGGGCAGCATAAGTGTAATTAGTGGCACTTGTAGCAGCTGAGGTAAATTCGTAAGATCCGTCATTAGTCGTATCAAATCTGTATGTACTATTCCCGCCGCCACCGAATACATTGGCAGTAAGATTTACGTCCAGTGGCGCCAGACCGGATGCGGGTGAAGCATTCAAAGTACAGTAAGGCGTCGGGGTTGGAGATAATGCTCCTCCGGTTGAACCAGGAGCGCAGTCAAGCGTCCTTTCCACAGGCGCAACACGCCAAGCGCCCGGACTCGATGTGGGAATCGGAATACAGGTTCCGTTGGAGGTTTGAACTCTTACCCGTGCATAAATATCGACGTTGTAGTTATGATTCGCTGTTGTATAAGAGTTTGTACTAATACCGGATGGAGACCTTAAAGCACCTGAATTAAAGGTGTTTACTCTGTCTGTTTGTAAATTGTAATTTTGAGCCGCAGATACAGATCCCCAGCTCCAGTTTATATCGGAGGACGTTCCGCTACACTGCGGACTTCCGCCTAAGGATCCCGGTATCGCACACCATCCGCAGCCAAAAGATCGTACTGACGCGGTTGCAGGTCTCCAGTCATTTGCTACAACGCTACAGCTTCCGTTTGACGCTATAACCCTAACCCGACCCCAGAAATCCGTATTTGCCGCGTGGTTTGTCGAAGTAAAGGAATTTGTATTAATCGGTCCAAAAGTTCTAACAGAACTCGTAAAACCGGAGTTTTGAGCAGTTTGCAATTCGTATTGTGTTGCTCCTGTTACCGCGCCCCACGTCCAACTAATCTCCGAAGTCGCACCGCACTGAGCCACCCCGCTTATCGACCCCGGCCTCGCACAGTTTGGGACACAAGAATTGTCTGCAACACATCTAGATTCAGAATTACAACCATCCGGATCACAATTTCTAGTCTGTCGCCTTTGCGTAGCAGGACAACTTCCTCCTCCGCAGTTGCCATTACTCCATCCCCCACAAGAACATCCGGGTGCCATTGTCGGTGTCGGTGTCGGCCCAGCTATTGAACAATATTCCCAGCCAGTAGCACACCTACTACCCGAACAACCAGTATTGTCCGCTCTTGGAAAACAAGTAGAAACACCAATTTGATGTACACAATTACCCGATTGCAACCCACACGCTGAATTTCCAGAATTCTGGACTCCAAGCCAATCACAAGCGTAGCCAGGACCAACATATACACATTGCCAATCATCACAGCTCCAACTTTGTGAACCAGTGCATGACTGCGCAACAGTATCAGAAGTTTTACCTAAAGCGAAATATATAACAAAGGCTAAAATTAGAAAAAAAATCAATCTTCTTAACATAATTTATTTAGTATAAATAGCTAATTCAGCTGGGGGTCCAAACTCTAGATTATTATCGTAGATAGACTGGTCTTTTAAAATTTGAATAACTTTTATATTATTTTCGTAATATTCGACCAGAAATTTATAATAACCTAGGCAGCTTAAATCGCAATTATCTTTTTCTATTATTGCTGAAATATCTTTCTGATAATATATTTTTAACTCGATTTTATTACCCTTCTTAAGAATTTGTTGAAGATCGCTAACGGGTGTTGCTATCCAATCTTGATACTCTGGACGAGTTTCCTCCTTTATGATTAATGTTAAAATCCGATTATTTAAAGCTCCAAGAATTAAATCGAAAGTAACTTTTTTATCTGCCACAGTTGTAAAACTGATAGGCATACTATTAATCTGTGTTTCCTTATTCAGTTTAATGTCACCTTCTATAGTTCCATTCGGTAATGTTATTACAGTTAATATTCCATCTTTGCCTTCAATTACCTTCAAAGCTTCTTGTTCTCTGTTTATTTCAAGAGTGCTGGGCGGCAGTCCAGAACTATTCTTATTATTAGTAATTAAATCTAATTTTGCTTTTCTTCTCAAGTACAAGGAACCTGTTAATATAGATAAAATTATTAATAAGACAAACAAAAATAAAATTAACCTACCCGGTGAAAAAAACGACTTCCGGTTATCATTAGCCCCTTCCATATCTCCAGATTAACATTCCTCTAACAATGCAGTCAAGAACAGCTAAGGGGTGCGAGGAGGTGTATAAGGAGTAATAAATATCTCGTAAACAAAACCCCAATCATTCATTTTATTATTTGTTTTACCTTCATAATACTGCGATAAATCAAGCCCGCTCATTCGCTCAATAATTTTTGCATTATAAGTCCAACTTTGTTCCTGTGCATATACTCCCAAATCGCAAAAATTTCCTTTTTCACAATATTCTTTTAAATTTTTTTTCCTGTGTCCATCTACCATAATCTCAAATGCAAACTGTCTGGCTCTTAAGGGATCTATAAACTCTCTGAGTTTTTCAGGTGAAACATAAAAACTTGAACTTCCTTGTTTGTTTTTAGATTTATCATCGGCTGGAGTAGTTTTACCAGTATATATAACAATGGGAATACCGTCCGCCTTTACTCCAACCCTGTCTAATATAAATTTTCCAATTATATCTTCACCATTTTTATCTTTGCCTAAGTAAACATCCATAAACCACCCCTGTTGATCCTCTCCAAAATATTCAAAACTATCTGTATAAAAATTTAATATAACCCCAGACGAAAATGTTGTAATATATTCTAGCCCTTCGGCATAAATATACGGCTCGCGTAAGAGACCCAGTGGTGCCGGCTCGTCGTGCCATAAAAGTTTTTCTCCAATTATTAAATCCGGAGAAATTAAAGGTTCTTCAGTTTTAACTGCTTCAGATGTTTTAGTTGCGGCGGCGGCTTCTGTTGGATTTTCAGCAGCTTGGGCGACATCTACAGATGCGTCAAATAATGTCTTAAAAATCGATTCGGGTACGGCTGTGGGATCGCCTTGTTTTACCAAAGAAAAACTGTCATTGGGCGAATTTCCCGAAACATTTATTTGTCTTTTGTCTAACTTTTCCGTTGCGGTTAAGGTTAAGCCTGTTTGTTTTACTTTTCCTTCCTCAACTTTTTCCC
>Ga0209541_10017175_pt1 | contig 10624 bp, 5 predicted proteins | sample RifCSPlowO2_01_FD_184027 | JGI IMG/M metagenome (GOLD analysis project Ga0209541, IMG submission 184027) | Groundwater microbial communities from Rifle, Colorado - Rifle CSP2_plank lowO2_0.1 (SPAdes) (version 2) | ecosystem: Environmental > Aquatic > Deep subsurface > Groundwater | place: Rifle... | reverse complement strand
TATTTTTATGCGGGGGCGCCTTCCGCGGAGGCGTTCAATCAACTCATGGTAGCCGGCGTGGTGGGGAATTTAGTGGCATTTTTGTATACGTTTTATTTCGTGCTCCACGTGCAAAAAGTACGGCCGCAGTTTACGGCGGAGTATTGGAAGGAGCTGGCGCTTACGGCCGCGCCGTACGGCGCGGCGCTCATACTCAACATGGTTTATTTTCGCGTGAGCAGTCTCATGCTGCTGTTTATGGAGGGACCCAAGGAGCTCGGATACCTCGGCCCCGCGATGCGTATTTTGGAAATTCTCAACGTGATCCCTGTCTTTTTTATGAACAGCGTGCTCCCCGTTTTGTCGCGGGCGCTGAAGGAAAGCAGCCAAAAGGCGGAGCGCATCGTGCAGCTCGCGTTCAGCTTTTTGTTTATGACGGCGCTGCCCATGACGCTCGGGCTTTACCTTTTGGCGTATCCCATCATTTTTCTTATCACCCAGCCGGAGTTTTTGAGCCAGCTCGATAAAGGAATTTACGGTTCCGACTACGCTTTGCAGATTTTGGTGCTCGCCATGTTTTTTATGTTCCTCAACAGCACCTTCAACTATTCGCTCATCGCCGTGGGGAAACAAAACAAGCTTTTGTGGATCAACGGCAGTGCGGCGCTCATCAACATTGCCATTAACTGGTTTATGATTCCTCGCCTTGGTTTCCGTGGAGCAGCCTTGTCCAGCGTGCTTATTGAGCTCTTTATTCTGACCTTATCTTTCTTGGTGGCCCGGCGTTATATCCATTTCAAGTTCGACCTCTTGCTGATCTTGAAAACCTTGGCGGCAGGGCTGCTGATGGGCGCCGGGGTTTACTTTCTAAAAGACCCCACCTACAACTTGTGGGGACTTCAGAATTTAAATGTTTTGGTGCTTTCCGTAGGCGGTGCCCTCGTATACGGTGGGCTGCTTTATCTTTTGGGTGCCATCCCCGAGGAGTTCCGCAAAAAGATGGGGGAGAAATTGGCTTAAGCTTATTACAAATTTCCTGAGCCGGTCGTTGGGGCCGGTTCAAAGTGCGGTTCAAGATCAATGCTTCCGCCCACAAGATTTTCTTCTTCTTTCGGGGCTTCACAGCGTTCGTTGAAATCGGCGGCCTTTTGACCCACTTCACCTCCGGGGAAGAAGTTGGCTCCGTGGTATTCGAAGGCGTCACACTCTCCGCTTTCTTGGCATTGAGCGAGTCCGTAAAGAACGGTTGCGCGATCGCAAGGAGTCCAGTGGGATTCAAAAAATCGTGGCGTAAGGGCGATGCTTGCTTCGTCGGCCAGAAAACCTTGCACCTGTGCCCTGTCGCTGTTCACTTTAAAATCAATTCCGTTCTGCGAGCAAAACGTCGACGGTAAGGATGCTTTCGTTCCTTCCACTTTACTCATAAGATCCCATGCTTTTTGGGCAATCTTTATCTTTGCCGCACTGCAGTCTCCGGGGACGGTTTCGGGGGCGCCCCAAGATGTCCAAGCGAACCCGTCTCCTTTTTTCCCTTGTTCGGCAAAAATTCTTTGGCGAGCCTGTGCAACTTGGTCGCTTACGGGCGGCGGCAAGAACTCGCCTTCACCGCGACGAAATGTTTCCGTTTGTGCGGAGGCGGTGGCTTCGCTTTCGTCGTCACTATCCTTCATAGCAATAGAGTAGGCGGCTCCGACTAATCCAAGAACGGTAGCGGTCATAATGGCTCTGGGCTTGGTGATAAGTGCCATGGAAGAAAGTTTAAATTAAAAACAGGAGCTTACTTTAATACTTTTGCTCCGTTTTGTCAAGCCCCATTGGGATAGACCGGGCGGGTTGGCTTTGCTACACTTTTTCTGTAGAAAAAATCGAGGGGAAGAAGACTTGATTTTGCTGTCATCAATGAAACAAATCGATAAATTGTCCGAATGGCTTAGGGAGGCCGTCCAGGGCGGAAGTAAAGCTCCGCTGGCTTCGCCGAGGGAGGTGGTGGCCGCGGTGCCGCAAAAGAATTCGCGCGGGCCCGGGGTGCATCCTAAAACCTTGCGTTGTATCCCCATCGGGGGCTTGGAAGAAGTTGGGAAGAACTCCATGGTTGTGGAGTATGAGCAGGATATTCTCGCCATCGACATGGGCTTCCAGTTTCCCGAGGATGAGCTTTTCGGGGTGGATTACGTGATTCCGGACATTCAATACCTTGTGGAGCGCAAGCATCGCTTGAAGGGAATTTTGATCACGCACGGGCATTTGGACCATATCGGGGCGATTCCTTACGTTTTGGCGGATCTTGGCTTTCCGACCATTTACGGCTCGGCACTGTCTCTTGGGCTTGTGCAAAAACAGCTCGAGGAGCACAAGCTGCTCAAGTCGGCCAAGTTTAAGGTGGTGGACAACAAACAAACTTATAACTTCGGGCAGCTCCAGGTGGAGTTTTTCCGCGTGAACCATTCCATTCCAGACGCGATGGGTGTTTACGTGCGCAGTCCGGTGGGCAACCTTGTGCACACGGGCGACTTTAAATTTGACTTCACTCCTTCCGACGGAATTGAGGCGGACATTCAACGACTTTCCGAAATCGGGAAGCGGGGGGTGGATCTGCTTTTTTCCGATAGCACCAACGCGTTGAAGCCGGGACATACTATTTCCGAACGCTTTGTGGCGGGGAATCTTGAAGAGAATATTGCAAAAGCCAAGGGCCGCGTTATTATTGCGTGTTTTTCTTCCATGATCGGACGTATCCAGCAGCTTTTGGAGTTCGCAAAACAACATGGGCGAAAGGTTTTTTTGTCCGGCGGAAGTTTGCTTAGCAACTTTGAGATCGCGCGGAAGCTCGGGTATTTGAAGTTCGATAAACAGCTTATTGTGGACATTCGTCAGGTGAATCAGCACGCCGATAAGGATGTTTTGATTCTTACGACAGGTGGCCAGGGCGAACCGATGGCGGCGCTCTCTCGAATGGCCACGGGTGCGCATGCTCAGGTCAAAATTCATGACGGCGATACCGTGGTGGTCTCTTCTTCGCCCATTCCGGGCAATGAAAAACAGGTGGCTTTTCTGGTGGATGCTCTGTCGCGCTTTGGCGCTTACGTGGTCAGCAATCAAATGATGGATGTGCACGCGTCGGGACACGGTCAACAGGAAGATCTGAAGCTCATGATGAGCTTGGTCCGTCCAGAGCATTTGGTGCCCATTCATGGTAATTTTTACATGCGACGCGCTCATGGTCAGTTGGCACCGGAGGCCGGGGTCTCCAAAGACAACGTGCATCTTATGGATAACGGGAATGTGCTCGAGGTGCGCGACCATAAAGTGAGTTCCAAAAAAGAGGATATTAAGGTGCGCTACGTAGTGGTGGATGGAACCGGGAAGGGGGACTTGGGCTCACAGATTTTGAAAGAACGTGAGGCGATGGCGCAAAACGGTTTGATCAGTTTGGTTTTGAAGTTAAGGAAAGGACAGCTCGCCGGAAATCCGGTGATCACGACGCGCGGTTTTGTGGGGCTTAAGGAACAACAAAAAGCGGTCAAGGAAATTGACAAAAAGCTTCGTGAGAGTTTGCAGAAAATTAACAAACGCAACAAGAGTCCTTCCGTGGAAGATTATGAGCATGGTATTCGCAGCGATGTTGCCGGGCTTGCTCTGCAACGGTTCAATAAAAGGCCGGTGATTCTTCCGGTGATTTTGTTTGTGTAGTGTGTCGCTTGCGTGGCGGCTCTTTCTGTAGCTCACCTTCGGTGAGTTGTGTAAAACTTGTGGACGGCGTTGGGTGGAGTTTTGCGCGGTGTTTTGTGTAAAAGTTTGTTTTTACGCGCTTGGTTTTGTTTTGCTTTTTTAAAGTTCTTCAAAGCGGCCGTTGGTGTTGCCCGTGTTTTAATCAACCTTGGTGTGTTTTCAACGAGTTTTGCACAGCTTTTTTGTTTTACAGATCAAAGTTTTGCACAATGTTGGTGTTGGGAACCTGATGACTTTTAAGTTTTTTACGAAAAGTGTGGTGAAAATTGTGTTATTCTGTTGTAAAAACACGGGGTTGGTCAAGACCTTACTACATATAACTACTGTTTTTATATATATCTCTTTTGTTTTAGATTGAATCAAAAAGGGGTGTGGACATGTGCAAGGAAATTTGCTTACATGAAGCCATGAAATTAATATGTAAACAAATCGATTTAGCTCTTGCTCTTAATCTTGCAAACAGGGCGGTAAGCCCCAACAACACGCTGCCCGTTTTAAATAATATTTTACTGAAAGCGGAGGGGAAGAAAGTTTTTTTAAGCGCAACCAATCTTGAAATTGCCATCAGTTCGTCTTTTGAAGCGGACATTGAGAATGAAGGAAGTTTAACCATTCCAGCGAAAATTTTCACTTCTTACGTGAGTCTTTTGGAGGATAAAGAGGTGGAACTTACGGTTACCAACGGTAACACCTTAATTATCAAATCTCCCGGATCCGAAACACGGATGAAAGGAATTTCGAGTGAGGAATTTCCAAGCGCGCCAAAAATTGAAAAAGGAGATTCTTTTAAATTCCCAGTTAAGCCGGTTTTAGAGGCACTGGAACAGGTTGTTTTTGCCGCGTCCACAAACACATCCAGACCCGTACTTACCGGAATTTTCTGGAAAGTAGTGGGAAGGGTGGTCAAATTGGCCGCGACGGACAGTTATCGTCTTGGAGAAAAACAATTCGAGCTCAGCAAGGATTTGGGAATGGATACGTCTTTTATCGTTCCCTCAAAAACCGCACAAGAACTCCAAAAGATTTTGGAAAACAGCAAAGATGAGGAGTTGGAGGTGCGGGTTGGGAAAGGGCAAATTCAGTTTAAAGTGGACGGAGCGGAACTGGTTTCGCGGCTTATTGAGGGAAATTTCCCGGATTACGACAAAATTCTTCCCAAAGAAACCAAAACCACCGCCGTTTTATCTACGGAGGAGTTTTTACTCGGACTCAAGAAGGTTTCCGTTATTGTTCGGGAAAACAGCAACAACGTGAAAGTTCGTATTGAGAAAGGCAAACTTTTGATCTTTAGCGATGAGACTCAGGTTGGACAGGGTGCCACCGAAATTGTGGTTGAAAATGTGAAGGGTGAGGCACTCGAAACCGCGCTCAATGTCCAGTATCTTTTAGACGTACTGTCTCACCTAAAAGACACCAGGGTTAATTTCAGCTTGAATGACGGCCTTTCCCCTGTTATGGTAACGCCTGCTAAAACGAGCGGATACATTCATATTATTATGCCGCTCAAAGTTTAACGCTCGGCAAAGCCGGGTTTTCTAGTAATTTGGCGTCTTCTTGTGAAAGATTGTAAACATCTGATCACCCTTTTCCCTCACGGGCAGAACATCCAGGTGATCGAGCAGTTTGGACAGCAGGGGTACACTTCCATATCCGGAGGCGGTAATTTTTCCTCAAAGGCGTTTTTGGTAGCCGATCTCAACAGAGAACTTCAAGATTTAAAACAGATTTTATGGATTTGCAGCGATCACCTGCACAAAGAAAATGTGGCGCGGGCGCTTTCCATGTGGGGCGACATCCCCGTGCATAATTTTGAGTACGAGGACAACCCTATGCGCGATCGGTCCATTGAGCGAAAAAACAAAGTGCGCCTCATGGAGTTTTTCTCCAAAGTTCTCAGTAAAGAATCTGCCCAATTTTTTACCATCACGTACAAAGATCTTTTTAAGGCATATCCCAGTCCGAAAGAAATCGAAAAAGGAATTTTGAAAGTGAACGTGAAGGACAATATCGACAACGTGAGTTTTTTTGAAAACCTTATTCGTTTGGGGTACGAGGTTTCGCTCGATTCGTATGTGGAAAAGGGACAATACTACCGACACGGCGACACGCTTACCGTTTGGCCGGTGAACAGTACAGCGCCCGTTCGCGTGGAAATGTCTTTCGACAACATTGAAAAAATTTCCATTTTTGACCAACGCCTCAAGGAAGATCTGAGTGAGCTGCGGACCATGCTCATTTATCCCATTGACGTTCCCGAAGGGGACACGCCGCTGCTCAGCTTTTTCGGACGAGGCGATATGGTTTTGGACGACGAAGTGGAGTTTCCGGACAGCGAGGCGGATGAGTTTGAACAAGTAATGCAGCAGCGAAATCCGGAAAGTCGGTATATGGAGTTTCGGTCTTTTATGGAAGAAACGCCGTACCACCATCACCTTCACTACCTTTCCGTTTTAAAGTATTACAACCCGCTGGATTTTGTTTCGGACCTACGTGAAAAACTGAGTAATGACTGGACGATCTTTTTGTTCACCAAGTACGGCGAGCACTATCAAGGGCTCTTTGATGAAAAGAAAATTTCTTACAGCAATTTCAAAAAAGGCGATGTCACTGGGCTCAGCGAGGTGGTACTTTTTGAAATCGGGAAAGAAGATGTTTTTCCGGAGGCGTTCCAAAACCCCAGTTTAAAGTTCGCTGTCATTACGGATCGAAATGTGAGTGGAATCGGGGAGACGGAAAGGCGCATGCCGGAGCGGCAAAAAGTATATACGGAGTTTTTAACGGGGCTTAAGCCCGGGGATTTTGTAGTTCATAGTGATCATGGAATCGGGCAATTTTTGGGACTCGATAAACGAACTATTGACGGAGTGACGCGTGAATATTTGAAAATCGGGTACGCGGAAAACGATAAACTTTTTGTTCCGATCGATCAAGCGGACAAAGTTTCGAAGTTTATAGGCTCGGGGGAGAGGGCGCCGAAATTGACGCGGCTCGGCAGCGCGGAATGGCACACCATTCAAAACCGCGTGAGGAAGGAAACGGAAAAAATCGCACAGGAACTTTTGGAACTTTATGCGGAACGCGAAAGTGCTCGCGGGTATGTTTTTCACACGGACACCGCGCGGTTTTTGCAATTTGAGAAAGACTTCGCTTATGAAGAAACACCCGGACAGCTGCGCGCCATTTTGGACGTGAAGCAGGACATGGAAAGTAAAAAGCCCATGGACCGTTTGGTGTGCGGAGACGTGGGGTTTGGGAAAACGGAAGTGGCGATGCGCGCGGCGTTTAAAGCGGTGGAAGAAAAAAAACAAGTGGCCGTGCTGACGCCCATCACCATTTTGGCCGATCAGCATTACAAGACTTTTGTGCGACGCATGGAGCAGTTCAACGTGCGCGTGGAAATGCTGAGCCGGTTCCGAACGCCCGCAGAACAAAAAAGAATTTTGCGATCGCTCGAGAAAGGTGAATTGGACGTTATTATAGGAACGCATCGTTTGCTTCAAGGAGACGTGAAATTCAAAGATTTGGGTTTGGTGATTATTGACGAAGAGCAGCGATTCGGCGTGAAGCAAAAAGAGGTTTTGAAAACTCTGCGAAAAGAGGTGCATATTTTGACGATGACCGCGACGCCCATTCCGCGAACGCTGAACATCAGCCTGCACGGGCTCCGCGATATTTCCACCATTACGACGCCACCGCCCGGCCGCCTTCCCGTGGTCACGGAGGTTCGCCGATTTTCTTTGGGGCTCATTAAGAGCGCGGTGGACAAAGAACTCGAACGCGGCGGCCAAATTTACTTTTTGCACAACCGCGTGCAAACAATTGAAGATATGGCAAGTAAACTCCGCTCGCTTTTGCCAAAAGCTCGCGTGGTGGTTACGCACGGGAAACTCCGGCCGGACGACCTGGAGGCGCGCATTTTGGCATTCAAAAACGGGGAGTACGACGTTTTGGTGAGCTCCACAATTATCGAAAATGGAATCGACCTGCCGAACGCAAACACGCTCATTGTGAACAACGCGGAACGTTTCGGACTCGCGCAGCTTTACCAGCTCCGCGGACGCGTGGGGCGTTCTCGCACGCAAGCGTACTCGTACTTTTTGTATCACATGAAGCGCTTGCCGCTGGATGCTAAAAAACGCTTGAAGGCCATTGTGGAGGCGAATGAACTCGGTGCCGGATTCCAAATTGCCATGAAGGATCTCGAAATTCGCGGTGCCGGAGATATTTTGGGTGCCAATCAATCCGGCGCCATTCAAGTGGTGGGCGTGAGTCACTTCGTGCGTATGCTCAATCAAGCCGTGGACAGTCTCAAAAAAGGAAAGAAAGTGGAAGAGGGCAGCGCCGTGCCGGACGTCACCATTGAAATTCCCTTACCCGCTTACGTGCCGGACGAATACATCGTCAGCGCCAAAGAAAAAATTTCCGTTTACCAAAAATTGGCCGCCGCCGATACGCTTGAATATCTCACCGAACTTCGCTCCGAACTCATCGATGATTATGGAAAAATGCCTGAAGAAGTGGCCAATCTCTTCCGCGTTTTGGAAATCAAAATGCTTGCCAAAAAAGCCAATATCATCAACGTCAAAGCGGAGAACGTTCACTCCCAGGAAGACAGGCAAATCGTTTTGCACATGTCCGGCAACGTGCGTCCGGAAAATATCATGTCGCTACTCGACTTCAACGCTCGCTGGGTTATTTCCGGCAGTAAGCTCAAAATTCCCTTCAAAGACCTTGGCGCCGTTTGGGTGGAGGGTCTTAAAAAGAGCCTCACCGCCTTGGGTAAGAAGATGAAGAACCTGCCGGGAAGCGAAGTGGTGGAAAAATAGTCCCAAATAAGGTATAATTAGAGGATTATTTGACGTATGGCACCCGAAACAAAAATAAAAATTTGTGAAAAGCTGGAAAAATCTTCCGCGGAAGCGGAGATGAAAGCTTACTTACTCGGAAAGCTGGACGCTTTGAACGAAGCTCAGGCCGCCGAACTTTTGGGGATTTTAACGGAAGAAGAAAACCTTACCGAGGAAGCCTTGGCGCGGAAAAAATCGGAAGTGTTTAAAAAACTCATGGTGGACATGAAGGGTTTTGCAAAAAAGTCTTTAAGCTCCGTTCAAAAAAACATTGAAGAGGACGAAAGTGTAAAAGACAAGGCACTGTTGGAACAAATGGAAAACAACCTTAATGCGCTTTAACCATGGAACAGCCAAAAGAAGTCGTTTCCGAACGAACGGATGAAGTCGCAGAGGCGCAGTTTATTCGAGAGTCTCAAGTGCATGCACTCCGCGATGCACTGGTGGCGGGCTTTGACAAAGGCGTTTCCGCTTTGAGCGAAGATCAATCGTTTCAAGAAAAATTTAAGGCCGCCCTGAACACCCTCATTCAAAATACGGTGAACAAAGAGGTGAATGTGAATAATTTGAAAGACCTTCCTTTCGTTGATCGTGCGCGTATCCAAGGGTTGGTTATGGCGCGTATGTCCCAATTTAGAACCACGTTGGAAGGAGAGGTGGGGCTTCGTCGGGACGTCAGCGACGTGGAGGATGCCAAGAAAAAACACACGGATTTTTTTGCAAGTGAAACAGTCGGCGCGGCACGCTATGAACTTGCGAGTGAGGGTAAAAACGACGCCAAGGTTTCTTTCGAACTCAAAGGAACACCGGAATCGCCAAAGTCCGTGGAAGTGAACTACCAAAAACAGGGAGAGAAATCGATCGCCATGAACCTCAAAAGCAACGAAGAATTTTTCGCGAATAAGGAACCTTCGGGAGAAGATAGTTTGGCCGCGCGCGCGCGCAGCAACCGCGAAGCCTATTTGTTGCGGAACGTGAACTATAAAATAAGCGATCCTGCGGGGTTTTATGGATTTCTTGTTCTGCAAATGAACAGTCTCGGCGTGAAAGACCTCAAAAGTTTGGGCGCAAAAACCGCCGTGGAAACTTCCGTTGAAATTGTCCGCAGAAATCTAAAAGTTTCCGAAAAGGGGCCCGAAGATGAGTCGTCAGACACCATCCCCATTGACCAATTGTTGCGCAAGGGCGGAGAGGGTGTGTGCCGCCATTTCACCGCCGCCGCCGCCGTGGTTTTTGAAGAAATCCAAAAGATGGCGATCAAAGCGGGGAATGAAAATTTGGGAGACATCACGGTTTTTGAAAATGAGATGCCCGCACTGGCACACGCTTCTTTGGCGGTCAGTCGCGGCAACGACATCACGGTGGTGGAGCCCTACTGGTACTCGCAAAAAGACAACAAGGGAGAGCCCATTCGCGAAAGCATGGATGGCACTTTTGACGGAGAACACGGCAACTTAAGCTCGCTGTTTTTCACCATGAGCAAGCGCCCCGAAGGAGGCGAGGAGATTTTTAACTTTGGGAATGTTGAGGTTTTCACGAGGCAGTCCCTTAAACAGTTGGGCATAGAGGTGAGCAAAAAGGTGGACGACCCCGCCCAGTCTATGTTGCTCCGTGGCTATCAAGTGTTGCAAGATGAGAATCTGCAAACACCGGAAATGCTCACATCGGTGGCGAGATCACTCGATAGCGTTGTGAGTAATGAAGTTTTGGCAAAGGGTGCACTCGGCGGGACGGACAGGGTTGTTCTTGAGAAAATCCTGGCTATTGGCGAAGGCCTTTTACCTCTTCTTGAAAAGAATAAACTTGTTGGTGCAAATCAGTTAAAGTGGGTTACCCTCCCTCTTTTGCGGGAAAGACTTCAAGAGGTCGTGACCGACGATAAGGTCGATCAAATTTTAGAGAGGAGCGCCCAAGTCGTACGTGAGGCTAAAGAGCTCGATGATTCGGAAAGAAACGATTTAAATAAAAACATTGCTGAGAAGTATTACCGCATCGTCACCATGAACTTGAGCGTCTTCCTTGCGGGGCAGGAAGTAAGTGGCACTGTTCGGGGATCCCTCGCAGATCTT
>Ga0209541_10017174_pt1 | contig 10624 bp, 10 predicted proteins | sample RifCSPlowO2_01_FD_184027 | JGI IMG/M metagenome (GOLD analysis project Ga0209541, IMG submission 184027) | Groundwater microbial communities from Rifle, Colorado - Rifle CSP2_plank lowO2_0.1 (SPAdes) (version 2) | ecosystem: Environmental > Aquatic > Deep subsurface > Groundwater | place... | reverse complement strand
TGACGGACTTTTTGAAAATTGATAATTGTAAATTGAAAATTCTTCATGTCTCCTGAACAGTTTACTCAAATCAAAAATCGGATACAATCATCATCCATTCTTTCAGACAGTGAAAAGAAAGAATGGCTGTTTTTGCTGCCGCGCATGAATGCCGAAGAAATCAAAGAACTTGATCGGATTTTATCATTGAGGCTTCCTGCGCAGCAGCAAACACCCGCAACGACCCAGAACCATTCCCCCAGGCACCATTTTTGGTCTGATCTTTGGAAGCGGCATTCAGAGAATAAGCAAGCAAGCAGACCCGTTCCACCTGCGCCGTCTCTGCCAGTCGCAAATCCGCCCGCCCGTCTGCAGCCGCTGCGCCGCCCTGACGTGATCCCAAAACAGGTTCCGCTCCAGGAAACCACCAAACTCTCGGCTTTGTCTTTTGAAGACATTGGGAAATATCCGTCGATCTATGTCTTTTTAGACGAGCTAACTGAAAGCATCAAGGCCATGCTAGAAAAAAACATAATCATTGATGATATCATCGATGCTTATGAGAAAAGTCCGCTTCACAAACTGTATCTGGAATCTGGGATAAAGCTTATAAACCGGGAAAAAAACACGACCCTATCGCGCGAACAGTTTGAAGCTCTGACTGATTTCCGGTCAAATTTGAGAAGCTTGTAAGGCTACGAACTACGAATCTCTACGAATGTACGAAAAACCCTTGTAAGAGGGTTTTGTCTTTTTGAGGATATATGGTATAATAAGTTTGTTAAAATCTTGCAAGTGTTGAAACAAGAACTAAAACGAAAAGACTTAATTTATCCCGAGCTCAGTTATCAATATAGTGGGGATTTTGTTTGAAATATTTAAGGAATTAGGCAGCGGTTACCAGGAAAAGTATTACCAAAGAGCTATCGCTGCGGAATTTAAAAGATGCGGATTAAACTACAAAGAACAGGTACCAACACCGATAAAGTACAAAGGAACAAGAATAGGCAGTTATTTCCTCGATTTTCTTATAGAAGGCAAAATAATTTTGGAGATTAAAAGCGGAAAGAATTTTTCTCGGAAGAACATCGAACAGGTAAATGGTTATTTAAAAGCTTTCGATCTATCTTTGGGGATAATTGCCAATTTCACATCAGAGGGAGTTATGTATAGAAGGATAGTCAATATTAAGTAATTCGTACTTTAGTATTTATTCGTAGTTCGTAGCCAATGCAGTACAGTGTTCCACAATTCGTTGATGTAGAAGACAAGATTCTTCCGCATTTGACCATCAAACAGTTTCTGATGCTGGTGTTTTGCGGGTTGCTCGGTGTGATTTATTGGGCGCTTTTCAATGTGAGTTTGATTTTTTTTGTGCTGATGTTTTTCACTCTGCTGATTTTTTTGCCTATCACCTTCGCCAAATTTAACGGCCGGCCGCTTCTGTCGAATTTACCCAACCTGATCCAGTTTATCCGCGCGCCCCGATACCGGATTTTTATGAGGATGGGAGCGGGAGGAATGGTTAAAAAAGAAGAACCATTGGCCGCAAGCATTCCGGACAAGGCCGAGCCTTCGGAATCGCGCCTGAAAAAGCTGGCGTATTTGTTGGATGAAAAAACCGCGGAAGAGGAAAGATTGCTACGAACTACGAAATAATACGAAAATACGAACAAATGCACTTTAGTACTTTCGTAAAATATTCGTAATTTTCGCAGCCAAATATTATGGAAATGCAGAAAAAGAAAAATTCAAATCCCGCTTATTCTACCCAGAAGTATATTAATGTTGCAGAAATCAAGGAAAACACGCTCATACTCAAAGACGGGAGTCTGCGGGCAGTGATCGCGGTATCTTCAACCAATTTCGCGCTAAAATCAGAGGACGAGCAAAACGCGCTTGTCGCCGCTTATCAAGGCCTTCTGAATTCTCTTGATTTTCCGATTCAAATTTTGATTCATTCCCGGGTTCTCGATATCGAAGGGTATCTTGGCAAACTCAAGGGGCTGGCCGCGGGCCAAACCAATGAACTGCTGCGCATCCAAATGACAGAATACATCGAATATGTTGGCCGCCTCGTCGAATTCGCGAACATCATGAGCAAGAATTTTTATGTTGTGGTGCCTTTTTCCGCGAATCCAGTGCGGCAGACCTTTGGTTCCAGAATCAAGAAATTGTTAAATCCTGTAGCGCAAATTGCCATGAATCAGGAAGATTTCCACCGCGCAAAAACCAAGCTTGATGAACGGGTTAACCACGTGATGTCAGAGCTCGGCGGCGTAGGCCTTAGAAGCCTGGTTTTAACCACGGAAGAGCTTATTGAACTGTTATATGAATCTTATAACCTTGATTCTGCGGCGCCATTGCACGCGGAAAGCCTTGAGGGAATGGAGATAAGTCAATGAGATTGTTCAGTAGCAAAAAAGGAGCCGAGGCTACAGTTGGCAGAGAAATCCTCGCGGCTGAGAAGGCTTTTCGCCGCGGCATTACCTCGCTTCTTGATCTCATTGCTCCTTCGGCGATGCAGATTGAATCAACACATGTTCAAGTGTCAGGCAAATACGCGAGAACTTTTTTTGTGCTGACCTACCCGCGGTTTCTATCCTCAAACTGGATCTCGCCTCTGATCAACCTCGATCAGCCGATGGACATTTCCATGTTTATTTATCCCATGGAAACTGATATTGTCATGAAAAAGCTGCGCGACAAAGTCGGACAGATTCAGGCGCAGATTTCCATGAACCAGGACAAAGGTACTGTCAGGGATCCGATGCTTGAGACCGCGTATCAGGATGTAGAAGAGCTGCGAGATAGGCTGCAGCAGGGCACCGAGCGGTATTTTCGGTTTGCGTTGTACTATACGATTTATGCCAACGATCTGAAATCCTTGGATAAGATTTCCGCCAACGTGGAATCGCTTCTGTCATCAAAGCTTATCGTAACCAAGCGCGCGATTTTGCAGGCAGAACAGGGCTTCAACTCGACCCTGCCTCTGGGAAGCGACGAACTAGCAGTCATGTCCAACATGAATACGGGTCCCTTGTCTACGACGTTTCCGTTTATCTCCGCGGAGGTCACGTCTAACGACGGCATACTGTATGGCATCAACCGCCATAACAATAGCCTGGTGCTGTTTGACCGGTTTCAAATGGAGAACGCCAACTCGGTAGTATTCGCCAAATCTGGCGCGGGAAAATCTTACGGCGTTAAACTCGAGATTTTGCGTTCCATGATGATTGGCACTGACGTGATCGCGATAGACCCTGAGAACGAATACAAGCATTTAGCCGAAGCAGTCGGAGGTTCGTTTCTAAATGTCTCTCTTAACTCGAACTCGCGCATCAATCCGTTTGATCTCCCAAAAGGCATCGAGGGCGAACAGCCAGAGGATATTTTACGCTCAGCAGTGATCAACCTCATGGGACTCATGGGACTCATGCTCGGCAAGCTTGATCCCACTGAGGAAGCGATTATGGACCGCGCGCTTTGGGAAACTTACGCCGCCCATGACATTCTGCCCACGAGCGATTTCACCGGCAAAGAGATTCCCACCATGCAGGATCTGGTCAGCGTACTGGCTGGCATCGAGGGCGCGGATTCTCTCGCGCAGCGCCTTGGCAAATATGTCACTGGCACGTTTGCGGGGATATTCAACCAGTCCACCAACATCAACATGAGCAATCAGCTCGTCGTGTTCTCAGTGCGCGACCTTGAGGATTCTCTGCGGCCGATCGCGATTTACGTCATCCTGCAATACATTTGGAACGAAGTCCGCTCTACTCTGAAAAAAAGGATTCTCGTGATTGATGAAGCGTGGTGGATGATGCAGCACGAAGATTCGGCCAGGTTTTTGTTCGGCCTGGTGAAGCGAGCTCGTAAATATTATCTGGGCGTGACAACGATCACGCAGGATGTGTCAGACTTTTTGGCCAGTCCCTATGGCAAGCCGGTTGTGACTAACTCGTCCATCCAGATGCTCCTCAAACAATCGCCAGCGTCGATAGATGTGGTGGCGCAGACGTTCTTTCTGACCGAGGGAGAAAAATACCTGCTGCTCGAGAGCGAGGTGGGGGAAGGCATCTTTTTTGCGGGGTTAAAGCACGCGGCGATTCGCATTGTTGCCAGCTACACGGAAGACCAGATTATAACCACAGACCCGAAGCAGCGCCTCGAGATCGAAAAAGCCAAGCAGCAGCTGGAAGAAGAGGGAGGATAAAAAAGCGTGGCTGATTTGGATGAGATTTTGTTTGCCGAGCAGGAGCGCCAAAGGCAGGAATTTGAGCGCATGCGGCAGCAGGATCGGCGGAGACAAGCTCGAAACGGTCCGATAGAAAACGCAATAAAGCAGGAAGCAAAACAGGCCGGTAAAAAAGCCGTAAAACGGGTGATTGTCACTGCTGTTTTGCCGGTGCTCTGGAGCGCGTTTCTGGCCGCGCTACCTTTTATTCTGATAGGCTTGCTGATTGCCTTTGTGATTGTCGCCGCGATTTATATGGTTTGCAATCCCGAGGGACTCATCGCGCTGGGGATTAGCTATGGTTTAGAGTTTTCTGGAATGATTCCAGAAGGGGTGTGTGACGCGTTCAGCGCGTTTTCCGGTGTGGCCACCGTGATTACCAAAGGCCAGGAGCTCATGTGTACTAATCCGCAGATTTTGGCGGAGCAAAGCAGGGTCACGTACCCGGTACGCAATGATCCTGATCTTGATCGTCTTGTTTCCTGCATTCAAGCAGATGTTCCAAATGCTGGCAGCGTATTTACGGCTGATGAAAGCAATGAGATCTGCAACTATACGCGCGGCGCGGAAACCTGCGGACAATGTTCACATTCGGTAAACTCTTGCCATTACGGAGGCACCAACGGGGCAGGTTCAATGGCTGTGGATTTTGGTGGCGGTCCTGGAGCAGGAAATGAAGGACTGATTGGCACGCAAGTTCTCCAGGCAGCTCTCAGCTGCAGCGAAACCTTGGGCATACCGCTAAAGAGATCGACTTGTGAAAATTCGTCCGCCACTGCTGTCCAGTGCAGCGATACGAGCGCAAACCATATTCATATCAGCCTGGGAAAATGCGATAGAGATAACGGTCCGATTAATTCTCAATAAATGAACCCCGTTAGAAATATGACATACTCCATAACAGCTTGTGACAAATTTTTAATGTTAATAATAAGGAATTACTAACGGGGTGAAAAAGATTATTATCATTGCCGCGTGCGTCTTGCTCATTCTGACTGGTTTAACTGCGGCGTATTATTACTACGCGAGAAATTATCTGATGCGCATCGTCGATGAGTTGCAAAACACAAAGCAGGTTTTGGCCGCGGATGTCCTAAGCGCGATAGCCTCATTTAACGGAGAGCGTCTGTGGTACGTCACTCGTGATGGACGGATGTTTCAACTGAATCTCAAGACTCTTCAAAAGGAAGAATTTGTTTTTTCAGAAAAAACCGGCGTTCCGACCGCGGTGTTGTGGCAGGAGAGCGGCAGTGATTTGATTTTTGAGCAGAACATTGGCGGTCATGTCCGGTATAAATATTTTCGCGCCAAAGACAATCGTTTTGTGCAGTATCCCGATAATGTGCGTTCGCCAGTCATTCTGACCGGTGATGATCAGATAGCTTATGATTGGGTCACTGTTTCGGCGACCAGCACCAGGCATATTTTAAAAATCGCGGACATAGACACGAATAATTTCCAGGATATCGGAGTTTTATTCCGCGATGATTATAAATTGGTTGCCCATCCCACAAAAAAAGAGCTAGTCATGTTTTCATCTCACGGTTTTTCGCCGCTCGTTCGAGTTGACCTCGCAAGCGGAAGATTTGAGAATATTGCGCCGGAAGGCCGATATCTGAGCGTAAAATTTTCCCCGGATGGTAACCAGCTTCTCATTCATTCCGATAGTATTTGGGTTTACGACATGAATACCGGGCAGAGGAAGGATTTGAATGTCCCCGCTGGAGCCATGCTGTGGGACAGCGGCAGCCGCACAGTTTATGTCGCCAGTTCGCCCCAGCTTTGGCAGATAGATTTGAGCACCATGGAGGCCAAACAATCAAATGTTTTTTCCGACAGACAAATCAAAGATGCCTTTTTGCATCCTTTTGAAAACACCTTGTTTTTTATTGACGAGCAATCGGATTTATTCCAGATGACCCGCCTGCCAGCGCCCTGAGGCGCAGCCGATGGGGGCAGGGCTTCTGGTTATTCGAGGTGGGCTTGACGGGAAATGTCACTCACTTTGGCCGCCAGGTCTGGATAGTTTTTCAAATCGTCGTTTTCTAGAAGCGCGATCGCTTCTTTTTTCGCCAGCTCTATGTTTTTTGTGTCGCTCAGAGACGCGATTTTGAAGGGAATGAACCCAGACTGCCTGGTTCCAAGAATCTCGCCAGATCCGCGCAAGCGCAAATCTATTTCCGCGAGTTCAAAGCCGTCAGTGGAGTTTACTACGGCCTCGAGACGCTCCCTGGTAGTCTCGCCTGCGTTTTCGGCAAACAAGAGGCAATAGGATTGCAGATTCGAGCGGCCCACGCGTCCGCGAAGCTGATGCAGCTGAGCGAGGCCAAAGCGCTCAGCATTTTCGATAACCATGATCGTTGCGTTTCCAACATCCACACCCACCTCGATTACGGTCGTTGATACCAGAATATTTATTTTTCCGGATTTAAAATCATCCATAATTTGTTTTTTTTCTTCACCATGCAATCGACCGTGCAACATACCTATGGTAAATTCTGGGAAAATTGTTCGCAGCTTTTTTACTTCTTCGGTGGTGGCTTTCTGCCCCTCACTCTTGTCTAAGGGTGAGGGGTCAACGAGCGGTACTACAATGTAGGCTTGCTGGCCTTTCTTTAGTTCCTGTTTGATGAATTTGTAGGCAATGTCGCGGCCCTCGGGTTTTACCAATTTTGTAATGGTTTTTTTTCGGCCGCGCGGCAGCTCGCGCAGGATGGAAATATCGAGGTCGCCGTAAAAAGCCAAGGCCAGGGTGCGCGGGATCGGGGTGGCTGTCATCGACAGCAGATGAGGCACCGCATCCGCGCTGGTATTTTGCAGCTTGGCGCGCTGTTTGACTCCGAACCGATGCTGCTCATCAACCACCAAAAGACCGATGTTATTAAATATCACTTTTTCTTGAAGCAACGCGTGTGTCCCCACGATGACCTTAGTATGGCCGCTTGTGATCTTCGATAGGCTGCCGATCTTGTGGCTGCGGGTGAGCAGCGCCGTCTCAATCTCAGTGTGCGCAAAAAGGTTTTTCAGGGTTTCATAATGCTGCAGCGCCAAAATCTCGGTAGGCGCCAGCATGACTGATTGATAACCGCTTGAGGCAACCTCAAGCATTGATAGGCCAGCGACTACTGTTTTGCCGCTGCCGACCTCACCCTCAAGCAAGCGATTCATAGGATGGGGCCGGGAAATGTCCCTGAGTATCTCCCAGGCTGCCAAGCGCTGCGACGGCGTCAGCTTGAACGGCAGGCTCTCCACGAATTTGCTAACCAAGCTGTTGTTAAAAGTGATCGGCGGGGACGGTAGGTTTTTGAGAGTTTTTTTGTAAAGCTGGAAAGCCAGTTGAAACAAAAAAAGTTCTTCAAATGTCAGGCGCTTTTTTGCCTGCGCAAGAAGTATTTCGTTTTGCGGGAAATGCAAATTTTGCAAAGCCGCAGAGTGTCCAACGAGGCCAAGCTTTGTTCGCAGCTTCTGCGGCAGCAGGTCAGTGACGTCGCTGAGTCCTTCGAGCGCTTGCTTGATCCAGTACCGGATCTGTTTTTCAGTGATGCCTTCGGTGAGCTGGTAGACGGGGATAATCCCGGCCGTATGTATTGTTTCTGTTTTCACCATTTCAAAGGTCGGATGAGCAAGCTGCAGAGTGTGCCGCCCGCGTTTTTGATAGAGCTGTCCCTTTCCGGAAAAATAATATTCCTTGCCAGTATGCAAGGAATTTTTTATGTAAGGCTGGTTAAACCACACGGCAACAACATTTCCGCTGTCATCCTCGAGCAACGCTTCAGTTATTTTAACTCTGCGAAAAGGAAAACCCGGACTGGAGATTTGCTTCACTCTTGCGCGGATATTGATGCGTTCCGCGGGCCTGATATCAGAAATTTTTTTTATCTCGCTTAGATCCTGCCAGTCGCGGGGGAAATAATACAGCAAATCTCGGACAGTCTGAATCCCGAGTTTATTTAAAGCCTGTTCATGTTCAGGTTTCAGGAGATGAAGTTTGGAGACAGTATCATCAAGTTTAAGCATAATGTAAAATGCAAAGTGAAAAAAACAAAGTTTGCACTTTCTGTGGCGGTGTGTCTCGGACTTGAACTTGGCTAATGCAAGCAGTATAAGGCTTTTTTGAGCGTTCTTCCAGAGGCGAGCTTGAGGTGTCTCGGTCGGGGGTCTGAATTTCAAATGTTACAAATGTGACACTTTTTTGATACATCGGCGTGTCACATTTGAATGTGGATAATCAACCCCTTTTCACTCCGCGCATATTTTGGTAATATAAATGTACAAAATAACAATTGAATAGTAAATCTCGTTACGTTTTCAGTCAAAAGGATTTTGCGATGAGCGGCTGCCACTACCCAGAGGTCGGGGACGGCAGTCGGGCGTAAAGGCCCAAGACTGATGTTACGGAACACTGCGCTTATGCGCTCTTTGTTTTGGACATCAGCTTTGGGCTTTTTCTATATAACAGGAGCGCATACCGCGCTCCTGTATTCTTTTGTTGTTTTGATTCTTACCCGCGGGGTCCGGGTAAGAAAGCAGAGGTCAAAAAATTAACTTGAAAAACATATGCAAAAACTAAAAACAGACGAATCAAACACAAGGTTGAATATCATCTATGTTCCCATACGGGAACTCAAACCCTCGGAATACAATCCGAGAAAAATCAGCAAAGAATCGCTTGAACAGCTGAAGGAAAGCATGCGGCGATTCCAAGTGGTTGATCCGATAATCGTAAACGCGGCGCCGAACCGCAGGAATATCGTTATCGGCGGGCACATGCGCTTGCGGGGAGCGAAGGATCTGGGATTCAAAGAAATTCCGGTTGTCTACGTAAAAATCCCCGACATTAAGCAGGAGCAAGAGCTGAACCTTCGGCTTAACAGAAACACCGGCGAGTGGGATTTCTCGCTGCTTGCGGATTTCGGCGAGGAATTTCTGGGCGGCATCGGATTCTCAAGCGAAGAAATGGATACGATCTTCGGGACAGACGAGAACCCGGAGATATTCGATCTCGAGAAAGAACTCGCCAAACTCAACATCAAAAAGATTGATGTCAAAAAGGGAGACGTCTATCGCCTGGGCGAGCACCGCGTTATGTGCGGAGATTCAACCGTTGAAAAAGATGTCTTGAAGCTCGTGGGTAAAGAAAAAGCCGATATGTGCTTTACGGATCCGCCGTACATCTTGTCGTATCTCACCGGCAAGAAACGCCACGGCAAGCCCACCGAAGGATTCGGACTAAAACGCGATCGTCGTTATCTTGAAACTGAATCACTGCCGGACAACTTCACCGAGCTTTGGATGGCAAATGTCGCAAAAGTTCAGAAACCGGATTTCTCGATAATCGTATTCGAGAATCCGAAAAACTTGAGAACCATCTGGAACGAAATGGAAAAGCACTGGAAGTACCGGAACACGATCACCTGGCATGTTCCTAATCGCGTGCAGGGATTCAGCTCGAAATACAAATTCTTCAACAAGGCGGACATCGCACTTGTGGGAACCGGCGGCAACGCATCACTCAATCTTGAGCCGGAAGAGGAACTCTTCCAAAGCGAATACGAAAACGCCTTGTACGCAACTTCGGGAAAGCCACATTGGGAAGGCTATGAGAAAGGAAAGAAAATCTGCCCTACGGATTTCATTGAATTCGTGGCGGCAGACGAGAAATCATCCGGCCAAGGAATTATCTTCGGCACGAAGCCCTTGGAACTTCTCATCCCATACATCAAAGTCCTCACCAAGCGGGATGATCTGATTATCGAGCCCTTCGGCGGGTCGGGGTCAACGCTGATAGCGGCTCATAAAATGAGCCGGCGCTGCTTTCTCATGGAGAAGTCGCCTGTGTATACGGCGGTCATTCTCAAGCGCTGGGAAAAGCTCACCGGCGGGAAAGCCGTAAAGCTATGAATCTCAAAAATAGCAAACAATTGAAAAGCAAACTCTTAGACCAACTCAAGAGAGTGCCGATTGTCGAGGCGGCCTGTCAGAAGGCGGGCATATCACGCCAAACCTTCTACCGCTGGAAGTTCGAAGATGCCGAATTCGCAAAAGAGATAGAAAAAGCGATCGAGGACGGCCGGATGTTCGTCAGTGATTTGAGCGAATCGCAAGTTCTCTCGCTCATCCGCGACAAAAATTGGTCGGCAATCAGCTTTTGGCTCAAGCACCACCACCCATCGTACAAGACAAGAATCCAAATCGAGGGATCGCTTCAGATGCCGCAGGAGGAACTCACGCCGGAGCAGGAAGAAACAGTCAAAGAAGCCTTGCGGCTTGCGTCTATTTCCGCCGTGAATGAGGCGCAAAGTACAGAAAAGAGCGGCGACAGTATTAGTAAAAATAACCAACAAAATCATGAACAAAACAATTACAAAGAAAAGTAAGGCGAAAGAAGTGTCCGCTACCCGCGGCTTA
>Ga0209541_10017173_pt1 | contig 10624 bp, 12 predicted proteins | sample RifCSPlowO2_01_FD_184027 | JGI IMG/M metagenome (GOLD analysis project Ga0209541, IMG submission 184027) | Groundwater microbial communities from Rifle, Colorado - Rifle CSP2_plank lowO2_0.1 (SPAdes) (version 2) | ecosystem: Environmental > Aquatic > Deep subsurface > Groundwater | place... | reverse complement strand
CGAATTTTAGCAAGTGCAATTGCAAAAAATGATTTAAATTTTTATGAGGCTGAGTGGTATGAGAAAATAATGCCTGAATTAGAACATGGATTAAAAATTAGAAACTTTTTAAACATGCTTTCTGACCGTGAAATTGATAAAATTTTTGATTTATTGCAGAATGAAAAAATAAGAAAAATAATTTTAGAACACGGAGATATGGACAAACCATCAAAATTAGTCAAAGCGGTTTTAGGAAACCCAGAACTTTTAATTGGATATCTGCCGTTTTTGAAATATTTGTGGTAACTATCCCCCATATTTCCCAAATCTTCTCTTTCTCTTATCAAAATCTTTCAGCGCATTAATATAATCGCGCAGAGTTACATCAGGCCAATACTTATCAATAAAATATAGCTCCATATACGCGCTGCCCCAGAGCATAAAATTCGATATGCGTTTTTCTGCTGTTCGAACTAATAAATCCGGGTCAGGAGCATTTGAATACAAATTTCTGGAAATCTTTTCTTCAGTAATCTCTCCGCCATCATTAGTGATTTTTTTTGCAGAGTCAACAATTTCCTGCCTTCCGGAATATGCAAGCGCAATTCTAAAGAATTTTTTCTCATACATAGAGGTTGAATCCTGCGCAACTTTAATTGCATTCAACAATTTTCGCGGAAGCAAATCAGCGCGACCGACAATATCAATACTAACTTTATTTTTATGGATGTCTTTATCCTCGGCAAGCTTCAAAAAATGTTCAGAATATAAATCATACAAATAATTTAAAACAACAGCAGGCCGTTGCAAGTTTTCGTATGACAAGCCGTAAACAGTGTAGTATTTTATTGGGGTGTTTCCAATAGACCATCTGCCAAGATTTTCTAAAACCTCGATTCCTTTTTTATGGCCCTCAATTGTACCAATTTTCTTTTTAATTGCCCATCTCCTGCAGCCATCTGGAATTATGCATAGATGAGTTGGGTAATTCTTAATCTTTGGAGCTTTCACCTTAACCTCCCAAACTGCTTATTGATAAATTAATATATAAGGGTGCTGTAAATAACACTCCGCAATGGCCACAAAAAAAGAAGTGGTCGAGGATGTTTGGACAGAGAAATACAGGCCCTTAACTTTGGACGAAGTTTCTGGCCAGGAATTGATAGTCAAGAGTCTAAAAAGTTTTGTTAAAAACAAATCACTTCAGCATTTGCTTTTTGTCGGCCCTGCCGGAACAGGAAAAACAACTTGCGCTATAGCAGTTGCGCGCGAATTGTTTGGAGAAAACTGGCGGCAAAATATTCTTGAATTAAATGCTTCAGATGAACGTGGAATAGATGTTATACGAAATAAAGTAAAAACTTTTGCGCGCACAAAGGCTTTTGGAGATGTTCCTTTTAAATTAATTTATCTTGATGAGTCAGATGCGTTAACACAAGAGGCACAGCAGGCTTTAAGAAGAACAATGGAAGACTACACAGGAACCTGCAGATTTGTTTTATCAGCAAATTATGGAAGCAAAATTATCTCTCCAATTCAGAGCAGATGTGCACTGTTTAGATTTGCGCCTTTAACAGAGAAAGATGTTGGCGAGCGATTAAAAATGATTGCAAAAAAAGAAAACATACATTTGGAGCAGGGTGGAGAAAAGGCGATCCTTGAGATAGCAAAAGGAGACCTGCGCACTGCAATAAATCTTCTGCAGGCGTCTGCCTCAACGGCAAACAAAATAAGTGAAGATGAAGTTTACAATGTTTCTTCAAAAGCAAAGCCAAAGCAAATTCAAGAGGTTGTTGAGCTTGCATTAAGTGGAAAATTTGTTGATGCAAGAAGCAGATTAAATACAATTATGATTGAGCAAGGGCTTGCTGGCGAGGAAGTGATTAGACAGGTTCATTCAATTGTTATGAATACCAATCTGGGAATTTCTGAGGAAAAATTAACAGAATTAATTGATAAAATTGGGGAATACGATTTCAGAGTGATAGAAGGCTCGGATGACAGAATACAATTGGATGCTTTATTGGCGCAGATTTATCTGATTGGGAAGAAGAAGTGATTGAAATGCTGCAGAACGAAGTATTGAGCAGGAATTCTATCTGGACTTTAGAGAATGAATCAAGTGTTTTTATACTCAGACTTATACGAGAGGGAGATTTAAAAAAAATATGGGCAGTTGAAGAGAAAATAGGTTATGGGAAACTAATTGAGAAGCGAGAATTCAGAGAGTATCTCAGTGATACTGAAAATGCAGCAATTATAATTGAAACAAATGGAGAAATTGTTGCGCTTTGCATATGCGAAAAAGCAAAAAGAGCAACACTTTGGGGCCCAGAAAAAATTCCTATGCTTCAAGGAAGATTAGTTTTTATTGGAATAACTAAACGAGGCATGAAATTTTACCCAGTATTATTAAGCTGCGCATTTAGCCTAACTGCAAATGAGATAAGCATGGCATGGAGTGCAACAATTAAATCTGCGCAAGAAGAAAAGATAAAAAGTACTTTTATGCAACTGAGGAATGATTTAGGGATACAAACGATTTTTGAGGAGCTTGACACTGGAGAAATTGAAGTTTATAGCTACTTGGAAAATAGTACAATTACAGAACTTAACAAAGGGGTATATGGGCTTCTAACAAAATTTGGTTGGAGGAAGGGATAATGGAAAAAGATTTTTCTCTGTTGAACGAAAAATACCGGCCGCAAAAATTAAGAGATATTGCAGGACAAGATACGGCCATTCAAGATCTTCTAAAATGGATTAAGAATTTCAAAAAAGAAAAAAACAGAGCTATAATTTTACACGGCCCTTCTGGAAATGGAAAAACTGCGCTCGCTCAAGCTTTAGCAAATGAATTGACTTATGAGCTAATTCAAATGAACGCCTCTGATTTTAGGACAGAGAAAACAATTATGGAAAAAATTGGGCACGCGGTTTCTCAACAGTCTTTAGTTCAGAAAAAGGGAAAAATTGTTTTGATTGATGAGATAGATGGAATCTATGGAACCTCTGACAGAGGCGGAATTTCAGCGCTGCAGAAAATAATCAGAACAACAAATTATCCTATAATCCTGACTGCAAATGATATTTGGATTGACAAGCTGAGATTTTTAAGATTGTCTTGCAAGCTAATTCAAATGAGGAAAGTTGATCTCCGCACTATAGTTAAAAGATTGAAAGAAATCGCAGAAACAGAGGGGGTTAAAATTAAAGAGGCCATTTTGCATGAAATCGCGCGCCGCGCAGAAGGAGATTTGCGCGCAGCAATTAATGATTTGCAAACTTTGGGGATGAAAAAAGTTGATGAAAAAGATTTGGAACTCATATCTTGGAGAGAAAAAGAAATTCCAATATTCGAAACACTGCTTGCAATTTTTAAATCAAAGGATTGGAGAATTATTCAAAAAGCATTCTCAAGCTCTGATAAAACCCCTGATGAAATTTTAATGTGGATCGCAGAAAATATTCCGAACGAATACGAAAAGCCAGAAGAGATCGCAGCCGCTTATAATATGCTTTCAAGAGCAGATGTTTTTCGAGGCAGAATAATACACAATCAGGCATGGGGATTGCAGGCTTTTTCAAACGAATTAATGACTTTTGGAGTCGCAGCCGCAAAAAAGGAAAAATATAGAAAATTCACTCGCTATGTGCCTCCAAAAATTCTTCAGAAAATGGGTGCTTCAAAAGGAGAGCGTGCTGCAAGAGATGAGGTTGCTTTTTTAGTTGGAAAAAAGTTGCACTGCTCAAAAAAGCGCACTATTGAACAATTTCCATATTTAAGTTTAATTTTAAAAAAGAAATCTCTTGATTTGCCTCTAGACGAGGAGCAAATTCGCTTTTTAAAGAATTATACCTAATCTATTGGCTGACCACAATTTGCCGCGCATCCATTTCCTAAGCCTGTGTTTGGGATTGTGCTAAACCCAAATATATTTCTGTGCTCTGTAACTTCGATTCTTACAGTTGAGCTTGGACAAGTTGAACTAGAACAAGTTGCATTGTATTTTCCTCTGCTCCTTTCATCATAGCTCACAGTTGAGCATGTCGTACCATTTATTTTAAAAACAAAATTGCTGCTGTTCAGCTCTGTAATTGGCTCGCCAAATTCTTTTTTTACAGTCACATTTAATGTGCAAGTAGGAGTTGTTACAAGAGTTCCATTTAAAGCGTTAGTTGTAATTGCGTGGTAGAGATATGCGTTTGTTTCCAAATTTGAACCCTGGCTAAAAAGCGAAAGATAAAGTGATGCGTTCATGGAAGAGTTGGATGCGGATACTCGAGTAGCGCTTGCATTAACAATTATTCCGCGCTCCAGTCCCTGTGCCTGTATATATTTGCTGAAAGAGCTCAAATTAGCATCAAGATAAGTATTTGGATCTAAAGAAGTGTCCCTTGAAACATCGGAGAGCGAAATTTCAACAACTTTGCCAAACTCCTCTTTGGTATTTAAAGCGAAAAAACTCATCTCGCGCTGGAGCAAAGCAGGATTTGTTATTTGCCCGATTTTTGCAACAAAAAAGAAAACTGCGGTTACAACAAAAATTATTATCACTGCGCTAGCTATAAAAAACTGTGCCTTCCGATTAGGAAAAGTTTTTTTGCTCATATCTTAAACCATAATGATAGTTTGACATTGCACGGAGACCAGATATTGCAATAACTCCCATAGTCGCCAGCAACAATGTAATTAATAGTTACAATTTCTCGTTGAGTTGGCTGAGCACCTGTTGCAACTCCACCTTGATAGAGAGAGTTGCCGCTGCTATCAACTAAAAACACTGAAAAGCCAACATTTTCTGGGAGCGCAGCAGTGATTTCTTGTGTTAATTGTGGCCAATTATTAATGCAACTCGTTCCAAATCTTAAATAATCCCGCAAGTCACTGCGGAAATTTCTGTCTGAATCCCTGAGGTCGAGACTTCTTATAATATCTTCGCCAAGAGTTTTTAAAACAATTGGATCATAGCTCTGCGAACCCCTTAGCAGAGATGATTGTGTTTGCTGTACAAAAATTAAAAATCCAAATACAAGAGCTGCTGCAAGCGAAACTTCAATAAGCCTTATGTATCCTTTTCTATTAGTTATTTCCATACTAGTAAAGTTATATTCACCTGAGTTCTGTTTACTGATGCGTATTTCTTAATTGTTATTGTTTTATCTGTTTTACCAGGAGTGTGATTAAAATAATCAAGAAATCTAAAAGTTTGATTCGAGATGTCGATTTTAAAATTAAAATCATCCTCAAGATTTAGATTTTGTTTTAACTGGTCGTAGGTAATTGAGTCATTTAAATAATCAACTTTAATCGGATCCAAAGCTCCCCGAACGGTTTCGTTTGAATTATTATTGTAATAAGCAAGCCCAACTAAAATAGGGTTTGTAACCCAATTTGTAGGCACACCTGGATTATCAAAAAGTACTTTTGAAAAATCAGTTGCCCGCGCACGCAAATCAGAATCCTCGGTTGCTGTACTAAAAGTTGGCAAGAGACGAAGAATCGCTATTGCAGCGCTAATTGTGATAAGTACAAGAATAATTATAGATACAACAAACTCTATGTTTACCTGTGCCTTTGCATTTTTTATAATATGAAAAACCATGATGCCACCACTCCAAATGCAAGAAATATTGCACTGTGCTTTAATCCTATCACAGGGCTGCCCTCTGAAATCTGCCCTGCAAGCATTCCGTTAAATACAGCTTGGATAACTATCATTGAGAAAAAAAGGTTTTTATAAAATTGAACTATCTCCTCTGGATTTTGAGTTGCAAGAGTAAATCCCTGGCTTGTGATAAGCGGGATCATTAATTTTTGCAGAGCAATGACTATTATTACAAAAAGAATGTAGATTGCATACATTATCAGCGCCTGCTGGTTTAATTTTGTTTTTCTTTCTTTTTCAGCCTCCTTTATTAATGTTGCATCGCGCGCAACAGAATCTAAAGTATCTGTTAAAGCGCCCCCACTAATCTGAGCTTGAATTATAATTGCAATTGCACGCTCAATAAATCTACTTTTTATGCGCTTAGCAAATCTTTTTAGCACTTCATCGAAGGGAATTCCCCACGATATTTGATAGGCCATTTTTTGAACTTCTGGCGTAAGCCTTCCATAATCAATACGCATGCTCTTGTAAACCGCCTCTGGAAGAGTCATTCCTGTTTTTCGAGCTTCTGCAATATCTCTTAAAAATTCAGGTAAATTATCCTCCATATCTCTTAAACGCGCGGCCTCAAAGTACGAGTGAAGTGAGTATGGGATAAACGCTACCATCACTGATAATCCCACAAATAGTGCATAAAGACGTGGGGGCGCAAGTAAAATTGCTATTAATGTAATCAAAGCCGCAAAGATAATTGAAAAATAAAGCAATTGCTTTTTTTTGGAAAGCCCTAAGAATTCTTCAGACTCCTTAGTCTTTTTTTCTTCTTTTGTGTTTTTCTTAAAGATATTGATTTCCATCTGTGAGCTCTATGTAGTAAGTGGAGATGTGAATTTTAGCAGTGCAATAAACGCAATTGAAGCCATTGGCAGAAAAACAAATACAAGAATCTGCTGAATTGCTTTAAGAGTCTCAAATCCAGAAATTGCGCCCATAATTGTCAGCATTACTATTGAAAATATAGAGCCAACAATCACCAATGTTATGTAAATTTCAACATACATCGACAGGTCATCTGTGTATTCTTCCATTTTTCTCCTATAAGCTTCCATTAATAGATTTGACTTTTCCTGCAAAAGCGCTTTCATATCCCCTCCCCGAACAATTGTTGTTATTAGGCCCCATAGTAAATCCTTAAAATCCTGGGAGGGGGTTCTTTCTGCTGCGCGCTGGAGGGCAACTTGTATATCAGATCCCATTACCTCCAAATCTTCAACAATTGACTGCGCCTCTTTTGAAACCTCACCATATTCTTTGAATTCCGAGAGAAGCTTAAAAATTAAATGTGGAGGTGCTCCTGTTCCTGCAATTGTGTTCATGTAAAGAGTTGCAAAAGGCAAATTGTTGTCTATATTTCGCTTACGCTCATTTGCTTTCATGGCAGGGAATTCTAAAGGTATGAAATAGCCTGAAAGAGTTGCAATCGCGCCAAAAAGCACTGTATAAAGGAGTACAAAAATTAAGTCCTTAACCAAAAGAAAAGAAATCACAAATGAAACCGGAAAAGAAATTACAGCGGTCAAAACCATCGTGAGATAAACCATGCTTATGTACTCGCGCAGCATTATTGGCATGTTCGCCATCTTTAAATCTTTGTGCACACGACGATATTTTGTGAGCTGTGGCTCAACATATTTATTGAAAATATTTCCGGCAGCTATTCTATACCTGTCGTAAAAGTCCATGCTAAACGTAATAATCCCTTAATATAAATAAATTTAAGCCTTAGATCTTTGCAATCTTTTGCATAAGCCCTTCGGCGTTTTGATAGTATTCAGCAATTACGCGGCCGACATTTTTGTAATCACGAATGCCATTGTTGTACATCCATTCTATTACGTCCATTCTCCTCTCAATCTCAGCTGATATTCCTTCAGGAGTTGATCCGATGGTTTCCATAACACTGCGCAGAATTGCGCTTTTTCCTGTATAACCGTATACATCTTTTACAGGATCCCACGTATATGCTACGTTCGAATATGGATGATCCCTAACAATATCATAGCCTGTTATTTCAACAAGTTCTTTTGTTCTCCTTACATATTCCCCCCGCACGCGTTGCCTTGTCAAGACAACTAAGATATCTAAATGCTGCACTAGGCTGGGGGGCAGTTCTATGGGAGGAGTCCTTAATCTATTTATGACTGCCTCTAGTGATTCTGCATGGATTGTACTTAATCCAGGATGACCGGTTGCAATTTGTTGAAAGAGAACATAGGCTTCCTGCCCTCTCACCTCTCCGACAATTATAACATCTGGGCGCTGTCTGAGGGAAGCTTTTAATAAATCAAAAAGGGTTATTTCCCCTATTTTTCTTCCTGTGACAGTTTCTGCTCCAAATCCTAAGCGTGCAACTTGTGCAACCCAGTTTTCTAGGGGCAGTCTTAATTCAGGAGTGTCCTCAATTGTAACAACTTTTGTTTCTGGCCGAATAAAAAGTGATAAAGCATTTAGATAAGTTGTCTTTCCAGAGGCAGTTGGCCCTGCAATCAAAATAGATTTTCCATGCTCAATTGCAAGCCAGAAGTAAGCAAGCATTTCACTGTTTACAGTTCCGTATTTAATTAAATCGATAAGTGTGAGCGGCTCTTTTGTGAATTTTCTTATTGTAAAGTTGCTCCCCTTCATTGAAATCCCAGAACCAAAAGTTGCCTGAACTCTGCTCCCATCTGGCAGAGCCCCATCTAAAAGCGGATCTGCAACACTAATCGAGCGTCCGCATCTCTGCGCTAGCTTCATAACAAAAGAATCAAGCTCCTCGTTTGTGTGGAAAATTATATTTGTCTTTATCGATCCAAATCTTGGGTCTCTGTGATAAACATATATTGGAACCCCAACTCCATCACAGGAAATATCTTCTATTTGCGCATCCTGAAATACAGGCTCAACTCTTTCCAAGCCAATAAAATCTCGAGCAATATAGTAATCGATTAATGTTTTTGTTCGCTCGGACAGCTTATAGCCATAATATTCAATTACCTCATTTGTCTTATCTTTAAGATATTTTTCCGCTGTTTGTTTTTTTAGAGCAGCAAAATCAACCTCAAGCTCCTCAACAAGAGTTTCCTCAACTTTATCAAGTAATGCTTTTTCTTCCTTTGTGAGCTGCGGCTCAATTATTCTGTAGAGTAGCCCTCCAAGTTTTGGGTCAAAGCGAATATTCGCGTAGAAATGAATTTTTCCTTCAGCAAAATAAAGCGGAAAAGTTATGTTTACTTGCGTTAGATCTATTGTGCGCCATTCAGCTCCGACTCCTGGCTTTCTCCTAACTAACCCTCCTTCGTGCACAGATGGAAGTGGAATTGCAATTTCTTTTCCTTTGCGCCCCTGTTCTGGTTTTTCAACTTCAGGAAGTAGGGAAATCTGAGCTTGTTTTGGAGGAACATATGACGAGACAATCTCATGTTTTTGTAGTTCTGAACGCAGAATTTCTCTAATTAGATCAGCAAGTTCGTCTTTTGGAACCCCTTTTTCACTTTCAACAATAGCCTCATTAACAATTTTTTCAAGGCCCTCTGCACTTAGCTTTCCTTGTCGCTTTTGTTCAATGGCTGCTTTTATCACAGAAATAACTTTTTCCCCAGCCCCTACTTCAGTCTGCTTGCTTATTGTCTCATGGAGCTTTTTGCCAAGCTCGGGGGAAACTCCTTCATGCACAAGATATCTGTGTATCTCATCAATGCGCGGCTTTTTATGCTGCGCCTCGGCTCTTTGCTTGTAAGCAAGAGCTGCCTTTCTTAAAAATTTGCTAAATCTCTTTGCCATAATCGGGATTACGATTTAAGTACTTATTACTCTTTCCTCTGCTTGCAGAGTTATGCTGTTTGCAGTTCTATTGTAGAAAAGAAAAATTCTTCCTCCCCCGCCTGAGCTAGCGTTTCCACTCACAGTTGCGTTGATATTAAAAAGTGCCACAGAAGTATTCAAAGCCCCCCCAAGATCAGTAACGTTGATGAAATTATTTTTTATCTCAATTCGATATGGCTTATCCCCCACTTTATCAGGCAAATCAAGAAAGACTTTCCCTGTATTTGCGACGCGCATGTTCTGCTCTGCTATAATAACCCCATTGTGCACATAGCTTGCAACGCTTCCAAATTGTGAGCTCGCAACAAAATCAAAAGACTTCGCGCGCAGAGTTGTAAAAACAGTTATTACCATTACCAGTATGAGTATTCCAAACATTAATACAAATATCTGCTCAATCAAAATGCTTGCCGCTTTTTTATTTTTGAAAAACCGCGATTTAATATTTTTCATACTATATCAACTTGAATAGATGTGTAAATTGTATAACTGACATTAGTAGTCCCTGCATTTCTTACTACAACTCTATGCGAGCCTCCAGAAACCTTTGTTGTAGTTCCAGGGGTTATGTTTATAACATAAAAATTGTTTGAAGCACCGTTTGACTGTGTGAGATTTCTAAACCAGAGGGAATAGGAATTTGTATAGCTAGTCCCTATTTTTTCGGTCTTGCCCATGAGAACAGAGGCACTGCTGCCCTCATAGCCAGCATTGCAGCTTGAATTGCTCTCTGTTGGATCAATGCTTATCCAATCTTCTGACTCAATAAGTTTGCTCGTTGTTGTTATGTTGAAAGCAATTAAATTTTCACTCATCCTATTGCTAGAACAAAAAGTGCCATTTAAAACAATTAACTCGCCAACAGGAACATCTAATTGAACAACCCTCGATGAATTCACGCCTTCATGTGAAACAGCAAGTATTGCGCCCCTAATCTCAAAGAGCTTTGATGTCACATAATCTACAGTACTCCTTGTTCTTTGCGATTCGAATAAACCGCGACCCCAGACATAAGTTAAGATTATAACTACAAGAAGAATTGCAACTATGAGGATTAGGGAAAGTGCCTCTGCCTGGCCGCGAGTGTTCATATGAGCACATAGAAATACAGAATTAATAATGTTTTCTAAAATTTAGCAATTTCCTGTTCCGCAAGTAAATGTAAA
>Ga0209541_10017171_pt1 | contig 10625 bp, 12 predicted proteins | sample RifCSPlowO2_01_FD_184027 | JGI IMG/M metagenome (GOLD analysis project Ga0209541, IMG submission 184027) | Groundwater microbial communities from Rifle, Colorado - Rifle CSP2_plank lowO2_0.1 (SPAdes) (version 2) | ecosystem: Environmental > Aquatic > Deep subsurface > Groundwater | place... | reverse complement strand
GGTGTCGGCGACGAGACCGGCGTCGGCGACGGCATCAATGTTTCCAGGCTGTACAGATCGCGCACGATAAGAGCGACAACCACACCCGCCACGATAACGAGGGTAACGGTGAGCGCGATGTTAATAATCTTTCGCATAACGGGATGAACCAAAGCCCAAGACCAGATGCCCTGGGCGAACTATTTTATCATGAAATGGAGCGTCCGCCCGGTTCGCGTGGAGGTGTTTCATTCCAGGGACGGCTGTCATAGAGATCTTTCACCCACACGCTCAACGCCGCCGTGGTCGGCACCGCCACCAAAATACCAGCGAATCCGGCAAGTTTTGCTCCCAAGAGAACGGCCACAATAACCACGAGCGGATTTACCCCAAGAGCTTTCGACATCACCTTCGGCACGATCAAGTGGTTTTCCAACTGCTGCACCAGCCAATAGAGTATCAACACCGCCAAACCTTTCCAGGGCGACTGCGTCGTCGCAAAGAACACCGCCGGGATGGTCGCGAGTACCGGCCCGACGTACGGGACAATCTCAAAAATTCCGGCGACGAGCGCGAGCACGAGGTAGTATCGCACATCGAGAATGCGCAGCCCCACGAGCGTCAACCCGCCAACGATCAATCCGAGCAAGAGGACCCCGCGGAGCCACTGGGCAAGCCGCTGCTGCATCCGCGACACCAAGTCCGTCACATACGCTTGGTACGCTGGCGGCGTGAAAATCTGCAGTGTCCGTTCCAGGGCATTCTCGTGCACCAACAGGTAGAATGTCAGCACCATGACGATAATAAAAGAAATCAGACTGCCAAACAAGGTCCGAATGAGCACGAAGATGTCACCGGCGGCGCTCGAGAAATTTTGCTGCAGCGACTGCAGGGCGCTCGAAATCGTTTCGTTGTACTGCGTACCAACGCCGCCCCATCCCGACATCAACTTGCTCCAGTACTGCGGGAAGTGCACGGCAATATTTTTAATTTCATCCGCAATCAACGGCACCAGCGTCACCACCACCAAGCTCAACAAGAGAAATATTCCCAGATAAATGACGATGATACTCAGCACCCGCGGCAAGTGCCGGCGCTGGAGCGCGTTGACGACCGGCTCAAAAGCCGTCGACAAGAGCATCGCGATAAACACAATGACGACGACATCGCGCACCAAGTAGACCAACCACACGGCCAAAAGCACCCCCACCACCTTGAGGATCGAGGCGGTAGGGATATGGATAATGAGGTGCTGGCGGGGGTGTTCAGCCATAGAGCCTTTTATTAGTATTTAGTATAGCGGCAGCGAAGAAAGCCTGCAAACGCGCACCGGAAAAACAGCGAGCGAAAAGTATGGGCGAAAAAGCTTAACCGGGCCTCCACTAGACCATCGGGGCTGAACCTTCTACACTGATAACTACAAGCTACTCCCTACTAGCTACAAGCTCGGTATGCCTACCCTTGCCTCCAACCGCCGCGCCCGCCACGACTATCAAATCCTCGAAACCATTGAGGCTGGTATTGTGCTGTCCGGGGCCGAGGTGAAATCGGCCAAAGCCGGCCAGATCACCATCAACCACGCCTATGCGCGGGTCGGCCGCGACGGCAGCGCGTGGCTGGTTGGCTGCCACATTGCGCCCTATCCTCCGGCCGCCGGCAATAACATCAAGTACGACGCCACCCGCGAACGCCGGCTGCTCTTAAAGCGTTCACAGCTGCGGTCGCTGATTGGAACCCTAAAACAGCCCGGCTTGACTTTTTTGCCACTTTCCGTCTATACTAAAGGAAGTTTCGTGAAACTGGAAGTCGGTGTGGGGCGCGGTAAACGCCTCCATGACAAACGCGCGACCATCAAAAAACGCGAGGTCGAGCGTGAAATTCGGTCTCACTTGAAACGAGGGTAGGTGGGGTGTACAGTACTCGGTACACCGTGCTCGGTACGGCCATCATTGGCAGTAGCCGAATACGTAGTACTTAGAACTGAGTACTTACTACTACCAATATTTGGGGATGTTTTACAATCGACAGTGTCGTGCAACGCCGGATGCAGGCTGAGCATAGGGCCGCTCTCTCATAAAACATGCGGCTCATCTTATAAGTGCCAACTCACTTATCTCCAAGGTCAAGATGGCATTTGCTCGTCTTTCCTTGGTGCCCGCGGTTGCCTAATTTAGCGTAACCGCCATCGGTCCACTGTTGTCCAAGAGGTGGGCACCGGTGTCAGAGTTTGGACTCGGGTCGGGTGGTGTTCCGACGCTTGGCCCTAAACTTCCCGGAATGTACGCCCGCGCGGTCTTGCCTGTTTCCTACGCGCGAGCGGAAATCTGAAATAGGCTACGCCTGGAGAATTTCGGTTGCGCACGTCCTGGACGGGGGTGAAATTCCCCCCATCTCCACCAAAAAGTTGTAAGTTGAAAGTTCACCGTAATCAACGCAGCAAACGTGGTATTCCGAAAGGAATTTCACGAGGGGGCTGCGGGGGAGATACTCCCCCGATTGGCGGGGGTGACCGCTCCGATGACCATCGGAGCGCCAGAGGGGCGGAAGCCCCTATGGAGAGCGAAGCGACGAAATTCCCCCCATCTCCACCATAGTTTTAGTCGTAAGTGGTAAGTAGTAAGTACCGAAATTTAAGGTTGACAGTTGAAAGACCAAAACCTAAAAATTTTCAATTACTAATTTTCAGTTTCCAATCAATGAACCAATGAAAAATTTTCAAACTCGGAAAGATACCGCGGTTTGATAATTGAAACATTGAAAATTCATTGAAAATTGTGAATTGGATATTAACGTTCAACAACCTTGCGCATCTCACGTAGACGTTTTTACCGCCGGATCAAAGTTGAAGTTCCACAGCACCGCTACAAGGTGAACGAGTGGATCAAAGCACCGGAAGTTCGTGTCGTTGACGAAAACGGTGCGCATGTTGGGGTTATCCCAACCGCGCAAGCCATCGCCCTGGCGCGGGAACGGGAGCTCGACTTGGTCGAAGTTTCGCCTTTAGCAAACCCGCCGGTGGCGAAAATCCTCAACTACAACAAGCTGAAGTACGAAGAAGGCAAAGAACGCAAACGCGAGAAAGCCAAACAGAAAAAAGTTGAAACGAAAGGCATCCGGCTTTCCTTACGCATCAGCCCGCACGATACGGAAACCCGCCTCGTGCAAGCGCAAAAATTCTTGGGCGACAACGACAAGGTCAGGATCGAAATGATCCTGCGCGGCCGCGAACGGCAGCACAAAGATTTGGCAGAAAAAATCATTCATAACTTCATTACGTCAATCCACCAAACGATTCCCGTAAAAGTGGAGCAAGCAATATCCGCACTCGGCGGCAAACTTTCCACCATCATCGTGAAAGTGTAACGACGAATCAGGAAGTAAGAATTAGGAATTAGGGGGGAACCGATTTTTTATTTTTTTACCCATAATTCATAATTCCTAATTCCAGATTCACTGCATATGCCTAAACTCAAAACCCACCAAGCTACCGCGAAACGTTTCAAAATCGGCAAGTCCGGCGTTCTCTTAAAAAAGCATACCGGCCAGGACCATTTCAACGCCCGCGAGAAAGGCAAAGTCACGCGCGCCAAACGTCGGCTGTCACGCGTCCACAAGACCGACATCCGCAACATTCGCGAACTGCTTCCTTACCGTTAAAGCGAAAAACGAAAAGCGTAAAGCGTAAATCTATTGAAGCCCGCTTCGCGGGATTAATCATCGCCGAAGGCGATACCTAAATTTTTCCTTTTGCATTTTAATTTTTGCATTTTCTCTTATGCCTCGTGTCAAACGTGCCGTCATCCACTTGAAGAAACGCCGCGCCTTGATGAAGGCGGCCAAAGGTTACCGCTGGGGTCGCAAAAACATCATTCGGCTGGCCCGCCCTGCGGTTCTGAAAGCCGGCGCCTATGCGTACCGCGATCGCCGCAACAAAAAGCGCGACGCGCGCGCCTTGTGGCAGATAAAAATCAACGCCGCGTGCCGATTGCACGGGCTTTCCTACTCCGCATTCATGGGCAAGCTCAAAGCCGCCAACGTCAATATCGACCGTAAAATTTTAGCGTCGCTCGCTGAGCGCTTCCCGCCGGTGTTCGCGAAACTCGTAGAATCGGTGAACACAAAAAAAATAACGTGAGTTGACAAGCTAATCCTACTCCGCTAGACTGGCCTTACCCTATGAACCATTCCGGCACCACCCAGCAATTCGGTTTCTTCTACTTTTATTTTACTGACCTCCAGAGATCGGCCTGTTTGGCGTAGTCCATACCCCTGACACACGAAGCAAGCTGATCTCTGGAACACGAGGTCAGCTTTTTTGGTTTTTCAGGATTGCACATTTCACCTCCTTTCCACCTGGAGGAACCATGGGAACGATCTTTTTTCTCGGCTGCCCCGCTGGGTCGACGGCATCCAACGGCCAAGCAGCCATCGAACTCCAGTCTGCCGAGAAGCTCGGCAAGCGCGCCGCGACCTTCTTCGGCAAGCCGGTCACGAGTGTCATCTGCACTCGCGATGAGCGCCTGTTCGGCATTCGGCGGGCTTTCCTCGCAGGCCAAGGTACGACGTACACGTCCGTGCACATCAACGATGTACCTTTGGTCATCGAAAGCGGACTCAATGACGCGTTCCATCGAACGCCAGAAGCTGCCGACGACCCCGCACTGCCACCCAATGCACACATCCGGCAGGAAATCGTCCGGACGATCGATTTCGCGACTGGCAGCGCGGCGTACGCGGTTCTTATCGTCGCTCCGGCCGACCTTCTCCAGCCGATTCTCTACTTTCTCCACACGCGCTGGCGCGGCGAAAATGTGGCTCCTCCGCCGCTCGGCCTGTATGGCCTCGTCGTCGTAAACGTCGATGCGGCCAAGCTGGACGATGGCCAGGAGAACGGCGGCTACGTCGTCGCCGACTTCAACGTAGTACCTTCCGAGGATGGCACCACCCCCGACCATGTACCAGCTGCCGGCACCGTTGCCGCCGCCGCGATCTAACCGCCCTTGCCCTTTCGTCCGACCCGTCCATCATGAGAAACGATGGACGGGTTCTTTTTAATTTCCCGCCGCCACAAGTACCAAAAATAACCGTCCCATAATTCATACTTCCTGCTTCCTACTTCAACGATGTTTGTTGCAGCAGATAATTCGGGGGCTTGCTTCTCCCTCGCATTTATGTTAGGATATCGCAGGTGACGTAGTTACACGTTTGGTGACAGCAAACGCCACTCTACGTTCGTTTTATTTTCCGACCACGCTCCAAGCCGTCATCCCGGCGCCGCAGCCGGGATCCAGAAAAACCAAAGGTTATCCTGAACTCGATTCAGGATCTCAATCGAGATTCCGGATCAAGTCCGCAAAAACATAGAAAATTCAGGGGCTGGTAGTGTAGAGGCCTAACACGTCGCCCTGTCACGGCGAAGACCGCGGGTTCGAATCCCGTCCAGCCCGTATCCGTTGCTAATGCCCCAGACCACTGGGGCGGTGGCAACGGATTTTTGGTTCATGGACTTCGATACCAACCGGTTGACGCATCAATATTATGCGCTATTATTAACTAGCTAAACATTTTAAGATTAGCGACTCCGTGGTATGGGTCGCGTAATAACAAATTTATGGACAACCTAATTACAGCCCCCCATAAGGACTTTGAAGGCATTAAAAAAATTGATGAAAACGGAGTCGAGTATTGGGAGGCACGTGAATTGATGCCCCTTCTTGGTTATGAAAATTGGCAGAAAGCAGAGGAGGTCATAGCGAGAGCCGCACTGGCTTGTGTGAATAGCGGCCAGGATGTGGATAACCATTTTAACCATACGGTTAAAATGGTCGAAATTGGCTCAAATACAGTAAGAAAAGTAGGTAATTATAAACTAGACCGCTATGCTTGTTATTTAATTGCCCAGAACGGAGACCCCAACAAGCCTGAAATAGCCACGGCTCAAACCTATTTTGCCATACAGACAAGAAGGCAAGAAATTTTTGAACAATTGCCAGATACTGAAAAAAGATTATTCATTCGCAGCGAGGTATCTGACCACAATAAAAAATTATTTAGAACCGCAAGGCAAGCGGGTGTAATACGATTCGGCTTATTCAATGATGCAGGTTATCAGGGCCTGTATGGTTTGCCACTGTCGGAAGTTGAACGAAAAAAAGGAATAAAAAAAGGAGAATTGTTAGATAGGGCAGGCTCCACCGAATTGGCAGCGAACCTTTTCCGTATTACTCAAACTGATGAAAAAATTAAGAAGGATAAAATAATGGGCGAACGTGCTGCTTCAAACACTCATTTTATGGTGGGTGGTAAGGTGAGGCAGACTATAAAAGAAATTGGCGGTGAGACGCCCGAAAATTTGCCGACGGAAAAACATATCAAGGAGGTAAGGAAGGAATTGAAACAATTAAAACGCATGGAAATGAAAAAGCTCAAAGGCGATAAACCATAATAATTGAATCTAATGGATAAATTAACATAATGTCATTTCTTCAGGACCTGTACGGGGCAGTGTTCACTGGTGCTATAGCAGCGGGTCTTCTTTGGCTTGCATTTTCATATTGTTTTGACAACCCAGTTTTTTCAATCTTACTTGGTTTATGCGGTATTACATTTGCATTTTACCCTATAGGCCTCTTCCTACCGCCTATATTAGATAAATTTTGAAAAAAATAAATATTATGCCGATACCAAAACGCACTCACTATTCCCCCGAAGTTTACTTGCGGGGGTTTTCTTGCAGTGGAGAAAAAATTTGGCAAACAGATAAATCAACAAATGCTGCCATTTGCACGGGAGTTAAGAACGTAGCCGTCATCGCCCATCTCTACACGCCATTCGTTGAAAATCGCCTTGCCATATTTGAGGCCTGGTATCCTGAACTCATTAGCCATCTAACGGCAAAACGACCCCTAAACGTTGAAATTCGAGGATATTTGAGTGCACTGCTTGGTATTATGCGGGCACGGGTACCAGCACAACTAAATCAATGGGAGGAAAGGTTAAAGCAATTTGAAGGGCATCTACCATTGCCTCGAAATGCGAATATGATTGGAATGCTCATCGAGGCGGAAGTAGCGGCAAGGGTTCTTAGACCAAGTAATTTTTTGATAGTAACTGTTAAAGATGGTGAACCCCGTCTTATTACCAGCGACAACCCTGCAGGACGGCTTTTCTTCCCGCTTACAGACAGCATGCTATTAATGTCGCTATCTGAATCAAAAAAAATCGGCTCTGAATACGCTATCGCTGATGGTCGGTATGTAAAAATGGTAAACAAAATCACTTTTGATACTGCCCAAAACTATATATTCTCAAACTCAGTACCATTTGCAATCGGCGAAAAAAATATCCTGGATGACATAACGGGAGAAAAAGGCTTACCGGCAGAGTATTTATAACCTTCAGGTGTGAGCTAGTTGAGGAAAGAAACCGATAGAGGTGGTCTGAATTCTGGTTCTAATATCCTCTACGATGTCCCGTTTGCTGTCAGCATCCCAACACCGGTTGGGGTGGTAACAGCAAATTTGTTTTGGGTGGGATTCGAACCCGGGGAAAGGGGTCGGGGAAACGGAAGTTTCCCCGTGGCGGAAATATTAAAACCGAGGGGTTTTAAAGCGCAGGCGCTTGCGCCGAGCAGGGGGCGAAATCCCGTCCAGCCCGTTTTCAAAATCAGGCCTTGCTAGGCCGATTTTTTGTTGTGGGCAACGGGAAACGAGAACTGTGGTACAATAATTGTGAATAACCGAAATAATCTTATGAAAAAATGGAATGCGGGCGACACGTTGTTTCGGTTTATAACTGCTAGTTTTTTGGGTTCGGGGTTTTTGATTTTTTTTATTATTATTCTCGGCGTAACGTTAAAGCAAAAATTTCCTCTAACACCCCAGAGCAACCCTGACAAATTAGATATCCATACTCTCATCCGTAACAAAATTTGCTCAAATATAGATTACTTTGTTAGAGAAGACCACCGATATCCACTCTATCCGAAATTGAAAGATTGTGGGGAATTTTTCATGGTAAGTATTGGTACCGGCTACACCAGTACTTCCTTTTTGTTTAACTCTAATGGAAAAGAAATCGGCTCCATCTACACAACTGATACTTTAGATGGTTCATGCAAAGGCCGTGGATGTGAGAACGTCGATTATTCATTGTGTAAAGATGTCGATGCATGTGCCGGTATCGCTTTAGATTGTGATAAGGCCGGGAAACTTTATTGTGCTTACAAATACGATGGTAAGTTCTATAGTTGTACTCAAGAAAATGTTGACCAATGCAACTATATTAATGCAAACCGCTTATCCAATTTAACAGTTGGGGTGTGCTCAAAAATAGCAACGACAGAACATACGACCGAACTGAGGACGACTTGCTATACGGAACTGGCGGAAATGCAAAGGGATGATTCCATCTGTCTCAATATCGAACCGTACCGTGATTATTGGGGGGAACTTTCTAATAGAAGTCGAGAACAATGCATTAATCAAGTTGTAGAAAAAATTGTCGATGAAACACCTAATGGGGAAGAATGTTTACCCCTCACGAAGGAAGGACGAGATATTTGTTCAAAAAGAATGGGGGAGAAAATATCAAGAAACATTGAAAAAAATGTAGAGTGCTTAAATCTAGCACAGCCCATCAGGGATGATTGTTTATTTTCATATTCTCAAAGAGACGGGCAAGATGAGGACACCATCGTAGCAGCATGCGAATTAATAGAGGACGCCGATAAGAAAGAAAAATGTCTTCCCATATTTTTTACACTTGATAAAAAAGAATATGTTTTAGGAGATACAATAAAAGCTTCAATCTTTAACACCAAAGAACACACTTCAGTGAGTTTTACAAGCCTCAGTTATTCCACAATGTCCCCGTTAAACCTGGAGTACAAGGAAAAAGGAAGCTTAGAGTGGGAAAGAAAAAATCTCGTGGGCTATAATGATCTCGAAAAAAGAAATTCACTGAGTAACCCACGGCCCGTAATTCCACCAGGACAGAAAAGTGAATATTCCTTTGATACATATAATATTATTGACTTTTTTCCTGGTGATTATGTTTTATCTTTTCATCGCAAGGGTGACCCAGCTGAACTTGGGGTTAGACGATCTCGTATTTATACAGAAGAAAATGTATTGCAAGCTATTGAGTTTACTATCAATTAATGATTATGGACTGTGGGGGGGTGACATCCTCCCGTTATCGCTACCAGAACCCTAGTTCTCACTTCCTCCACGACGCCCCGCCACAAAAAACTGGTATGGATTTTTCCATAGCTGTTTTTTGTTTGCCGACGGAAGAGGGATTCGAACCCGGGGCAAGGGGTCGGGGAAACGGGAGTTTCCCCGTGGCGGAAATATTAAAACCGAGGGGTTTTAAAGCGCAGGCGCTTGCGTCGAGCAGGGGGCGAAATCCCGTCCAGCCCGTACTTCGACAAGCTCAGTACTTTTACGGCTATGACCGAACAGAAATGGCATGTCTATATTCTTTTTTGCAACCAGAAAACTTTTTACGTTGGGGTAACTGACAATGTGGCGCGAAGGCTTGACGAACATACGAAAGGGTATTCGGGATATACAAAAAAGTTTTCTGATATTCGACTGGTCTATACGGAAAGCCTTGATAGTCGGCAAGCAGCAGAAACGCGCGAACAACAACTGAAAGGTTGGTCGGTTGCAAAAAAGAAAGCACTTATCGCTGGTAATATGGCACTGCTCAAAACGTTGAATAAAAGTACTGGGCTTGGCGAAGTTTGAACTGACGGTAAGGATAGTGAGCCCTTCGGTCCTGAGTTCAGGGTCGAAGGACCTGTCGAACTATCCCGTCCAGCCCGTTTGCTGTCAGCATCCCAACACCGGTTGGGGTGATGACAGCAAATTTATTTTGGGAGGGATTCGAACGAATCCCGCGTGCCCTTCCGTAGTCCCGCGGCCGCGGGACGGAGGAGGGTCCAGCCCGTTTTTCAAAATCCGGCCTTGTTGGGCCGGTTTTTTATTGAACACATTCACACTTGACAACCCATGGATGTACGCTATCATAAAGATAATCTTAGGATTAACTTTATTTTATCCGCTATGAAACCCGAAATTATCGGCTTGCGGGAACTGCGCGAGAACATAAAGACCTACATCGCCCAGGTCGAGAAAGGCAATTCGTTCACGGTCGTGCGCCGCTCGCGGCCCATTTTCACCATCTCCCCTCCTGACCAAGAAACCGGGCAATGGGAGCCGGTGATCGACTTCACCAAAATCAAAAAAGGCGGGGTAAAAATTGAAGAGTTACTTTCCCGCCTCTAAAGCATAACCCCCTTCACCTCCCCCTTCGTAAGGGGGAGAATGTTGTACTCGTGGGTATGGATAAAATTCAAAAGGCGCTTAAAAAGCTGCGCCCCAAAGAGCGTCAGGCGGTGAAGCTGATTATCCAAAAACTCGCAAACCAAAATTTTTCCGGCCTCGACCTCCAAAAATTGAAAGGTCGAGACGGCATTTTCCGCGTCCGTAAAGGCAGCGTACGGATTATCTACCGCATGACATCCGACGACCAAATCTTCATCCTAGCCATTGAACGCCGCAGCAATACCACATACAACCCATAATCCTGATTCCCGCGTCCTCCCCTCCTTCGCTAAGCTACGGAGAGCGGGCACGACG
>Ga0209541_10017170_pt1 | contig 10626 bp, 11 predicted proteins | sample RifCSPlowO2_01_FD_184027 | JGI IMG/M metagenome (GOLD analysis project Ga0209541, IMG submission 184027) | Groundwater microbial communities from Rifle, Colorado - Rifle CSP2_plank lowO2_0.1 (SPAdes) (version 2) | ecosystem: Environmental > Aquatic > Deep subsurface > Groundwater | place... | reverse complement strand
TCGCATGAAAACATCTTTGCTTCTAATTTTTATTTTAATCTTTTTATCAGGATGCGACTACTCAAAGCCTTCTCTGGTTTCCCTCAATGGAAAAACATTTGAAGTAGAAATAGCAGACACCCAATTAGAAAGGGCTCAAGGCTTGATGTTCAGAAAAGAATTGAAAGAAAATTCAGGAATGTTATTTGTTTTTCCAGATTCAGGAAGGCATTCATTCTGGATGAAAAATACTTTTATTCCTTTAGACATTATCTGGGTTGATGAAAATTTTAAAATTGTTTATATCTATGAAAATGCTCAGCCATGCAGAGAAAGTTGTAATTCTATAACTCCAAATAAAGATGCAAAATATGTTTTGGAAATAAATTCTGGATTAGCAGAGAAATATAAGATGAAGGTAGGAGACAGAACAGAAATAAAATATTGATTACTTCACCTTTTTTCTCCAACCCCAAACATGAACCTCATCACCTTCTGCAAAATTTCCTTCTTTAACTTTTTCATCAGAAATAAATATCACAAAAGAATTTCCCATTTTCTTAATCTTGGTATCGAATTCTACCATAAATATACAGATTCATAATCTTATCTAAGTTTATCTTGAAAGATAAATAAAAAGATTTATATATCAGCGATATATCTCACTAAGATATATCGGAGTGAACTTAATGAATGATAAAGAGAAACCAATAATACCGACGAAAGCAGTGTTAGACGAGTTAAGTAATATCAACTTGGATTTAACTGAAGTTTCACATATCCTTGAAAAAGGATTTGAAATAAGAAAAAGAAAAAAGAACATAATTGAAAAAGGAATAAGGAAAGGAACTAAAATCGTTAATGTTGTTGTAGTTGATATGGAAGATTATTACAAATTAATTCATGTCGGAGAATTCACCTTAACTAAAAAATTTCGAAAGCTGATGGAGGGTAAAAATGGATATTGATAATTTAAAATTAAAATGTGAATGTAATGGACAGATGGAAAAGATACAAACCACTTGGAAGGGGATAGCTGTTAGAGGATGGAGATGTAAAAAATGCAATGAAGAGCTCATTCATCCATCAGATGCTCAAAAAGCCTTGGAGATAGATAAGGCCAGAAAGAATAATGAGCTGACAGTTAAATTAAGAAAAGTTGGAAAAAGTAATGTTGTGACTGTTCCTCAGGCAATTATGAAAGCTGAAGGGTTAAGGACAGGGCAGTTACTGAAATGGGGTTTAAATGGAAAAAAGATGATGTTAGACCCTTTACATTAACAACAATACTTTTGAACAAATAAGCCGAAAACACGAATACTTACTCTTAGAATTTACGCGTAATCTTATGTTCTTTAGAAAATTTAATCTCTAATTTATCATAAAACTCTTTACAAGATTTAGGTCTTTCTTTTTCAGTTCTTTTTATCCATTTATTTTTTAGACTCAAATATTCTTTCAACCAATTCTTCCATTCTTTTAACACTTCAGGATTGTCTTTAAAATATTTATTTAGTTTATATTTAATTTTTTTCATAACCACCTTAGGATCATATAATATTTTCTCTTCTAAATAAGGATATGATAAAAAGGGATATTTTTCAATTCTATCTAATAGTTTTTTCTTTGGCCAATATTCCAAATCAACTTTGATTCCGTATCTTTTTTTACTAATGTCTTTATATTTACCCACTTCATAAACAATCTCGATATCGACATCAGAATTTTTATTTGCCACCGCTCTTGCTAAATTGCCATACAACAAAATACTCACGACTTTTGAGTCTTTTTTATTCTCTTCAACTATCTCTTTTATAATCTTATTATGGACTTTTAGCATTATATGTAAATAGCTTAAAAGGGATATAAATTTTGTTATTTAACAAACTCAACATTTTCCATGTCTTCAAACTCTTTATCCCCGGTTAGAAATTTAATTCCAAGTTTTTTAGCTAAGATATATCCTATACAATCTGTCATTGACAAATTTCTTTTTTTGTATTGCAGTTTAAATCTAGAAGCTCCTTCAATGACGTTTTGATCATAATCCACAGCGAGCGGATAGTATTTTTTCATTAAATTATTCGCCTTTTCTTCACTTAAATCTTTTAAGGCGTTGTGGAAATAATTCAAAGATATTCAGCTTTGTAAGGACAACCGGCTCATCAATATATTTATCATAAGATTTATTTCCACTAATAACTTCTAAAATTGCATATGTATCAAAGAAGTATCCTTCGGTTTCTTCAGTCATTGTATAGTTCTTTTCTAAGCCGATCTTTTATCTCCTGTGCTTTGCCTTTCCATTCTGGAATTGTGCCAAAGGTTTGTCTCAAAACATTTAATTTTCTTGAAACTATGACATGAACTTCTTCATTCTCTTTGAAACCATTTAATCTTATTTTATCTTTAGGAATGATTAATCCTACAGAATTTCCCCATTTCTTAATTTTGCTATCAAATTCTAACATAGTTAGACAGACGTATAACTAATATATAAGATTTTCTTTTCATCAAAGCAAAAGGGTTAAAGAATAAGGTTTCTATTTTTTCCAATTCTCAAGCAACAATTCTTTATGATTAAAGGCCATATCAATTTTTTTAACTTCTTTCATGGTAAAGAACTTTGTTTCTAAAATCTCATTCTTATTTACATTTAGACTACCTTTTATTTTACCTATAAATAAATTCCCTTGATTTACACCATCAGGAACAGAAGCTAAAAACTTAAGATTTTCAATTTCAAGTCCCAATTCTTCCTTTATTTCTCTCCTTACACAATCCTCTATAGTTTCGTCTTCTTCTACTTTCCCGCCGACTATGGACCACATTCCTTTAAAAGGTTCTTTTGCTCTCTTACCTAAAAGAATTTTATTATCCAGATATAATATACATCCTGCAGCTACTTTCATAATCTAATCTCCTTTTCTAACCATTCAATATGTTCATTCTTCCTTTTCCAAAATAAATCTTCCCAGATATAATGAAAAGCCAATTTCTCATAACCTTTAAATTTCTTAAAGAATTTCATTATCTTTTCAAATGAAACTAGCTCTTTATTAAATAATAACCTCGACATTATCTTAGTTTCCCATGGGGGGATTGTAACTAAATCATCTAAAATATAAAAATCCTCAAAAATCAAATATTGTAAAGAACTCGGACCTATTCCATATAATTTTAGCATCTTTTCTTTTATCCGCTCTTTAGACATTTTTCTTAATCTAAATTCATCAATTTCTTTATTGACAAATTGCTGGCTTAAATTCATAATCATCTTTGCCCTATAACCTACTTTTAACTCTCTCAATTTTTCTTCATTTGATTCCACAATATCTTCAGGTTTCCAGAACATAGAGATGGTCTTTCCGTCAAATTTGATTTTATTCCCATAAGTATTAAATAAGTTTTCAAGCATCTGAACACTTCTTCTTACAGTGGCATTCTGGAGAACGATATATATGATTAGAGTTTCATATAATGAATTAGCAGCAATTGGTTTCATTCCTTTCCATTTCTTAACAGCAGTACCCAAAACCTTACTTTCCTTATATTTACTACAAAACTCAGAAATATCCTGATCAAAATTAAATCTCCATCTTAACTCTGGAGTTAAACCATCTATAAAATCTTTTGATAGTTTTTCTTTTGAATAAATATGGAACTTAACTTTAGGTTTTGAAACGACCCCAATATCTTCAATTTTTAATCCTAATATCTGGTTCTGCCACAGCATGCTTATCCAGTAAAACCCTTTTTCCCAAATATTATCAGAAGAAGGAAAATGAGAGGGTTTATGCATATTAGCATCAAAATTATAAGGAGATTTTGGCTCTAAAATAAGGGTTGATACTTTATTCAAAGATATGACTTTTGTCATAATATAATAGAAAAGATAAAGATTAATTAAAGTTTTCGATTATATAGAAAAATAAAAAAAGAGAACAAACTTAGTAGTAAGTCTGTCCAGCTTCTTTCTCTTCTTCGCCTAATTCAGGCTCTTCATCGCTGCCATTGCCCCTTAATTTAGTGAAGGCAATAATCAAGCCCAAGATTACCAATAGAATTGCTAGAACAGCGAATCCTATTTCTAATCCCCTTCTCAAGTCCCCTGCAGATTTAACATTAGTCTGTAGGTTTACTTCTTTCGCAACCTGGCCGTCAGATTTTACCTTGACAGTGAAGCTTTGCTCGCCTGCAGCACTTGGAGTTACTTTTACAAATAGCTCGCCTGTGTCGCCTGCATTTACAGAAACAAAAGCAGGATCTACACTAACGCTTCCCCAAGTTCCAACACCTAGAACTTCAGCTGAGTATCTTGCAGCCTCGCTTCCAAAGTTAGCAATCATCAGTTTGTAGCTTACAGCTTCGCCGATTTTTGCATCTTTTCTAGTTGCATCAACGCTTATTAGTGATTCGCCAACAATTTTTGCAGCTCCGCCATCTACTCTCAAGACAAATTCCTCGCTTAAAATGTCATGGCCTCTGTTGAATATCAACTCAACCTTGACATCATAATTTCCTGATGCAGCGTCTTTAGGAATTCTTCCGAACAAATCAACGTCGCCAGATTTCTCTTCTTCATTATCGTTGTCTTCAGGAACTAATTCATCTATATAATCTCTAGCTAAGAATCCTAGTTCAGAAATGCTTACTTTAACTTGTATGTCTTCTTCCTTTTTATCGCCCATGTTCTCTACTCTTACAGTTGTGAAGAGCATGTCGCCAGCATTAACAACAGTGCCTGGTCTGAAGATCACATCTGCAATTCTCAAGTCATGCCTTTTCTCATCAACTTTTAAAACATAACTTTTTCTTGCTTCATTGTCTCCATCAAAGGTTTCAACATGCAGGGTATACTTTTCTGCATTTCCGCTTGTGTCAGCATCTAAATCATTAGGCAAAGTAACGCTCAAGCTTTTCTTGTATAAGCTTGTAGGCTCAACCTTGAATATCTTTGTTTTTTCAGCAACATCACCATACTCATAGCCGCCAACCCATGCCTTAACTCTGACATCATCTTTAACAGCACCGCCGTTTAAGCCTCTTACCCATGTCTCAATCTCTAAGCTATCTCCTCTTTCAACAGTAATAAAGTTTACATCGCTTTCACTTACTTCTCTGCCATTGACTTCAACTTTGTCAACTACATAGTCAGGACTAACACCTGCATAAACATTGCTCAAGCTAAATAAACCTATTAAAAATATCACCATGATACTAAATGCACTTGCACTTTTTAATTTCATTTTGACCCCCTAATATGTTGTTATTTTCAAGTTAAACATAGTTTATAAACTTTTTGGTAGTAAATTGTCACTGGAAGTAACAACATCATTCAACCAAGAAGCCTATAACCTCCGTTATCTCATCATTATCACTACTGGCAGTAACAATTGCATATACTACCTCGTCATTAATGTTTTCAGGAACTATAGCAGTGAAACTTCTAGTCTCTGATCTCTTCTTTCTGATATCAAACTTATCGCTTCTTTGATAGTAATCAATTTGAGGCATCTGCACAGTTATTTTTACATTATCCTCTTTTACATTGCCTTTATTGTCAGCAATTATATCGATGTTGAATATCTCTCCCCTCTCGACAGTCTGCCAGTTATTGATAATCATGTTTTTGATATTTAGATTATGCCTGTTGAGTTTAGCAGCTTTCTTGAAGAACGGCTCTAAATTGTCATTGACAGTGATTACAACTGTTTCAGTATCACTACCACCCTTTACCTGACCATTACTATCCAAATCGAATACTCTGAAAGTAACAACATAATTCTTGCCACCTTGCACATTTGTTGGAATCCAGTTAAACATATTATTATTAAACACAGCTCCGGCAGGTAATCCACTAGCTTCAAATCTTAATTGGTCATTATCAATATCGCTTCCTTCAAGATTCAATACTAAACTCTCGCCTTCATTAATTGTAAGCTGGTTTCCTATGACAAAGCCGCTTCTCTTTACATTCAAAACAGGATTATTATTTACGATTTGAGCAGCAGCATTAACAGTGAATACAGCATTATCACTTCCGCCAGCTCCGCTAGGATCTCTTGCAGTAAATACTAAAGTTTCAGCTCCAGCAAAGTTATTAGGATAAGAAACTCTAGCTATTCTATTAGCATCAATATTAACTGCTAAATTTACAGCTCCAGTAACACTCCAAATAATCTGGTTATCAGCATTATCAGGGTCAGCAACAAAACTGTCTAAGTTAACATCATTAAAATTTTGCCCTGCTGTTATTGTCTGATCAGGTATACTCGAGACAACAGGAGCTTGGTTAACACCCGGTGTTGGTGTTGGTGTTGGAGTTGTTGTACCTGGCTGAGTTCCAGAAGGTTGAGTAGGCTGAACAGGCTGGCTTATAATTATCGGCTGACCTGCTTCTTTTAATATTATTGCGTTTCTAAAATCAAAATTATAAGAAGCTTCGCCAATCATTCCATCTTCATCTTTTACTTGCAGCTTTAATTTTGGAGTGCCAAATTTCATGTCATACTTATAGAAGTGTGTTGCTGTGCTTTCCTCAATGTTTTTCTTAAATCCAGTAATTACTCCATCACCCCAATCAAAGTTATATTCGAGCTCATCATTAAAATTCTGTTTATCAATAGAATTATACCTTCCTGTTGCAACAACTTTTATTCCTTCTTGAAGCGGCTCAATACTTATAACATTGAGCATTGCTTCTGGTGGCGTTAGCTGATTAAACAATCCAGGATAAAATGGAAGGGTATTATCACTAATGAATATTTTAATTTTCTTTTCAACACTACTAATTCCATCACTTAACTTAAATACTAATTCATATGGTATTTCTGGTTGTCCGATCTCTCGGATAGTTCCCTGGTTTCTTCTTATTTTCCAGATAAATTTGTTATTCTCTATTCTAGCGCCTTTAGGTAGATTATCGACACTAATGATTACATTATCATTATCAGGATCATTTTCATTTACAACGTCAAAAATAATCGTATTTCCTCTAAGCTCAGCTCCAACATATGCCCCAATAGATCTACTTTCTTCAATCCTAATAGCTGAATCAGGAACAGTCAATGCAGGCAGCCTATTCACATCAGTCACAACAACTTTGAAATCAAGTTTAGTTTCAGAAACGCCATCGCTTGCAATAATTTTAATTTCAAATTGTTTTTCTTTAGCAGGATGCTGTACAATATTATAATCTGGCTTGTATAATATTTTATTATTTTCTAACTTCATTCCTTCAGGAATATTTTCTAATCTAAATACTATAGTACCTGGATAAATATCACTGTCAGGATCAACTGCAGCTAAATCAAGCATTAACTCAGAATTTTCAAGCACATTAACAGACGTAATTAAGTTTCCATCTTTCTTTACACTTAGCTGAGGTGCTTTATTTGCAGGCTTAACAACTTTCAAATTAAATTCTTGGAATCCGTCAATATCATCCCAGTCAACAGCTCTTATTTTTATAATATAATCTCCATCTTGATTTGATTCAGGCTTCCATTTAACAACTCCTGTTTTGCTGTCAATACTCATTCCTTTAGGGCCTGTTACTAAAGAATATATTGGATATCCACCAACGAATCCATTGTCTTTATTTGTGTTTGCATCATAAACATATTCTTTTCCAATTTTGTCTAATGCAAATTCAGTTAATGGAGTTGAAGTGAATACTAGTGGAATTGCATCGCTAATCCAGAATTTCAAGCTCGAATCAGTAGAGCTTCCGCCAAAAAAATCTTTGGCATGTACAGTAAATTCGTAAAATCCGCTATCATCAAAGCCTGTTTTCCAAACAAGAATGTTTCCATCAGCAGTAAACTTTCCTTTATTCACAGAATATTCTAATGAATCTCCGTCGGAATCAACAGCATCTACTCTTATCTTTATTGTATGGCCTTCTCTTACTAACCCTATTGGTTCTATTCTTTCGACGCTTCTGATTATTGGATTTCTGTTAACATCTTTTACTATTAAAGGAATAATTTTTACAATCTTGTTTACACCATCGCTTGCTGTAATTTTTATGTTGAATGTTTTCTCGATTTCAGGATGTCTTACAGTATCATAAGTTGTCCCTCCTTCAATCCTATTATTATTCTTTAATGCAGAAAAATCACTTTGGAAGCTGAATTGTAATTTAGTTCCTATTTTATCTCTCGGATCTACCACTAAACTAAACGCTTTATTCTCTTGGACAGTCAAGCTGTCTATTTTATTTCCGTTTACATCTAAAAATTGTACACTCAATCCAGTGCTCTTGCCAAAATTATTTGAGATGATAAAGAAATCTTCCAAATTAATCTTTCCATCTTTATTCAAATCAAATTCAGCATTGTTTTGCGTTACATCTTTTCCAAATTGCTCGCTAAATAAGAAAAAATCATCTAAGCCAACAATGCCATCGTAATCAAAATCTCCTCTTACAATATTACTGTCTTGTGAAGCAGGAGGTTGAGTTTGATTTTCCATTTCTTTTACAATAATTTTGATAACTTTAAATTCAACAGAGTTACCATCAGTTACACTGAATTCGATTATAGTTCCAATACTGTCTGATTTTTCAGGAGTCCATCTAAAAACATTATTTACTAGGCTCGAGCCTGAAGGGACGCCACCTCTATAACCATAGATTAATTTATCATCTTTATCCTCGTCAATACCCTCTAAAATTAAAATTAGCTCTTTTCCTTTTTCTGTAGCGACTTCATAACTTACAACAGTGTTATCTTTCTTGATAATTAATCTTGGTGCATTGTTACTAGGGTTAATAGGTTGCTGCACTTTTTCTTTAACATTCAATCTTAAGCTATCATCAAGAACATCGCTTTCACTATCTTTTGCATAAACAATTATTTTATATTTTCCAGGATTTTTATAAACAGTTTTATCGATCAAATATTCTTTGGCAAATCCATCTCTTGATACAGTATGATCTTCAAATGTATGAACAAGATTATTATTCAAATCTCTCAGACTTACATCAACACTTTCGCTTCCAGTATCGCTCCAGATATCAATCCAGAAAGCTGCTTTATCACCGTCGTTTATATCTTTAACACTGCCTCCATCTTTGAATCCACTGATCACGCTGACAGATGCATTAACGTTTCCAATTAACAAAAGAAATACAATAGGCAACAATAAAAAAATCTTATTCATTTTTTCCTCCCTTCATATCTTACAATAGGAAAAGTCACTTGAATTCCATGTTTCTTTGCATTTACATCATAGCTATATTTTCCAGAAATTCCTTTATACTGAACTCCTGCATTTAATCCAAGTCTTTTTCTTAAGTTACTGTCGCTAATAACCTGGTCAGGATTTCTTCCAATAACCTTTCCATCTTTATCATAAACTCTAGGAGAAGCCTTTCCAGAAATCTCTAATCTGTCTATTCCAGCATCAGCACCGACTATAACAGAAAATTCTTTGTTTATTCTGTATCCAAAATCTCCGCCGACAAACCATCCCATTCCATCTTCATTCCAGTCTCTAGTAACCTCGTGTTTGTTTCCTAAAACGCTGACATTGCTTTGAGAAACACTTGTATGCTTGTCTCCGGTTTTACTTATTCCTCCATATGCTCCATATACAAATTCATGAAGGTGTAGCTGCATACCAGCGATACCTCTAACAGGATTGTATCCAACTCCTATTATATAATCAACAATTGTAGGTTTTTCTGATCCTACTTCTTTCTTCTCTTCTTTTTTTCCAACAAAACCTTGTTCTCTAACAGCAGGCTCTTTTACAGTTGAAGTATCAGCAGATGCAATAATTACAGAATCTTTAAGGCTTGCAACAGCTACAGGAGTTATTCCTAAATAGCTTTCAAGATCGCTAACGGTTTCAGTTGGCATAGTCATTTTATGATTTTTCCAGAATTGATCTTCAGTCAAAGTGCCTTGAAACTGGTTGAATTCCTTGCTATCATCTTTAATCACGATTTCATAATTAAGCACGTTTCCATTTTTACTTCCATTTCTAAAAATTCTTAAATCAACCTTGCTGCTTCTTCCCAAATTTGGAACATTTGTAAGAGCATTTTCAAGTGCAGAATAGATCCCTGATTCTTCAACTAGAGTCTTGACATCAGATAAACTTGAATTTGTTCCAAGTTCAATACCGAATCTATTTGGCAAATCTGCAAGTACAGAAGATTTTCTTCCAGCAAGAGAAACTTTCAAAGAAGTAAGATTATTAAATAAGTAATTAGCCTCTGTTGCAACTCTATCGGTTTTTCTGGCTATCCTTCCCAAATAATTTCCAGCTGATTCATTAACTCCGAGATCGGAAAAAGAAGTTTTAACTGTATCATCTGTAGTTCCAACTAAATTAGCATTTTCAGTTAAGATTACAAAAGATCCATCCTTTGCTGCAATGTAAAAATCTTGATGGCTGCTCAACAGAGAATCCAGTTTAGCAGACTCCTCACTAGCATTTGGATAAGATTTACCTATTATATTATCAATAGTGTTTTCATTTAATTCTATTAATCTGCCGTCTGTTGTGACATTTGTTCTATCAAAAGGCAAAAAATGCCCATAAGCGTACCTTAATGCCTCATCTCTTTTCTGCAAATCTGTAAAGGAAATTTTATTTTTATCTTCAACTCTTTTCATAACCTCTTGCATTGGG
>Ga0209541_10017169_pt1 | contig 10626 bp, 10 predicted proteins | sample RifCSPlowO2_01_FD_184027 | JGI IMG/M metagenome (GOLD analysis project Ga0209541, IMG submission 184027) | Groundwater microbial communities from Rifle, Colorado - Rifle CSP2_plank lowO2_0.1 (SPAdes) (version 2) | ecosystem: Environmental > Aquatic > Deep subsurface > Groundwater | place... | reverse complement strand
TCGGCTATAAAAAGGGGAAATTCATTTTCATGCCTGTTATGGACATAGTATAGAACTTTCATCGGCGGAATGCTCCCGAAAGTATTTAAAAGGCTTCAAACACAATTCTTACAACTGCCGGTTTTGGGACATGAGAGGGGTTCTGCTCAGAATTTTCTCCCGCAATGCCCGGAAACCCGCTATAAGAAATGGAGCGTGATTTGTGATGAGCGAGAAGAACGAGAAGGAAGAGAAATCAAAGAAAACAATGACTATTTCTGAGCTGCCTGGGATAGGGCCGGCAAGCGCGGAAAAGCTTGCTACGGCAGGATATAAAACACTTGAGAGCATTGCTGTTGCTTCTCCCATGGAGCTTGTGGAAGTTGCAGGCATCGGGGAACTTACCGCAGCAAAAGCCATAAACGCCGCAAGGGAAAGCCTTGAAATGGGATATGAGACTGCGGATAAAATAATGGAGCGCAGGAAAAACCTCGGAAAAATAAGCACGGGTTCCAAAGAATTGGATACACTGCTCGGCGGAGGAATAGAAACTCAGGGAATTACCGAAGCTTACGGGATGTACGGCTCGGGAAAAAGCCAATTGTGCTTCCAGGCTTCCACAATGGTGCAGCTGCCAAAGGAAAAAGGCGGCCTTTCGGGAAATGTATTGTATATTGATACTGAGCACACTTTTAGGCCTGAAAGAATAATGCAGATGGCAAAAGCAAAGGGGCTTGACCCTGAAAAGGTTCTGAAAAACATTTTCGTTGCGCGCGCATATAATGCAGACCACCAGATGCTGCTGATTGAGAAAGCAACTGAGATGATAAAGGAGAAAAACATAAAGCTGGTTATTGTGGATTCCCTTACGGCGCAGTTCCGCGCGGAATATATAGGAAGGGGAAAATTAGCTGACAGGCAGCAGAAGCTGAACAAGCATATGCACGCACTGCAGAAGCTCGCGGAAATGAACAATTTGATTGTACTGGTAACAAACCAGGTAATGAGCAGGCCTGATATTCTGTTCGGGGATCCGACAGTGCCGATAGGGGGGAATATTGTCGGGCACACAGCAATGTACCGCCTGTATTTCAGGAAAAGCAAGGGAGAAAAGAGGATTGCAAGGCTGGTGGATTCGCCGGGATTGCCTGACGGAGAGGCGATATTTGCTGTAACAGAAAAGGGAATAGAAGACGCAAAGCCTGAAAAGGACTAGGCTTTGTGTTTTTTTATTTTTTAATTTTTGCGGCAATTGCCCCGTTGGCTCGTTATTGGCAATTTTATATATTTTGTAATATTCAAAAACAGTTTAGCTGTTGTTTGTCTAATTATTAGCTTTATACAATGATTAGAGACATTAAACGAACAAAATATTAGCTAATAGTTGTTAAGTGAAACAAATTTTTTAGATTTTGGCATGTGTTACTCTTTCTTACATGAAAATATGTGAAACATTTTTCCACTTATTGATTCATTTATTTTAAACCCCACTTTATCAAGAATATTTTTAATTTCATCTTTACTGAACTGTTCAGAAATAGCATTGTCCTTACCAAATCTAACAATTCCTTTTTTCCTATCGATAATTGTATAACCGCCCTCATAGTGCTGATATGTTTCTTCTCTTGAATACAATGCATTTTCATTAAATACGCTAAAAATAAATTTCCCGTCACATTTAAGAATTCTTTTGATTTCAGAAAGAACTCTAAATCTAGACTCCCCAAAATTACAAAATGTCAATCCTATAAAAACGATATCAAAAGTTTCATCGTTAAAATGTGTTTTTTCTGCATCTTCAAGATATACTTCCGCATTCTTAATATTATCTAAGTGTTTTTTCAATAGTTCAATTGCTTCAGGATCATTATCAATCCCTACAAATTTTTTAACATGTGGAGCTAATTCTTTAATTGTTCTACCAGAACCTGATCCAATATCTAGTAGGATTAATTCTTTTGAGATATTCTTTTTAAGAAAAACTTTTTCAGCAATAAAGTATTCCAGATAATCTTTTGGAGGATTTTTTACAGTTTGTTCCCATATATCAACAGTTCTACTTTTCATAGTTTTAAAATAAATGATGTACTTAATAAAGTTTACTTTTCAAACACTCCAAGATTTACTTTTTTCACTCCCTCGGTGTTCATCGGCACGTTACACTCTAGCTAACACTCGGCTCACTTAACCGGGTTTATACGGAGACCTCGCTTCGCTTTCCCAAATGGGCTTTACCGACTTCGTATAGTCACATACATTAGTGCATAGTGCAAATGCTGCAACGATTGTACTATTTTTCAATTGTACCAAAAGCGCTTTATAAGGCACCTGCGCAATTATTTCAGATCTCACAAATCTAGCTGAAAATTGGATTTAATCCTGATTCTTTTTTGTTATTTTTGCAGGCGCAAAAACAAAATTAATTTAAAGGGGCTCTGCGCTAATTATTGCCATGAGGAACCTTGAACTTGCTGCGCTCTTTTACAAAATTGCTGACATTCTTGAAATGCAGAGTGTGAAGTGGAAGCCGCAGGCATACAGGCGCGCTGCGCAATCGCTGGAAGCGCTCGAGAGGGACATTGAAGAGCTCTGGAAGGAAGGGAAGCTGAAGGAAATTCCGGGGGTTGGGGAAGGGATTGCAAGGCATATTGATGAGTTTTTGCGAACTGGAAAAGTAAGGCCTTTTGAGGCGATTATGCGCAAGATTCCAAAAGGGCTTGGGGAGCTGATGGAGATTGAGAGCATTGGCCCAAAGAAGGCGTTTTTCCTTTACAAGAGGCTGAAAATAAAAAATCTTGCTGATTTGGAAGCTGCTGTTAAAAGGCATAAACTGGAAAATTTGCCTGGGTTCGGGGAGAAGAGCGAACAGAACATACTGAAGGGAATTGGCATGTACAAAAGCGGGTATGAGAGGATGCTGCTTGGAAATGCGCTTTCAATCGCCGAGGGAATTGTCGCTGAATTGAAAAAAAACAGGGGAATTGAGAGGATTGCAATTGCGGGAAGCTTGAGGAGGATGAAGGAAACTATTGGGGACATTGACATTCTTGCAACTGCTGAAAATGCAAATGCGGTTATGGATGCGTTTGTGAATATGCAGGAGGTCAGGGATGTGCTGGCAAAGGGGACAACAAAAACAACTGTTGTGCTTAACTCAGGGGTCCAGGCGGATGTAAGGGTATTGAAGGATATTGAATTCGGCTCCGCGCTGCAGTATTTCACTGGCAACAAAGAACATAACATCAAACTGAGGGAGATTGCAATAAAGCGCGGGCTGAAATTGAGCGAGTATGGCCTTTTTGAGAAAAAAACAGGGAGAAGGATTGCGGGAAAAACAGAGGAGGAAATATACGCAAAATTCGGAATGAAATACATTGAGCCTGAGCTGCGCGAGGACCGTGGGGAACTGCAGGCCGCAATGCAGGGCAAATTGCCGAAAATTATTGGCTATGGCTCCGCAAAGGGGGACTTCCATGTGCATTCAAACTGGAGCGAGGGCTCTGAAGGAATTGAGGAGATTGCAAATGCTGCGAAGAATATTGGTTATGAATGGATATGCCTCACAGACCATTCAAAATCAGAAAGGATTGCGCACGGATTGGATGAGGAAAGGCTGCTGAAGCAGATTGCTGAAATAAGGAAAATCAACAAAAAAATGAAGCCCTTCAGGATTCTTGCGGGGAGTGAAGTGGACATAAAGGCAAATGGGGAGCTTGATTTTTCAAATGATGTGCTGAAAAGGCTTGACGTGGTTGTTGCTGCGGTGCATTCAGGATTCAAAAGCACAAGGGGGCAGATGACTGCGCGCGTGTTGGATGGGATAAATAACAGGCATGTGAGAATAATTGCGCATCCCACGGGAAGGCTTATTGGAAAAAGGGAAGGCTATGAAATTGATTTGGAAAGGATTTTTGAGGCGTGCGCAAAAAGGGGAGTAATGCCCGAGATAAATGCCTATCCTGAAAGGACTGATTTGAATGATGCAAATGCAAAAAGGGCAATTGAGCTGGGATGCAAAATTGCAATAGGGACTGATGCGCACAGCATCGGGCAGCTGCATTACATGCGCTTGGGGATTGCAATGGCAAGAAGGGCATGGGCTGAAGAAAAAGACATTGCAAATACGCTCAATTTGGGCGGAATAGAAAAACTGTTTAGGTTACGGGAGTAAAGAGAACCCTTGAGCTGAAGCCCGCAACTATGAAGAGTATGTAGAGCAGCAGGAACATTAGCCCGGCTTTGTTGTTTATCCCCTCATGCTTGAGGGGGTTATAGCTGAGGAAGGAATTCGCAACAACCAAAAACACTATTGGAAGCCCAAAGATGCTGAAGTTTGCTGTTGTGGGATTTATCACTATTGCCGCACCCAGCACAAGGGTAAGATTGACAACAGAGCTTCCAAGAATGTCCCCCCGGGCCAGCGCGATATATCCCTTGCGGATTGCAGTGAAATCTATTGCAAGCGAGGGCAGTGTTGTGCCAAACGCTATCAGGGTCATGCCAATAATCGCATCAGGCAGCCCCACCAGCCCTGCAATTACTATTCCCTCTTCAACAACAAATTTTGAGCTCACAAAAACAAACAGCAGCCCTAACAGGAATATTGTTATGGCGCGGGAGAGCTGTTTTTTTGTAATGCCGTCCTTTATGTTGAGGGTAAAGCGCTTTTTAATTACAAAAAAGACATAGAGGATAAAGAGGATTATCAAAATCAATCCCTCGGCAACAGTAAGTATGCCCCTGGACAAAACAACCAGCGGAATCAGGCTTATGAGGAAAAGGAGCTCCGCGCTTTCAATTGTCTGCTCGCGCCTCACCTTGATTTTCCTTATGAGCGCTGCCACTCCCAGAACAAGGCATATGTTTGCAATGCTGCTTCCAAGGACATCGCCTATTGCCAATGAAGTTTTGCCTATCATTGAGGCGTTGACAGAAACCATGAAATCAGGCACGGAATTTGCGACAGCAACGATTATGAAGGCTATTGCGAGCTGCGATACCCCCAAATATCTGAATTTTTATTGCGGCCCTTATAACGGCCTCGCTGCTTATCACAAGCACCACTAACGCAATAACAAATATGGCAATTGTGAAAATCATAATATAGTAAGGCATAGGGGGAATAAAAATAATGCTGTTGCGGGCTTGGGGTTAATAAGGGCATTATGCCCTTATTGCAGAATAAAAATAATGCTGTTGCATGGGGAAAAATTAATAAATGGCAGAAACATAATTAAAGCATGAAAAAGCGCAGCAGGCTTGAGGGCTTTGCGGAGGAGCAGACACTGCTTTCGAAGGAGCGCACGCTGCTCTCAAAGGAAAGGACGGTCCTTACTGAAATAACTGTCTTTATTGCGGTAATTGCGCTTGGCTTCGGGCTGATAAGGTTTTTTGAGCATTCGCAATATGAGGCGGCTACAACATACCTTGGGATTTTTGTAATACTGTTCGGGGTTCTCGGGATACTGCTCTCAATAAGGGGATACAGGAAGTATTCCAATGAAGCGGGGAGCCTTGAAAGAAGCATAAACAATTCGGATTAGCCTTGGCGCGCAATTACCTCCTTTTTTTAAATTGTGTTCAGGAGAGATATTACAGTGGGAGTATGGCAAAGGGTTCAATTGCGGAGCTGCTTGAAAATCTGCAGGAATATGAGACAAAAGAGCATATTGCCGGGGCGCAGAAGGCATTTGAGCTGGCCAGGGGAATTTACGGGAATGAGCTGAGGGAATCAAAGAAATTCTGCATAAAGCACCTTGTTGAGGTCGCTGGAATTGTTGCGGGGCTGAGGCTTGACTGCAATGCTGTTTCTGCCGCGCTGCTTCATGATGCTGTTGCAGATGGGAGAATTTCGGCTGCTGAGATAGAAAAGGCAACCAACAGGGAAACCGCTGCGCTTGTTGATGGGCTTGCAAAGCTAAAGAGAATTTCCCTTAAGATAAAAAACATTGCTGAAATGGAAAACATGAGGAAGGTGCTGCTCGCAACAAGCAAGGACATAAGGACTTTGATAATTCTGCTTGCGGAAAGGGTTGCGGAGCTTGGGGAAATTGGCAGGCTCGGCGGTGAGAAGCAGAAGGAGCTTGCGGAAGAAAACCTTAACATTTATGCGCCCATCGCGCACAAAATGGGAATGAACAGGATAAAGGACCTGCTGGAAGATAGTTCATTAAAATACCTGAAGCCGGAGATTTACAGCAAGCTTGCAGGAATGCTTTCAGCCTACCAGAAAGAGAAGGAAAAAAGCCTTGAGAAGGCAAGGCAGGCGCTTAAGAAGAAATTTGAGGGGCTCAGGATAAATGCGGAAATACAGGGGAGGACAAAGCACATTTACAGCATATACAGGAAAATCTATGAGCGGAACATAAAATTCAATGAGATATATGATTTGGTTGCGCTGCGCGTAATAACCGGAAGCGTAAAGGAGTGCTATGAGCTGCTTGGGATGATACACTCTATCTGGAATCCGCTTCCAGGAAGGTTTGATGATTACATTGCAAGGCCGAAGCCGAACATGTACCAGAGCCTGCATACAACAGTAATAGGGCCTGATAACAAGCCTATCGAGATACAGATAAGAACTTTAGAAATGCACAGGATTGCTGAGGACGGAATTGCAGCGCACTGGCGCTATAAGGGGGAGATGGGTGAAAAGGATTATGACAAGAAGCTGCTCTGGCTAAAGGAGATTTATGACTGGCAGCGCGGAAAGGAAGAAAAGGGGAATATTGATTCGCTGAAAATTGATTTTTTCGAGAACAATATTTTTGTTTTTACCCCTAAAGGCGAGGTAATAGAGCTGCCCGAGGGCTCGACGCCCATAGACTTCGCATATGCGATCCACAGCGATTTGGGAGGCAAATGCGAAAGGGCAAAGGTCAATGGAAAACTTGTCTCACTGTCATATGCGCTTGAGTCCGGGGACAATGTTGAAATTGTCACTTCCCCAGAGCAAATGCCGAAAAGCGCGTGGCTGAATTTTGTGAAAACAAGCAAGGCAAGGGAGAAAATAAGGGAGGCGCTGCAGATTCAGGCTGCAAAGCCGCCAAAGGCGAGAAAGCGGGGGGTGAGGCAGGTTATAATAAAGGCCTCAGACAAGAGGCTGAGGCTTGCAAAGTGCTGCAGCCCGCTTCCGGGGGATGAGGTTGTTGGAATACTTACAACAAAGCGCAAAATTTCAGTGCACAGGGCCAATTGCGAGAACATAAAGATTTTGGGTTCTAGGGAAAAAATTGTGAGTGTTGATTTTTCCGGCGGGAAGGGGAAGTTCCCTGCATCATTTGCGGTCGAGGCAAAGGACAGGCCGAATCTGCTTTCGGACATTCTCAACCTCATTTCAAGGGACAGTGTAATCATAAGCTCCGCAGAGGCAAAATCCCTGGGAAAGGAGCAAACCGCATGCAAATTTGTTGTTATGGTGAGCAGGCCTGAGCAGCTCGAAAGGATAATAAATAATTTGTCCAATGCAAAGGGAATAACCAGGGCTTACAGGGTTTAACGGAATAAGGAAAATTATATTAAGCTGAATTGCCATATAGTGAGGAATATGGAGCGCGTTGCAACAGGAATAGACGGCTTTGACAGGCTTATTGATGGGGGCTTGCCGAAAGGAAGGACCTTCCTTGTTACTGGAGGCTGCGGAACTGGAAAGACGCTTTTTTCACTTGAGTATATTTTTAACGGGGCAAAGGAATATTCCGAACCCGGAGTTTTTGTAACAATTGATGCAACCCCAAAAACAATAAGGGAGGATGCGCTTGCAATAGGCATGGACATCAAAAAGCTTGAGGAGAAGGGGGTCATAAAAATTATTGATGCCTCTGTTGCGAGGATTGGAATCCCGTCGCAGGAGGAGTATGCGATGCCTGTTACGGGTTTTGACCTGGACAAGCTGCTGTTAGAAACCATGCGCGCAACAAAAAAAATTGGCGCAAAAAGGGTTGTTATTGACAGCACTCCTGCATTGGGACTGACTTTCCAGAATTCCGAGGATGTTAGGAAAGCCGTTCTTAAAATCAATTATGTGCTTTCGCAGAGCGGGGCAACTTCCATGATCATTTCCGAAATTGCAGAAGGCTCAAAAGCGCTGAGCAAATACGGGGTGGAGGAATACGTTGTTGATGGGGTAATTGTCCTGCATTATCTTGAGGCAGGGGCCGGGGCTAACCGCCTGCTGCATGTAAGGAAGATGCGCGCAACAAAGCACTCAGAGGACTTGCATCCGCTCGAGATAACTGATTCCGGAATAAAAATTTACAAAATAGAGGAATTCAGGAAGAGGCGCTGAATTAGATTTCCTGCAGCCTTTTTATTATCTTATCAATGCCTATTGCAATTGCAAGCGAGCCGAATTTCGGGCCCTGCTCCTTTCCAATTGTTGCCAAGTATAGTTTTCTGAATATTTCCCTTGGCTGCAGCACGTGCTTCTTTGCTGAACTGTAAATGAGCATCTGTATTTCTTCCGGGGTTTTCGCATTCGGCAGCTGCCCGGCTATTTCACTGAAGACTTCCCTTGTTTTGCCGTCTTGCTCTATTCCCTTAGGGGCCTTTTCAAGGAATCTTATTTTCATTTCTTCAGGGGCATAATTATCCAGCCAGTATTTTGCCCTGAGGAGCTGCTGCCTTATTTCACCCTTCTGCGCTTTGGCCTGCTCCGCACTGATGTGCTTTGTTTCTGAAAGTATTTCAAGCGCCTTTTCAATGTTTTTTTCAGGCTCTGCAATCTGCGCGACAAGTGTTTGAAGGGCAAAGGGGATTTGCACAGGCATTTCCGTCTGGGCTTTGCGCATCTGTGAAAGCGCATAGTCCTTCTTTGCTGTTTCTGTCAATTTTTCATCGCGAAGTTTTTCCGCGCCATAATAAACGCGCTCTGCCTGTTCGTAGCGCTCAATCAGGAGAGAAAATGAATTGTCATTGAGGCTGAATTCTACTGCAGAATTCGGCCTGTAGGAAAGGTTCATGAAGCGGAAGATTTCAGGCTTTGCAACCTTCAGCCATTCCTGCAAATCAATTACGTTTCCGACAGAACCTGACATTTTTGCACCGCGCAATTGGATGAATTCCGCACCATAGAGCAGCGGCGCATCTTTCCTAAAAATTTCCTTCGAAATGGCTTTTCCGGTATCTACAGAACCGCCCTTTGCAAAATGGTCTTTTCCCCCTGATTCAAATGCGACATTGAAAACGCTCCAGCTCGCGGGCCAGTGTATGCGCCAGTGCAGTTTTGCCCTTCCATCAAATGGCTTTGCCTTTGCGGAATGCCCGCAGCCGCCTGATTCCCTTTTGCATGAGTATTCAACCTCTTTTCCATCCCAGTTGCTTGCCTCTGTAAAGCTCAGCTTTCCGCAGTTTTCGCACACTACTTGAATGGGGAGGAAATTTGGTGCCTTTTCAGTCCCTGTTATTTCGTTCCATAACCCAACAATCTTCTGCGCATTGTCAAGCGCGGTTTTTATTTTCTCATTGTAAAGGCCCTTTTTGTAGGATTCGTAGCAGCTTATCCTGTTGGGAACTGCACCGAAATCCTCAATTGCTTCGAAGAGCTTTTCAGTAAAGCAGGAAGCCCATGAGGTATATTCAGGGAAGGGGCTCGGGATATTGTAATAGGGCACTCCTTTGTACTGCTCAAAGTCCTTTTCTTTTATTGGCAGATTATTAGGAATTTTGTCCATTGGGTCAAAATCATCAGCAAGGAAATTTAATTTTGCTTTGAGCCCTTTTGCAACCAGCGCCTCATAAACCAGTTCAGGGACAAAATACTCAACCCTTGCGTTGCCTATGTGGAAATAACCGCTAGGCGTCCACATGCCGTGGCATGTATATTCCTTAAGGTTTTTTTCAGCAAGCTGCTCTGCAATGAGCTCTGGCCATGCCTTTTCCGAAGAAGCCATAAAACGTCATATAAATTAGGGCAGATAAATTAAATAAGCCTGCTAAAAGATTTCCCAGTCATCGTTGCTCCGGAGTTCTGGCCTTTTCTTTATCCTTTCCTTCAGTGGCACATCAGGCTCTGCGCCCGCTCCTGCCAATTCCTTTGGGGGTCTTAAGATGCTTGTTTGGGAGCTTCCGCCCCTAAGGTTTTTTTTGAAGGAGTTAATTTCATCAATGCTGCCCTCTTTCATTGCGCCGACATAGTTGCAGCGCCTGCACCTTTCCCCATTGAGGCTTTTTGCAACATCAAAACCCGCACACTGCGGGCAGTATTTCAGCTTCAAAAACAACACCCCGAATTCTGACTTATAATGTTTGGAAGAAGTTGTATTTAATTCTTTTGTGCCTTGGGCTCTTCTTTTGGCTGTTCCGGGGTTTTCTGTGCCCACTTGCTGAAGTACCAGATGCCAAGCACGCAGATAATTGTTACAATTACTGCGGCCAAAATCCTGTAGATATAGGCTGAAACAACAGGCATCCCGAGGATTTTAAGCATTTCATTTACGCCTTCCTGAATCACGCCCTGCCAGTAAAGCGCAATAACCAATGCAAAGGCAGTTGTGATTGCAAGCGCGAGCCTTGTGCGCATTTCCGTTTCAATCCTTATCGCCTCGTCGCGCAGATTTTTTGTGAGTTTTTTTCCATCCATAATTTTCCATCCTTAAAATTGTTTTGGTTTTGGTTTTTCTTTTGAACCCCAGGGCCTTTTCTTTTCCC
>Ga0209541_10017167_pt1 | contig 10628 bp, 9 predicted proteins | sample RifCSPlowO2_01_FD_184027 | JGI IMG/M metagenome (GOLD analysis project Ga0209541, IMG submission 184027) | Groundwater microbial communities from Rifle, Colorado - Rifle CSP2_plank lowO2_0.1 (SPAdes) (version 2) | ecosystem: Environmental > Aquatic > Deep subsurface > Groundwater | place: Rifle... | reverse complement strand
TATCAACAGTCTTTTCGACGTGGTTTATTTGGTCCTGAATTTTCTTTTCATCCATGGTGCCAGTATACCACGACAGCCAGTTAGGAACAGAAAAGGAAATGAATAGGCCCCCGAAGCAAAGCCCCGAAGCAAAGCCGAGCTTGCTACGGGGCGGGCTCGCCATGGAAGTACCAAGCAGGATAAGGGGATTTTGGCGGGCTAAAATTGCTTACCTATATGCACTCCCGCGATTGTCTATTACTTCAATAAGAACTTTTTGCCCGTCAAAATCTATGGAAAATATAACGCGCACTTTGCCGATGCGGACACGGTAACAACCGGCCCATTTTCCCGCGGTTTTTCGCAGGTCAATCGCAACGACTTCACCTTTCAATTTTCGGATAGCTTTTAGTACCGGGTCTGTGGCAAAAGTATCAGACAGGTGTCGCCCACTAAGAAATTTTTCAGCTTGCCGTGAAAAAGAGATTTCCCACTCCATGGGGAATTAAAGGAGAGTACGTACGGTCCGGCTTGAGTGCCGCGAGGGTTTGCTGTAGAGCTTCTCTATATTTTTTTGTTCTTTCTGCGACACGACAGGAAGCAAAGAGGCGCGCAGGCGCATCATCTCCGTATCAAGAACCTCCCGTACGCTCTCGCGGGCAAGCTTTTTTATCTCGTTTTTAAGCGCCATAGTCATGGTCGTAGTATACCACACTTTGCATATACTGTGTCTCGGGGAATCTGGGGTAAAATGGGGAGCATGAGCCTTACGGGGTCCGCAATTTCCATATGAAAATCTCCAGCGCACGAGTAGATGCTCAAGGTGGAAGGATAGACAGCGCCACGCTCAAAAGTTATACCGAGACTGCTGTCGGAGGCACCGGCGGCACCAACTCCGGCACCGCCTACACCATCGACCTCACGACCGGCAACGTCTTCCATATCCTCCTCAACGCCAACTGCACGTTTACCTTCCCCTCCTCCTTAACCTCCGGCACGGCGTACAGCTTTATCCTCGTACTCAAACAAGACGGCGGCACGCGCACGGCCACGTGGCCCTCCAGCGTGATTTGGCCCGGCGGCACCGCGCCGGTGCTCTCGGCCACGGGCGGCATCCGCGACATCTTTACCTTTATGACCATCAACGGGGGCACCAGCTGGCTGGGCTTTGCCGGCGGGTTCAACTTCCCCGCCGCCCCGGCCCCAACGCTCTACAACCTCTTTGCGTGGGGGCAGAATGTTGCGGGTCAGTTGGGCGATGGCACCGTAGTCGCACGCTCGGTGCCGGCACAGGTAGGGACGCTTAGTACCTGGTCGGCAATCACCCTCAATACACAAGCAAGCTTTGCAATAAAAAGCGACAACAGCCTGTGGGCATGGGGAGTGAATGACAATAAATACTTAGGATTTGGCGACGCCGTCTATCGCTCCTCGCCGGTACAGTTGGGTGGGATGATCACCTGGGCTACCCCGCATGTAGGTGCTTCTGTATTCTCCCTTTTTATAAAAAGCGACGGCACGCTTTGGGCGTGGGGATATAACGCCAAGGGTCAGTCTGGTTTGGGGGATGTCATTGTCCGCTCCTCGCCGGTCCAAGTAGGGACCTTGACCACCTGGAGTTCGACGGCGACGGGCAACGCACATTCCCTTGCGCTCAAGACCGACGGCACGCTGTGGGCGTGGGGGGCAGACGCCTCGGGCCAGCTTGGTCTTGGAGATGTAGTGTTGCGCTCCTCGCCGGTGCAGGTCGGCACGCTCGCCACGTGGGCGAGTATCGCCGCCACCCAATCCTCGATGGCCATAAAGACCGACAGCACGCTGTGGTCGTGGGGACTCAATACCAATGGTCAGCTGGGTCACGCCGACGTCGTCAGCCGCTCCTCGCCGGTACAGGTCGGTACACTTGCCACATGGTCGCGTGCGGACGGAGGAATCGCCGGTCATACTTTAGGACTAAAAACCGACGGCACGCTTTGGGCGTGGGGATATAACGACTTTGGGCAATTGGGATTAGGAGACCGCGGAGCAGGCGCAGCAACCAGCCGCTCCAGCCCCGTACAGGTGGGGACGCTTGCCATTTGGGGAAGCATTGCCCCGGGGCGCAAACACTCTGCCGCAATTACGACCGGTCGTGTGTTATGGAGCTGGGGGAGGAATGTAACAAACGGCCAACTCGGCGACGGCACTGCCGTTGACCGTTCCTCGCCGGTGCAAGTGGGCGGGGGCGCGGCGTGGGTAAGCGCAGGAGGCGCCGGCTACCACACCCTCGCGCTCCAGGACCCTTCGCTTTTGGCTAATAGCCAGCTTTTTAGTTGGGGGAGTAATAATTTTGGCAACCTCGGCTTGCGTGACGTTGCCCACCGCTCCTCTCCGGTACAGGTCGGCACACTGGCGACATGGAGCATTATTGCAAACGGATCATATTTGCCACTCGGTATAAAATCCGACGGGTCTTTGTGTACCTGGGGGAGAGGCCTCCACGGTCAGCACGGGTTGCGTGATGAAGTTGACCGCTCTTCGCCGGTGCAGGTGGGAGGACTCGCCACTTGGAGTGCAGCCGCCGGCGGCAACAACCACGGTCTTGCAGTCAAGATAGACGGCACACTGTGGTCGTGGGGCAAGAACAACTTGGGCCAGCTTGGTCTCGGTGACGGAGTGTATCGCTCCTCGCCGGTGCAGGTGGGAGCACTTTTCACCTGGTCGCAGATTGCTACGGGTCCCAGTCACTCCCTAGCAATCAAAACGGACAGCACCCTGTGGGCGTGGGGTACCGGTGATAACGGCATACTTGGTCTTGGTGATGTTGTCAGCCGCTCTTCGCCTGTGCAGGTAGGGGCGCTCGCCGCCTGGGCGCAAGCAACAGGGGGGCAAAATCACTCTCTCGCTATAAAAACCGATGGCACATTGTGGGCATGGGGAACAAACACCAACGGAGTACTCGGGCTAACAGATACGGCACAGCGCTCCTCGCCGGTGCAGGTGGGGACTCTTGCGACGTGGTCGCAGGTGGTGGGAGGACAAACACATGCTCTGGCTATCAAATCCGACGGCACGATGTGGGGGTGGGGCAACAATACTTATGGTGGCCTCGGCCTAGCGGATGTGGCGCACCGCTCTTCGCCCGTGCAAATAGGGACTCTAGCAACATGGATAGCGATTGCCGGGGGGACCTCTTTTTCCCGGGCGCTCAAGACCGACGGCACGCTGTGGTCGTGGGGAGTAAACAATTATGGTCGTCTTGGCCTCGGCGATACCGTCTATCGCTCCTCTCCTGTGCAGGTGGGCACGCTCGCAACGTGGATAGCGATAGGCAAAGGGCCCATGGCAAGTCAAACAGAAGCGCTCTTTTGGGCCTCAACGACCACCGCGCCGGGGAAGCCTACTGCTGTTATTGCAACCGTGGGGAGTGCGAGCGGCACGGCGGTGGTTGTTTGGACCGCGCCTTTGAGCTCGGGCGGCAAACCCATTAGTTCCTACACCGTCACCTCCAGCCCGGGCGGAATTACCGCCACCACCAACGGCACGTTTGCAACAGTAACCGGCCTCACCAACGGCACGCCGTACACCTTTACCGTTACCGCCACCAACTCGGTGGGTACTTCATCTGCCTCGGCCGCGTCTAATAGTGTGACCCCGGCCCTTCCGCAATCTTTGTGGTCATGGGGGCTTAATAATAGCGGCCAGCTAGGACAACAAAATACAGCCAGTCTTTCCTCGCCGGTGCAGGTGGGTGCGCTTACTACCTGGAGTGCTGTTTCCGGTGGATACAGACACAGCCTTGCTCTTAAAAATGACCGAACACTCTGGTCTTGGGGAAGTGGTAGCTATCTCGGTCTCGGCGATGCAGTCAACCGCTCCTCGCCCGTGCAGGTGGGTGCGCTTACTACCTGGAGTGCAATCTCTAGTGGACAACATCACTCACTCGCCCTCAAAACTGACGGCACGCTGTGGGCGTGGGGTAACAACGTCACCGGCCCGCTCGGTCTCGGCGATGCAGTCAACCGCTCCTCGCCAGTACAAGTTGGGGCACTCACCACCTGGAGCGCAATTTCCGCTGGATACAAACATTCTCTTGCCCTCAAAACCGACGGCACGTTGTGGGCATGGGGGAAAAACTATAATAACAACGGTACACTCGGTCTCGGAGACAATATTAACCGCTCCTCGCCCGTGCAGGTGGGCACCCTTACGACTTGGAGTGTAATCTCTGTCGGATACAGACACAGCCTCGCCATAAAGACCGACGGCACGCTTTGGACATGGGGGCAATACGCAGGTGGTGTCCTCGGTCTTGGCGAGGGCGTTGATAGGTCTTCGCCGGTGCAAGTGGGCACTCTCACGACCTGGAGCGCGGCCTCTGGCGCATACAGGCACTCCCTCGCTATCAAAACCGACGGCACGCTGTGGGCGTGGGGGAGAAATTATAACAACGGACAGCTCGGACTCGGAGATATCATTGACCGCTCCTCGCCCGTGCAGGTGGGCACCCTTACGACTTGGAGTGCAATCGGGAGCAACAGCTTCCACTCCCTCGCTATCAAAACCGACGGCACGCTGTGGGATTGGGGAAAGAACGCCGATGGTCAATTGGGCGTCGGCGATACAGCCCGTCGGTCATCTCCTGTTCAGGTCGGCACGCTCGCCACGTGGACGGCGATTGCAAAAGGCTCTAAATCCGACCACTCGTTGGCGCTGCATTCATAAGAAGGGGAAATGGTGTCAGAAGAGGAAATGGTGTCAGGTACCATTGAAGAGGGAAAAGGTGTCAGGTACCATTAACTCAATTGTTTCGTAAAACCCGTGTCATAATATCCTCGTGGAAGAAGGGAAAAGGTGTCAGGTACCATTAACTCTCCGGTACAAATAGGGGAAATGGTGTCAGAGGGGAAATGGTGTCAGGTACCATTAACTGTCACCCTCCTGTGGCCGCCGACCACCACCACGACCGCGCCGGGGAAGCCTACTGCTGTTATTGCAACCGTGGGGAGCGCGAGCGGGACCGCAGTGGTTGTTTGGACCGCGCCGATGTCATCGGGCGGGAAACCCATTTCGGTTTACACCGTCACCTCCTCCCCGGGCAACATAACCGCCACGACCAACGGCACCTTTGCCACCGTGAGCGGGCTCACTACCAGTACGACTTATACATTCACCGTAACTGCCGCTAACTCCGTCGGTACCGGAAGCGCATCAGCAGCCTCCAACAGTATCGTTGCGCCGTAAAAAAGGTAAGCCTCCGGCAAGGCGAGGCCTTGCCATGGAAGTACCAAGCAGGATAAGGGGATTTTGGAGGGCTAAAATTGCTTACAAAAGTGTGGTCTAATTGTAGAGGTCTGACCTCTACAGTGCTTATACAAAATCTTCCGGCGCCAGGCCGCTATCGTCTAGGATGCTCTTAAATACTTTAGGGTGGAGGATTTTAGCCGCGTGAAAAGGAACTGTCACCCGTCTGCCTTCGGTATTTTTATAAATTTTATGACTTCCGCTCTGGCGGGCAAACGAAAAGTCGTGCCGCTCCAGCGTCGCTATGACTTGGGCCGCTGTAACGCGTGGCAATCGCGGCATAGTTTAGCGCTCAACTGAAACTTCCACTGAAGAAAAAGTTACCTCTTGAGGCTCCCGGATTTCCTCTTTTTGAGCAATCATGTCTTCGAGGTTGAGCTCTATTGCGTCATGGATATTTGCCAACGCCTCATCGTAGGTGTCGCCTTGGGTATAGCATCCTTGGATGGCGGGACAATTTGCAAAATAGCCCTCCTTGTCCTTCTCTATGATTATGGGGAAGCGGTACTTCATGGTCATGGTCGTATTATACCATATTTGGGGACTTCCAGAGGGTTTTAGGGGGTTGGGGAATGTAAGGTAAAATAGTAGAGATGACTCCTGACAGGGACATTTTTGCTGTATGAAAATTTCCGCGGCACGGCTTGATGCGCAAAGCGGCAGGGTGGACAACGCGGTGCTCAAGGACTATGCCGAGACGACCGTCGGCGGAGCGGGCGGCACCAACTCCGGCACCGCCTACACCATCGACCTCTCCACCGGCAACACGTTTACCGTCTTTCTTAACGCCAACTGCACCTTTACCTTTACCAACCCGCCCACGGCGGGCAAGGCGTTGCCGTTTACGATACTCCTCAAACAAGACGGCGGCTCGCGCACGGCCACGTGGCCGAGCAGTGTCATCTGGCAATCCGGCACCGCGCCCACCCTCACCACCACCGCGGGCGCGTACGACATCCTCACCTTTATGACCCTCGACGCGGGCGCCTCCTACTTTGGCTTTGGCTCCTCCAGCACTACCACCGCCGCCCCCGCCGCAACCTCCTACGCCCTGTGGGCGTGGGGGCTTGGCACCGGTGGCCAGCTTGGCATGGCGGACATAATCAGCCGTTCTGTACCAACGCAAGTCGGCACGCTCACCACGTGGTCGTCAGTTGCAAATGAAACAACATCGGCGTTTGCGCTTAAATCGGATAGCACACTATGGGATTGGGGACTTGGAACCAGCGGAGAGTTAGGCCAAGCAGACATAATCAGTCGCTCCTCGCCCGTGCAGGTAGGCGGCTTTATTACCTGGTCACAGATAGCAGGCGGACAAAACTTCCTTCTTTCCCTCAAAACAGACGGTACTTTATGGTCATTTGGTGTCAATGGCTACGGACAGCTCGGCCTTGGCGATGTAATTAAGCGCTCTTCTCCAGTACAAGTGGGCACACTCGCAACTTGGTCGCAGATAGCTACAGGATCAAACGGCCTATCAATTGCCACCAAAACCGACGGTACTTTATGGACATGGGGATACAACGTAGACGGCAGACTTGGCCTAGGAGATGTCATCAAACGTTCGTCGCCGGTACAGGTCGGCACGCTTACGACTTGGTCACAGATTGCAGGAGGTGGCAGATTTTTAACCGCTATCAAAACCGACGGCACACTGTGGTCGTGTGGCCTTAACACTGGCGGCCAGCTTGGTCAGGCGGATATAATCAACCGCTCATCACCAGTACAAGTTGGCACATTAGCCACATGGTCGAGTGTTGTTGGTGGATATCTGCATACCAGCGCCATAAAAACCGACGGCACGATGTGGGCGTGGGGAAACAGTAACAACGGACAAACAGGTCTCGGTGATGTAGTACTGCGCTCATCACCAGTCCAGGTAGGTACGCTGGCCACTTGGTCGAGTGTTGGTGGTGGAGCATATCACACTATCGCTCGCAAAACAGATAACACGCTGTGGTCGTGGGGTCTAAGCAGTTCAGGCCAGACAGGGTTGGGTGACGCTCTCAGTCGCTCCTCGCCCGTGCAAGTTGGAGGCGGAGCAGCATGGGCTAGTGTTGCAAAAGCCCCCTATAGTAGCCACACCCTCGCGCTCCAGGACCCTTCGCTTTTGGCTAATAGTCAGCTTTTTAGTTGGGGGAGTGACAGTTACGGACAACTCGGCCTCGGTGATGAGGTCTTACGTTCCTCTCCGGTGCAGGTAGGCACAATTTCTACTTGGGCGAGTGTAAGTAGTACTTCATGGCATGCGGCCGCAATAAAAACCGACGGCACGTTGTGGGCGTGGGGTAGAAACAATTCCGGACAGCTCGGGCTCGGCAACACAGTTCATCGCTCCTCGCCGGTGCAAGTTGGAGGCCTTAATATGTGGCGGCAAACAGAGGGCGGGGCTGACCATAGGCTTGCTCTCAAGATAGATGGCACATTATGGGCGTGGGGGGCAAACGGCACTGGGCAGCTTGGTACGAACGATGGTCTTAATAAGTCTGTACCTACACAAGTTGGTATACTCACGACGTGGCGACAAGTTAGAGGCAGCGGTTATTTTTCTCGTGCTATAAAGACTGACGGTACATTATGGGCGTGGGGTAGAGGTGATTATGGAGTACTTGGCCTCGGCGATGTCATTTCGCGCTCCTCGCCGGTGCAGATAGGCGCGGGCGCTTCCTGGGGTGAGGTGAGTGGACATGCCAGACTATCACTTGCCACTAAAACCGACGGCACCTTGTGGGGGTGGGGTAAAAACAGCTACGGTCATCTCGGGGTTGGAGATACAGTCCTCCGATCTTCGCCTGTGCAGATAGGCACATTGGCCACATGGTCAAAAGTGTCTGTCTTCTATCATTCACTTGCCACCAAAACCGACGGCACGCTGTGGGCGTGGGGACTTGGCACCAACGGGCAACTTGCGCAAGGTGACAGAATTAGCCGCTCCTCGCCGGTGCAGGTGGGCACACTCAGTGTATGGAGTGCTGTTTCAACTGGAAACGGGCTCTCTTTAGCACTCAAAACCGACGGTACTCTGTGGTCGTGGGGGAGTAATTTTAATGGAATCTTGGGCGTAGGTAGCACTGTATATCGCTCATCGCCCGTACAAGTTGGTACGCTTGCGACATGGACCATGATGGGTACAGGCGATACGGGCGGTACAAACGCCCTCCTCTGGCCGCCGACCACCACCACGACCGCGCCGGGGAAGCCTACTGCTGTTATTGCAAGTGTGGGGAGCGCGAGCGGCACGGCGGTAGTTGTTTGGACCGCGCCGATTAGCTCGGGCGGGAAGCCGATTAGTTTGTACACCGTCACCTCCTCCCCGGGCAACATAACCGCCACGACCAACGGCACTTTTGCCACCGTAACCGGCCTCACCAACGGCACGGCCTACACCTTTACCGTCACCGCCACCAACAGTGTGGGCACATCAGCCGCCTCTGCGGCGAGCAATAGTGTCACTCCGTATGCGCCGAGCTATCTTTGGGCGTGGGGGAGTAACAACATGGGTCAACTCGGCTTGGGCGACCAAGGCACCGGCGTCGCGACTAGCCGCTCCTCTCCAACACAAGTAGGGGCACTTGCTACATGGTCGAGCGTGTCGGTATTTAGTTTGAACCACATGACGTCCATGGCTCTTAAAACAGACAGTACCATGTGGACTTGGGGACAGAATAATAGCGGACAGCTTGGCCTCGGTGATGTTGCGTACCGCTCCTCTCCGGTACAAGTCGGTACACTAAGTGTGTGGTCGCAGGTGTCCCAAGGATATGCCTTTGACACAGCGCTCAAATCCGACGGCACGCTGTGGTCGTGGGGGGGTAATGGTTATGGAGAGGTTAATCCCGACAAAGCCCAGCGCTCTTCCCCGACCCAAATCGGGACGTTATCCACTTGGGCGAGCGTGTCGGCGGGCCGTGCCGTTGTGTTGGCTAAAAAAACCGACGGCACGCTGTGGGCATGGGGAAATAATGCTAAGCGTTCCGGCAATATAGCGCCCCTCGGCTTAGGCGACACTACCGCACGCTCCTCACCGGTACAAATAGGTACCCTAGCAACGTGGACAAGCGTTTCGACCAACGGCTATCATACGCTGGCGCGCAAGACCGATGGCACGCTGTGGGTGTGGGGAAATAATAAAGATAACGTGGGCGGTGGAGCCGGACGTGGTCAGCTTGGGCTTGGTGATGTAAACCAGCGCTCCTCTCCGGTGCAGGTAGGCACACTTACGACGTGGGCTACTGCTACAGTTGGAGATTATCATTCGCTTGCAATCAAAACCGACGGCACGCTGTGGGCGTGGGGAAGGAATAAGTACGGACAAGTTAATCCCGATAAAGCTTACCGATCCTCGCCTACGCAAGTTGGAACGCTCGCGACGTGGTCAAGTGCAACGGGCGGAACAGACGTTTCGGCCGCTATAAAAACCGACGGCACACTGTGGGTGTGGGGCAGAGGCAACTTCGGCAGAATGGGTCAAGGCGACCTCGTATATCGCTCGTCTCCCATACAAATCGGCACGCTCGCCACATGGACAAGCGTTTCTGTGGCGAATCACATTCTTGCCTTGCACGGATAAGGATAAACGGGGACCCTCCTCCGCTAAAGCTACGCAGGAAACGGGGACAGTCACCGTTTATTTCACTTTTGTGTGTTGTAATAATGTTCGGAAAGAAATGGTGTCAGGTACCATTTAGGTGATACAAAAAGAAATGGTGTCAGGTACCATTAATGGGCCTACGGCAAGGCGAGGCCTTGCCATGGAAGTATGAAGCAGGATAAGGGGATTTTGGAGGCCTACGGCAAGGTTAAACCTTGCCGTGCAGTGGTATTACAAAAGCTTCCGGAATTCCTCGGATGTTAGGTTGAGGTCGTGCAAAATACCGGAAAGGGTTCCTTTTTTAATGTCTCTCGATCCGTGGCGCGATACTAGCGTGCGCCTTCCGTCCGGGTGCGAGAACACGAGGTGCGACGTGCCGCGCTCCGGATGCTCAACAAAACCTAATTTCTTTAGGACACGGACCAGCTTGCTCGAGTTTATTCTTGGCGATCTAGGCATGCACCATACGCTTGGACTTTTTAGGAGCGGATACCGTTTCAAAAAGTTCCATCCCCGCGTCTTGCGGAATCGGCTCGCCATCTGCGAGCAAACTGCGCAGGTAAACATCGATGGCATCGCGCACCATGGCGCGCGCCTCATCTATCGTTTTGCCCCAGGTGTGGCAACCGGGAAGAGCCGGGACGGATACATGAAATCCGCCCTCGTCGGGCTCTATAAGGATGCGGTACGTGTGGCTCATGCGCCTGATTGTAGCATATTTGGCTCAATTTTCGTATACTCGCCCCATGGCGGATAGAGCGGAATACAAAGAACC
>Ga0209541_10017166_pt1 | contig 10628 bp, 8 predicted proteins | sample RifCSPlowO2_01_FD_184027 | JGI IMG/M metagenome (GOLD analysis project Ga0209541, IMG submission 184027) | Groundwater microbial communities from Rifle, Colorado - Rifle CSP2_plank lowO2_0.1 (SPAdes) (version 2) | ecosystem: Environmental > Aquatic > Deep subsurface > Groundwater | place: Rifle... | reverse complement strand
TCGGGATCTTTGTCACCCATCCAAGATATTTCATCCAACAGAATAACGACCCGTCCTTTTTTTACCTTGTCTGCCAACAACCAAAACAAATCATTCCAATCCTGTGCTTGCACTTTTGGAAATCCTTGTTGGCTGAGCTGACTGGCGAATTCGTTGCGCTGTGACTGTGCTGTCGTTTTTTCTGTTGGCGCAATGCCCGAAAATGTATAAAATTTATATGGTTTTGCGAATTCTTCTATAAGGCGACTTTTGCCGATTCTACGGCGGCCTCGCACGACCAAAAAAGACGCGGATCGCTGTTGAGCCAATCGTTTTAAAAGTGTTAATTCTTTTTCACGCCCAATGAATTTCATCGCCCTATCTCCGTACTTTTAATAATCAAAAATCATTTTACAGAACCATTATAGCACGGCATTGTGGAGAACCAAACTCTTTTTTGATTTTTTACAGAACCGATTCTAGCGGGGACCTGGCGCTCAACTGCTCACTCAAAGTTAAGGCGCGAAGCTTCTGTGGCAAAACCTCTGCGCAGGGACTCATTGTGGGCACCAATTTTGCTACTAAAACAACCTCGCTTTGTAATACAAGCCTATCACGATTATGCATGCGACAAACAAACACTAGTAACGCGAATTCCAGATAAGCGTTTGGCTGCAAATGCGCCATTTTTGGCCATTATTGAACATAATTGCATGCTCATACAACCCACTAAACCATTGTAAGCCAAAAAATACACCAAATAGGGCAAAATTCATACTTGAGTACAAAAAATCTGGTGTTATAATGATCGCCAGAGTGGCCGTAGACGCTCACCAATTTTAGGAAGCAAAGCGGCCGGATACGCGACATCGCTAATTTGTACGACAACAAAAAATTTAGGACGTTTTTTTTAACTACTCAATAGAGGGCAAAAACCAATGAACAGCATAGTAGACACAATGGAAGCAACAATGACTGCACCGGTAACCCAAACACAACAACCACTGCGCAATAGTGTACGTGATTCACTCAATCACTATTTCGGGCAATTGGGTGATACGATTATTAACAATCTTTACGAGATGGTGTTAGCTGAAGTGGAAGCACCTCTTTTAGAACTCGTGATGCAATATACCAAAGGCAACCAATCCAAAGCAGCAATCTTATTAGGATTAAGCCGCGGCACATTGCGCAAAAAATTAAAAATTTACAGTTTGTTAGACTAATTACCATTTACTCAATTAAACTCCCTGCGATTGTCATAGTCGTAGGGAATTTTTTTGTCCCTTTCATCTCTGCATTCGCTCGTCGAAATAACAAGTAAAAACACTGGATTCATGATCAAATATCTGGCAATCTTAACAATATGATACAATGAAAAATTTCGGCAAATATGAGCACAACACAACTACAAATCATGCGACGTATTGGCACGCGATCAGCAAAAGCGCAGGAATATCGCCGCCTCATGCCCGAGCTACCTGCAACGCCCCGCACTGTTAAACACGCATTAGTCCCTAATCGTAATCGGCTCATGATCGCTGCAGGACGTTTATTTTCCATTATTACACAATTACGTTATAAACCGGACTATGAAGACCTCCCTGCCTTACGCGGGCATTTATTGAAAGAGCTACAGCAATTTCAATGCACCGCAGAGAGATTCGGCTATGATGTTGATAGCATCATGATCAGCCGCTATAGCTTATGCGCAGGCATCGACGATATTATTAACAAAACAACCTGGGGCATCAAAGGCGATTGGCAATCCATGAGCCTCCTCTCAAACCTGCAACAGGGCATCACGTCAGATGAACGATTTTTTCTCATTTTGGACAAAGCGTGCCGCGCACCACAAAAGTTCATTGATACCATCGAGCTAATGTATATTTGTCTCAATTTAGGTTTTGAAGGAAAATTTCGCGATCAAAAATACGAAAGAAACCGACTGCAACAAATGATTGATTACGTCTACAGCGTCATTCGAAAATCTCGCGGCGAATTCGACAGATGTCTTTCCCCATCCATCTATAAAACGGCCATGCCTCCACGACGCAAGTTTCCATTAGCCGGCATTATTTTAACAAGTTGTTTAATTATTATTGGCATTTATGGTAGTATGAACTACTTGTTGGGGATTTACTCCAATCAAGCAACACAACAATTACAACATATCACGAATACTATTTCGACCACAACGTAACAACTAATATGTTGATGAACTTAAAACAGAATGAGCAATTAAAAATTTTGCAAAATCGTTTTAAAGAAATCACCAAATTTTTAAAAAAACCCTCCCTCTCCAATACCAAAACGGATATCAACTTATACAAATCTCCCTGGTATCTCGTCACCGGCCCCAAGAACGCAGGGAAAACGACATTATTAGCTAACTCCGATCTACGCTTTATATTACAAAAAGCCATCAAAGATCCTCACAATATCGCCAATACAACATATTACGAATGGTGGGCAACCAAAGACGCTGTTCTTGTCGACACCCCGGGCATCAATATCCAACAAACGAATGAATCCTCAAAAGATTCGCAAATCGCATTCTTTAAACTATTAAAAAAATACTGTTACAAAAAAACACTCAACGCGATCATTATCGTCATCAGCGTTGAAAACATCGCGCAAGATAAAGAACAAAATAAACAGCTGTTTTTTGAAAGCATTTGCAACAACATCGAGCAATCAATTAAAATATTTGGCAAAAAAATCCCCTTTTATTTTGTCATCAACAAGTGCGACTTGATTCCTGGCTTTCGAGAATTTTTTGGCGAACAGAGCAAAGATGAACGCTGGCAACCCTGGGGTATTAAGCTCAGCAAACAACACCAAAAACCCACTAAGATACTCAACTTAGAATTCAATAAGTTGCTGCGCAGAATCAATGATCAATTAATCTGGCGATTACAACATGAACATCATCTTAACAAACGCTTCCTGATCAATGAGTTCCCTTTAGAAATGGAACAAGTTAAACAACATTTATTGAATTTTACCGATTATATTTATAATCACTTCAAACAGACACTATCAGTCAGAGGATTATTTTTTACTTCTGCAGCTCAAAAACTTTCACCGACTGAAAAAAATAAAGAAAAAACAAGCCCGCTAGCCGAACCTTTTATGACACGCGCTTATTTTACGCATGACCTGTTTGAGCAAATCTTCTTTCAAGAACGGTTTTTAGATGAGCGTTATTATTATGGCTATCTCAACAGTTGGGGAAAATTCGCATTTTTAGGTTTGCTCGGCGCCGCAGTCATCGCCTATTTTACGCTCTATTTATTTGATTTTAAGCAACAAACCATCAACATCACCTCGGTGCAGCAGGTCATTGCATCCTATCAGTTATTGGCGCAAACGAAAGAACTCAAACAATCATCAATAGAATATAAACTCAAATTGCTCGACACCTTGCAACTCGCACTAAAAGATCTCAACGACAAACATTCGGTCATTAACACCATCATACACCCGTCCAATCCGACGGAGCAATTAAGAAAACGTTTGTTAACGATTTATACGCAAGCATTGCAACATTTGTTATTACCTGAAATAACGCACGAATTATACGATATCTTGCAAAATCCCAAACAAACACCCGCCGAACAATATGGTGCACTCAAAACTTATCTGATGATGCAAGATTCAACACGCTATAATCCAACAGACATTGCATTGTTCATGCAATCGATTTGGCGCATGCGCTACTCCGCTAGCGTACAAGCACAACTCTTAAAACATCTACAAGCACTTTTAAACAAGAATCCACCCTTAGCACAAATCGATCAGCAATTAGTAAATACCGCTCGAAATACTCTGAAACAAGCGAGACCTATCGATTTGGCTTATACTATTTTACAAAACAATGTGAGCAACAACCAATTGTTATCTATCGACTTAAATGCGAGCAAATCTGCCGCGTCGATTCTTACTTTTTCAACACCAAACAGCGGCATCTTAAGCATGTACACGGAAGCGAAATTCCCGAGTATTTACCCAGACCTGATTCAACAAAGCGCCCAAGAAGCATTGACCGGCAATTGGATTATTGGAATAACCGATGACTCACACGCCTCCACACAAGCTATTAATGCGCTTAAACAAAAGCTCGCCGAACAATATCTCACCAATTACATCACGGCTTGGTCAGACTTTTCAAACACCATTAAAACCGTTAATTTCACCGATATTGATCAGCTCAATATAGCACTCAAAATATTAGGGCAACCCAATTCACCCATTTCTCAATTAATTACATTGATTAAAAATAATTTTCCGCCTACCATTCTCAACGTCAGCAACCAATTCCAAACGCTCGTCGCCTTAGCCAACAATGATCCGTCACAACAGGCCTCATTGCAAAATATTACAAAGATGCTAGGCGATTTATCCGATTATTTATCACAAATCACGTCTGACAAAAAAGCTTTTGAACTCACCAGTTATCGCATGCGCAATCCAGATCAATCGGATCCCATTGAAATATTACTTGCCTCCGCGGCCAATTATCCAGAACCAATAAAAACTTGGCTGAATAACATTAGCATGAACGCATGGCAACTGATGACATATCAAACACAAGCTTATATTAACCAACAGTGGCAAAAACAAATTTTTCCTCAATATCAATCTCAATTAGCCGATCATTTTCCGTTCAACCCAAGCGCAACCAAACAAACATTGTTAGATGATTTTGATGGATTCTTTGCGCCAAATGGCCTATTCGATAAATTCTTTATCACGTATCTTAAGCCCTTTATTGACACCTCTAAAATACCATGGACACTGAGAAATACGGACGGCGAAACATTACAATTATCGGGTCAAACGCTCACCCAGCTGGAACGCGTTTATATTATTCAATATAACTATTTCCAACGCCGAAACGAAAAGTTGTTGATTCCGATGACATTACAGCTTGTGAATATGGAAAATAATTTAGATAACATCACGATTGCGCTAGGCAAACAACAAACCACTTATAAAAATAGCAGCGCCTATCAACCCACTCAACTAAACTGGCCTGACGAAATGGATGCAAATACGGCGCAAGTTATCTTTACCAATACCGATGGTCAGCAAACGATTTTGCAGGAAGAGGGTCCCTGGGCCTGGTTAAAATTATTAAACAACGGCAACTTCCAAAAGATCCCGAACGCACAACAACAATATCAAGTCACGTTTGACAAAGACGGCAGTGCCGCTAACGTGGTCATCACCTTAGATCAACGCACTAATCCATTTTCGATGAATCTGTTTAAGGATTTTAGCTTGCCGGATACACTCGAATAAAAATATGCCGCACACCCTATATTTCATCACATTAAACGCCTGGTTTATAACGCTTGCCGTTAGCCTCCTCTTCTTTTTTATAAAAAATAATACGTTGCAACTCGCCTTACGCACAGCCACGATTGCAGTCGCTGGGCTCACTCTAATGCTAGGGCTCCAAGGACTCATCACTCAACAAACTTTCTCACAAACCATTACTCTATTATTTATCGGACTTCACCCCAGTCTAAGCCTAAACCCACTCTCAAGCTTCTTTGTGCTCTTAATGGGATTGAGCTATCTGGGTATCAGCTTATTTTCGTTTGATTATTTCAAACATTTTAGCAAAGTACAGCAACAAAAAATTCATCTTCTGGAAACACTGTTTGCATTTTCGATACTCCTTGTCTTTATGGCGAATGATCCTCTGACCTTTTTATTTGCCTGGGAAATCATGGCATTAACTTCTTATTTTCTGGTGGTCAGTATAGAGCCCAACAAAAATTCTCGAAAAGCAGGATTTCTTTACCTGGCCATTACCCATATTGGTTTTTTTGCCCTCGTGATTAGTTTCTTTTTATTATTTCTTAACATGAATAGCGCGTTGTGGTTTTTTTCGCCGATGAGTCAAGGATTATCCCAAACGCAATCAATGGCCAATATCATATTTTTACTCGCATTTATTGGATTTGGTGCAAAAGCCGCACTCTTTCCATTGCATGTATGGCTGCCCGAAGCACATCCTGCCGCACCTTCCCCCATTTCTGCCCTGATGAGTGGCATCATGCTAAAAACCGCCATCTATGGGTTCGTTCGATTTACATTTAGCTTTCTACTGGCTTACCAGCAACCGTGGTGGGGTTACAGCTTGGTCAGCATCGGCTTAATCACGATGCTCATCGGCGTTATACATGCCGCCATGCAAACGGATATGAAGCGCTTACTCGCTTATTCTTCAATGGAAAATACCGGATTTATTTGCACCGCACTCGGCCTCGCTATTATTTTCTATCAATACCGCGAATTTATCTTATCAGATTTAGCCTTAATCGTCGTGTTACTCCACAGTTTAAATCACAGCCTGTTTAAATCGCTACTCTTTTTAGGCACGGGCTCCGTTTTACACGCCACTGGCGAACGCAATCTGGGTAAACTCGGCGGATTGATCCACAAAATGCCCTGGGTATCCGTTTGCACACTCATCGGCGCGCTCTCTATGGCAGGATTACCTTTTTTTAATGGGTTTATTTCAGAGTGGTTGTATTTAGGTATTTTTTTTCATCATTATACAACTGCGCAGTTTCTATTAGCGATTCTCTCTCCGCTCATTATTGCGTTAAGTGTTTTAGTCTTTGGATTAGCCGGTTTTGTGATCGTAAAATTTTATGGGGTTGTTTTTTTGGGGCAACCGCGCGAATCCATTCTCACGCACGCCTATCCAAGCACGCACCTTGAACGAGCGGGATTACTCTGGTTATCCGTGTTTTGTGTATGGCTCGGGTTATGGCCAAACACCATCATCTCATTGATTCAAACAACCCTGCAACAGTTATTGCCTCAACTACAAACCGCCGTAGCAACAAAAGGAACATCTTTGCAATTTGCGCTTAAGACGCCGCTGACCTCTTTTCACGGATTTAATCCACTGTTACTGGGCATCAGTCTATTATTATTTTTCTTACTCATTTTTGCAATACTCAAACGATTATCCTCATCATGGATCCCGCGGCGCGTACCCTGCTGGAGCTGCGGATTGTCTGGCAACACAGCACGCATGCAAGATACTGCAGAAGGCTTCGGCCAACCCTTCAAACAAATTTTCTCTCATCTCATTACTGTATGTTTGCACCTGCCAAACGCTAACGATGCAGCGCCACATTATCACTCTCAATTAACAGAAAAAATATGGCCGTGGTTTTACATCCCACTCGCTCGAAGTGTCACACGATTAGCAGCATTAACCAAATGGATGCAACAAGGCCGCATGACGGCTTATCTGCTTTACATAGGTATTACACTCATTACACTACTCACATGGGTTGTCTGGTCATGAATAAACAAATTGCCACATTGTTCTTATTGCTCTTGCAAGGGCTCTTGGTCATATCGATTGCGCCGATGATCATCGGATGGATAAATCAGATCAAATGCTGGTTGCAACAACGTCGAGCGCCTACATTATTTCAACCTTACTATACACTCTATAAATTATTATTTAAAGAATCTGTGTTAGCCGACAACGCTTCTTGGTTATTCCGCATTGCGCCTTATATATATTTTATTTTGATTGCAGGTATTTGCTTTAGTCTTCCTTTTTTCACGATCGCCACATTAACAGCACGCAATATGGATATGATTATCATCGTTGGATTGCTTGCGCTCGCACGCATCTCACTTGCGCTCGCTGCAATGGATGTTGGCACGGCATTTGGCAGCCTCGGGGCGCGTCGTGAAATGTTTGTGGCATGTTTATCAGAACCGATATTGCTCATCATTTTTTATAATGTGGTATTATTAACCCATTCGCCTTATTTAAGCGGCAGCACTGCTTATTTTATTGATCACACCATATTGCTCCATCCAAGTTTAATCTTTTCATTACTCGCACTCATACTCATTACGCTGGCTGAAACTGGACGAATCCCTATTGACAATCCAGCCACACATTTAGAACTCACCATGATCCATGAAGCAATGATATTAGAATATTCCGGTCGCTATCTCGCGCTAATAGAATGGGGTAAGGCCATAAAACTCACTTTATATCTAGGCTTTATCTTATCGCTATTTTTTCCTACGGGATTAAGCTGGCATATACAAACGTCACATGTATTATTCGGGTTCATCACTTCTTTATTAAAACTTTTTGTTCTAGCGGCCTTAATTGGCTTTATTGAATCTATCAACAGCAAACGACGCCTTTTTAAAGTACCCGATTACTTGGCCAGCGCGTTTATGCTGGCGGTATTAGGCGTGCTCATTACGCAACTATTGGCGGAACCCTATCTATGATCGCATCGATATTATTATTTTTAATCAGCCTGATCATCATGATTAGTTTTTTGATGCTGATGCAAACTCAACTGCTCAACTTAGTCAAATTACTGATTTTGCAAAATATAGTACTCACCGCCTATATTTTATGTCAAACAAGCATGCATCCTGGCATAGAATCGTATCTATCGCTTGGCATTACCTTTATCATTAAAGTCGTTATTTTGCCATGGGCGTTGTGGACGCTCGTAACCTATTTAAAGCTAACGCAACATATCGAGCCATTAATCAACAAACCTACTTTACAACTCGTCGGTATTTTCTTGGTTATTTTTGCATTACTGCTCGGTCATCAAATCGAATCGGCCATCGGCCGACAAGCCATCGTGAGTTTTTCATTATCACTAGCAAATAGCTTGCTCGCGCTCTTATTGATCATTTTTAGACGCAAAGCTATTTCTCAAGTAATCGGGTTATTAGTATTGGAAAACAGTATTTTTCTATTATCCGTCACTCTCACACAAGGCTTTCCTTGGCTCGTTGAACTGGGCATCGGCTTTGATCTATTGATTGGCACAATGATTTTTGGATTATTTTTAATACGTATTCGCACAACCCACGGCTCCTTACAAACCGTTCACTTAGAAAAACTAAAGGAGCAGGAATGAATCTTATTTTATTATTTTTACTTCCTTCGCTGCTTGCCATCGTTACGCTACCCTGGATAAAAAATCATAATGCCTCCAATTATTGGAGTGCCCTATTGGCATCACTGAGCTTTTTATTGGCCATCCCATTAATCATCAGCAGTTACAAAAACCCTCAGCCATTATTTTTTCTACATCACTCGTTATTATGCGACAAACTAAGTGCTTTTTTCATTGGCTTAAACAGTTTCATCACACTCACCACCAGTTTTTATTCTATCAGCTATCTCAATAATGAACCACCCGCTATGTTTCATAACGTCATCTATCGGTTTTATCATACGTTCTTTCATCTCTTTACCTTCAGCATGTTTCTGGTTATTTTAAGCAATAACATTGCATTCATGTGGGTTGCCATGGAACTCTCGACACTCACGAGCGTCATTCTCGTCGCACTTTATCAAACCCATGAAGCATTAGAAGCGGCATGGAAATACCTCATTCTGTGTGGCACTGGCATTGGACTCGCGCTCTTAGGAACCGTCATTGTTTACTTTACTGCGCATCCCTATTTGCCCGATGACCAAGGCTTGCTCTGGACATCGTTAGTCACACAAGCCCCACTTTTTTCAACCAAATTGCTCGCAATTGCTTTTGTATTTTTATTTATTGGGTATGGCACAAAAGTTGGATTTTTTCCCCTACATAATTGGCTACCCGATGCTCACGCAGAAGGGCCTGCGCCAATTTCTGCGTTATTATCCGGATTACTATTAAATGTCGCTCTATTAGCCATCTTACGATTTAAACTGATCTTATCTCATACGTCCATTGCATCCTTTGCCACCTATTTATTCCTGATCTTTGGCGTCGTCAGTCTTTTGTTTTCAGCGTTTTCCTTGCTCAGACAACATAAATTGAAACGCTTGTTTGCCTATTCATCTATTGAACACATGAGTCTTATCAGCATTGCTCTCGGCATTGGCACCCCACTTGCTTATATAGCAGGTTTTTTGCATATCCTAATGCACTCACTCGGCAAAACGGCAGCATTCTTCGGTAGCGGCAGTATTATTCAACGATTTCACACTCAAAATATAAATCAACTAAAGGGATTAAGCGTTCTTATTCCGTGGAACACCTGGGGCTTACTGTTTAGTAGCTTTGCTATTTTAGGATTACCGCCCTCCGGTCTATTCCTCAGCGAATTAATCTTGGTTTTTGCCATTTTAAAAACGTCCATTTGGCTCATCCTCCCGATCATCATTGGATTAATTATTTCATTTATTGCTATTTTTTCAAAAATCCAACGCATTGCATTTTCTGATCATCCCATAGAATATCAGCCTTTAACCAATACTCATCATCTTCTCTGGCCCGTATTTATGCACTTATCGTTGATGCTATTCGCGGGATTATGGCTCCCTTTATTTTTTATCCAACCCGTTGTCCATTTACTCGCTCAAGGACTATAAATCATGATGGACCACTTAAAACAATATATCATTCACTCAACGTCATTCTCAAACAACAAACCTCTACATTTTCTAGACGTGCCCCTATCCGAACAATTAAATATTGCCGCGCTCATCAAGAATAACCAAGGCGTCTTACTAACGGAATGGGTTGCGCCTAATCAAACAACTAAATCGACCCACTGGTTTACATTATATTTATTGTCCGACGCAAGCATTTATTGTGTTCAATCCCCCCTAAAACAAA
>Ga0209541_10017165_pt1 | contig 10628 bp, 13 predicted proteins | sample RifCSPlowO2_01_FD_184027 | JGI IMG/M metagenome (GOLD analysis project Ga0209541, IMG submission 184027) | Groundwater microbial communities from Rifle, Colorado - Rifle CSP2_plank lowO2_0.1 (SPAdes) (version 2) | ecosystem: Environmental > Aquatic > Deep subsurface > Groundwater | place... | reverse complement strand
CGCTTCCTTAAAACCCAGCCCGAGGAGGATCTTCGCGCCCTTGTGTTCCAGGTCGTAAATGCCAAGCCCTTCGAGCTGTTCGAGGATATCGCCGTAGCGCGGCGCGTCCGCCTTGCCGGCGTCTTCAAGCTTGCGTTTTTCTTCCATCAAAGCCGCGATGCGCTCGTCACCTTCAATGATCTCTTCCATCACGGTCTTCGTGGATTCGAAATGCGCTTCCTGCGGGAGGTACCCGATGTGGATGTTTTTCTGGATTTGCACGGCCCCGGAAACAGGTTCCATCTCCCCGCGGATGATGGAAAAAAGGGTCGTCTTGCCCGCGCCGTTGGGGCCGGTCAACCCGATCTTCTCGCTCTTGAAAATGCTCAACGAGACATCTTTGAAAAGTGTCCGCTGGGAAAATCCCATTGTCAGATTATTCAGAGTGACCATGATTTCGTCGTTCGTATCTCGTGAATCGTATCTCGCTTCACGCTTCACGCTTCACGAGCGGGGCAATTTTGTGGAGCATTTGGATCTCTTGATTTTTTAACTCTCTCCAATGCCCAAGTTTTAGATCGCCGAGCTTCAGCGGTCCCTGGGTGATGCGTTGTAAAAAGGTGACTCTTTTGCCGAGGTGCGCGGCCATCAGCCGGACCTGGCGTTTGCGTCCTTCGTGGATCGTGATGGTAAATTCCGTGCCAGCGCCGGCGCGGCGCACGTCCTGGATCCGGGCAGGCGCGGTGCGCCGGCCTTCGATCACGACCCCTCTCTCCAACGCCTCCCGGTCTTTTGTGTCCAGCGTCCCGGTCGTTTTGACCCGGTACGTCTTGTCAATGTCGAAGCGCGGATGCGTCAGGCGGTGGGTCAGATCACCGTCGTTGGTCAAAAGCAACAACCCCTCGGTATCTTTGTCCAGCCGGCCCACGGGCACCAGGTGACGGAATTCCGACGGCAGCAAATCGAAAACGGTTTTTTCCGCGTAACGGTCTTCACGGGTCGTGACGCATCCCTGGGGCTTGTTGAAAAGAATGTACGTGTACGCCTTGGCCGCGACGACCTTGTCGTCCACGCAGACCCTGTCTTTGGCCGGGTCAACCGGCGTCGACGGCTCGACCACCGGACGGCCGTTGACACTCACGCGCCCGGCCATGACCAGGTCAAAAGCCTTGCGCCGGGAACAAACACCGTTACGGGACAAAAAAACTTGTAGACGCATTTGCATTTAAGGTGACGGTTATGGTTACGAAGCCCGTTTCGCCATTGGGTTACGGTTATGTTTTAAAATCGACGAACAACCTAACCGCTAAACGATACGGGCATCGTTACCGTAACCGATTAACCTTTGTCTAAGCGCTTCATAGATCAAAATCGCCGCGGAGGTCGAAACGTTGAGCGAATCCGCGGCCCCGCGCATCGGGATCTTGACACGCGCGTCCGCATTCTTGTCCCAGAAATCGCTCAAGCCCTCTTGCTCACTGCCTAACACGATGGCGGCCGCTGCGGTTAAGTCGATCCGGGTGTAAACGGTTTGCGCCTGCGGCGACGCGGCGCAGATCTTGATCCCCTTGCTTTTTAGAAAACGCAGGGCCTCGTCACTGGGACACTGGACTGTGTTGACGGTAAAGACGGTCCCCACGCTCGCGCGGATGACGTTGGGATTGTACAGATCCGTTTTGCTGTCGCAGACAAGAACACCAGCCACGCCGGCGCCGTCGCACGTGCGCAGGATCGCGCCGAGGTTCCCCGGCTTCTCGACCTGCTCGATGACAACAACCAGAGCGTTCCCGTCAAGCCGGAGATCCGCCAACGACCGCTGGGGGATGGCGCAAACGCCGAGGATACCTTCCTCGCGTTCGCCATACGCCATCTTGGCGAAAACGCCCTTGGACGTCGTATAAAAACGAGCGCCGGATGCCTCAAGATTCCTGCTACACGTAGCAGGAATATCATATCCCTCACAAACATAGACCTCCCGAAATCTCACCCCGGCCTCAAGAGCCCGCACGATTTCCCGGATTCCGTCGACAATCGTCAGGCCGGAGTCCCGGCGATGCGATGCCGTCCGTAACCGCACGAGGTCTTTGACATGAGGATTCGTCAAGCTGGTGATCTTATCGCGCGGCATCTCGCAGGACTTTCAAGGTATGAGCGTTGACCTGGAACGCCCCGGTGCGCCAGGAACGGACCATCTCCTCGCGCAGGGAAGGCCAGCAGGAGGCATACGCGTCCAGGCCGCTCGCCGGCCCGGCGCGGTTGACCCACGCCGGATTCTCGTAATAACTTAAAACCCCGTCAGGGAAGATACTGCTTTTGACCGTCTTATACGTCCAGTAGGTCCAATGGAATTGATATTCCTTGCAACAGACAAGCATGCCCTTGAGCCAACCCTCTTCCCCGAAAAATCCCTGACGATAATTGATGCCGAATTCGCCCAGATAAATCGGGACCTGACGCTTTCGGGAGATGCGCGCGTATTGGGACATATGGCGCCGCAACGTGGATTGATTACACCGCCCCGGACCGGCAAAACAGGGATACCGGCGGTTCGGGACGAAGTTAAACGTCAGCGCCGGAGGATCATAACTATGGATACTTAACGCGTGATTATCGTCGTCGAATTCTTCCAGACAATCAAGGTCCGTTGCCCAATTGTTGGCTTCCACAAAAAGGATATGATTGCGGTCGATGCTTCGAATACGCCTGATCAGCGTTTTATAAAAACGGTTTAAAAGCCTTGTGTTCTCGGTCACCGATTCGTTCAAAAGATCGTATCCGGCAATTTGCTCCTCATCTTTATACCGGTCGGCGAGAAATTCCCAAATGGCACAGACCCGTTCCTGATAACTTTTATTGTTCCAGAAAAGCACCGTACCGTCGCTGTCGGCGTGCCAGTCTTTATTTTGCGCTCCCGGCGCGGCATGCAAGTCCAAAATGATCCATATCTTGTGTTTCCTGGCCCAGTCGATGACTTGATCCAGAAACCGCAACCCGACACTGCGATAACTAAACGGCGCGTCTTCGACGACGCGGTAATGAAAAGGCACGCGGATACAATTCAATCCCCACCCGGCGACCTTACGGACATCATCCTCCCGGATGAAGTTCTCCCGGAAGGCCCTGGCAAACTCTGCCATCGCCCTGGGCCCCAGACACCGCGTGAATTCCCGGCGGAACATCTTTTCCGGGCGGTTGGGCGCGCCCAGAATGTACGCCTCCATCATCAGCCAGCCGCCGAAATTGACGCCCCTTAAAATAACCGGCTGCCCCGTTCCTTTAAGAATCCGCTGTTGATGCGCCTTCAAGAACTTATTCATTAGACGCGCTCACCGATTGCTTGATGATATTGTGCTGACGCAGAAAAGTGATGATCCCCCGGGCCATTTTTTCCTGGGCATCGGCGGGAGTATCATTATGACCGCCGGAGATCTCCAGGAATTCTTTGGGTTTGGCCGCGGCCTGATAAAGCCTCTCCCCCAGCCGGAAAGGAACAACTTCATCCGCGCGGCTGTGGATAAATAATTTAGGCGTGGTGATGGTGCGCACCTTGACCACCGAATTCAATTTTGTCGCCAGTAAGAATGACGGGATAAACGGATAAATCGTCTTTGCCATATCAGCGGCGTTAGTGAACGAAGAATGGATGATCAACGCCGCGAGATCTCTTTTAGCGGCCAGATCGATCACGACCGCCCCGCCCAAAGAAGCCCCGTATCCGATAATAGCGGAATGATCGATGTCGTTGCGGGAACGCAAATAATCGTAAGCGGCAACAGCGTCCTGGTAAATACCCGCTTCGCCGGGTCGCCCCTGGCTTTTCCCGTATCCGCGATAATCGATAATAAGGACATTCATCCCCAGCTGGTGAAACAGCAGGATTTTCTCCAGGCGGTCGCCGATATTTCCGGCATTGCCGTGGCAGAAAACAAGCGTGCCGCGGCCCAGCGATGATTTAACCAGCCAGGCGTTAATGGTCACGTTGTCTTGCGTTTTAATAAAGGCATCCTCGAAAGGCAGGCCTATATCGGCGGGAGTCGCGGCGATGGAACGCGCGGGGTAAAAGATGGATTTAGATTCGACATACCGGACACTGACAACGATCAGGACAAGGACGACAATTAAAGAAATGACAGTCTGCATACGAACTATTCTTTTCCGCCCCGGCCGCCGGTATGGCCTCGATGCTGCGGGATAAGGCGGATCATCAACTGGATCGACCGAAGGATATCTTCTATCTGGCAGGGCTTGGTGATGTAATGGTCGGCTTCCAGGGCGTAACCTTCCGGAAGGTCTTCCAGTCCCCGTTTGGCCGAAACGATAATGACCGGCTGCCAATGGCCACAGGTCGGCTGTTCCCGGACACGGCGCAGGACCTCAAAACCATTTCGCTTGGGCATGATGAGATCCAGCACGATCACATCCGGCGATTCTTTTTGGATCTTCTCCCACGCCTCCTCCCCGTCATTGGCGGTGATGACCGTGTAGCCTTGCGCGGCGACCTTCCGGGACATAATGCTCAAGACTTCCGATTCATCCTCGGCCATGAGGACTTTTATCGGCTTCGTCGCGTTATCGGTCAACGTGTTCATCTCAACGGGCGGAAGAATAATCCTTGAGATTATAGGTAATCTCGGTTGAGGGCACCGTGTGCTTGTCGATCCTGACACCCGCCTTGGCGAAAAACTGGGTCGCCAATGTGTCATGATAATCCGAAAAAACGACCACGCGCTTGATCCCGGCGGTAATGAGCGCCTTGGCGCAGGAGGTGCAAGGCATGTTGGTCACGTAGGCGGTGGCGCCGTCAATAGAATGTCCACGCTTGGCCGCCTGGACGATCGCGTTCATTTCGGCGTGGACGGTGCGCACGCAGTGGTTGTCCACAACCAGACACCCCACCTCTTCGCAGTGCTCGTCTCCGGGGATCGAACCGTTGTAGCCGGTGGAGACGACCCTCTTGTCCCTCACCAGCACACACCCGCAATGCATCCGCGGACACGTGGCCCGCTCCGAGGCCAGCATGGCCAGCTTTAGAAAATATTCGTCCCAATCCGGTCTTTTGGTCGCCACTGATTGATCCCTCACAGATAATTATCCAGAAAATGGAGAATCTTTTTATACAAAAGAGGTGATTCTTTAATAAAATTTTGAATTCTTCCGTAGAGAATCTCCAAATATTCATGCGCCAGAATATTCCTTATGCTGGCAAACGCCGCGATTTTTTTTGCCTCACCCTCTGTGAGACCCGCCGCCATCGCGAAATCGCGAAGGGCCTCCTCATAACTCCCGGGCATTTTCTTTTTTTCTGAAGCCAGAATGATTTTGGCGATATCGATGGTGGCATTAATGATATTTTCCGTCCATCGTTCGATGTTTCTCCTTTGGATCTTGTTGTCATGATATTCCTTAAAAGTCAATTTTTCAAACTCCCCGATTTCCTTGAATTCATCTTCCAGAAATTGCAGCCTTGCCAAAAGCCTGGTCTTTTGTTCGGGGACCAGTGATTTTGCGTTTTGATAAATTTTCATATAATCCCGGGCAAAACCCAGAAAATCTTCCGCTTCCAGGCTGGCCTTTAAATAAAGCGTCCAATACAATTTTCTGTCTCTGATGAAAAGAGGTATGCCTGTTTTGATGACATCGGAAACTAAAGAAGCGGGGGCGCCATCAAGGCGGACCAGATCAATATCTTGATGGAGCATATCCGTCACCTCCAGCCGGATCTGATCTTCGTTTGAATAATCCGTTTTTTCAGAATGTCTGAAATAAACGGCTATGTCGAGATCGGAGCCGGAGGTTTCCCTCCCGGCTGCATAGGACCCGAAAATAAAAGCCATCAGGACTTCGGGCTTTTGCCGGAAATAATTTCTTACTAATTTAATTTTATCCTTGATATTGGCCATATCTATGAAGATTATTCAATTGTTCCCTATATTACCATATCGAACTGAATTTGCAAGGCCTGCCTGCCGGCAGGCAGGCCTCATCCGCGACGGCTTAAAATTTGAGAGCGATAAACACCGTATTTTTTATTGATTCCCCCCTTGTTTATACTAAAATGAACCCATGGACCGCCAAGAACAATCTTTCACTCTCATGGAACTGATCATCGTTGTCGTGATGATCGGCATTATCGCCGGGTTCGCGATCCCCGGCTATCAAAAGGCCATGGATAAAGCTGATGAAAGAAACGCTATCGTCAGGATCCAAGCGATACGGGCGGGGATGAAAATTTACAAGGCAAAGCATGGCAGCTATCCGGCCTTTGACATGCCTGATGTGGCTTCCATTAATCAAAATCTCGGACTCAACATTATCGCGGACACGATAAGCTATCAATGTTTTCAAGTTGACGGATTAGATAACAATGTCTGTAAAGCCATCAGTCCGGACGGCTGGATTATCCACTGGCATGACCCCTCTGGTGCTGGTGACATACTGCATTGTTTTGGGGGCACCGGCATCCCTTGCCCAACTTGCAAAGGATCCGGATTAGGTGGCTGCGGCTGAAAAACCAGCGCTTCGGAATACCCGTTTTATCCCTTCCCTGAAATCATCTGCCGGCGGCAGCAGGCTGACGACCAGAAAACCCTCCTCTTCGAAATCAAAGAAATATCCCGGATGGACAAAGACGCGATCCTTTTCAAGCAGTTCAAGGATCAGGTCTTCTTCAGAAATTTTCGTCGGCGGGATCCGGATAACGGCATACCAGCCGCCTGCGGGTTTGCAAAGCTGACATTTCGTCGTCTTGACCGCTTCTTCCAGGAAACGGAGATTATCCAGGGTGCGTTGTTTGACCGGGGCCTGGAATTCCTCTTTGCGCGATAACCACCCGGCAACGGCGTTCTGGACAGGGGTATTCACGGAAAGATAGGTGTCCGCGATCATCTCCAGACGCTGACAGGCCTCCCTGGCCAATTCCTCCGGCCCGCTGACGATGATCCAGGAAAGCTTCATTTGCGGAAGCGCGAGTGTCTTCGACAGGCCTCCCAGGACAAAGGTCATGACAGCGTCGTTGTTCACCAGGCTGACCGTATCTTTGACGCCCGGAAACCCAAAGTCCGCGAAGACCTCATCACTAATGATCGGGATATTCTTTGCCCGGCAGATACGATCCAGGGCGGACAATTCATCCTTTTTAATAAACGACCCCGTCGGATTATTGGGATTGACCAGGACAACGGCTTTTGTCCCGGGTTGAACGCTTCCTTCCAATCGGAAAAAATCGATATGCCAATGATCTGTATAAACCAAAGGATAATAATTCAGGACAACGTCATTGAGATCCCCCAAAAACTGAAAAAGCGGATAACTGGGCCGCGGGAACAATACTTCCTCTCCGGCATCAACGAGAAGACGGAATAAATAAGAATAGGCTTCAGAAGTGCTGGCCGTTAAAAATATGCGTTCAAGGGCAACCTCATCTCCTTGCTCTTGATAATATCGGCAGATGGCCTCCCGGGCCTCAAGGGAACCCTGCGGCTGCGGCTCATAACGCAAATTCTTATCGGATACAAACGGCCGGAGGATTTCCTGCGAAGGATAAGCGAATCCGCAGCGCGTAGGGTTGGATTCCGTCAAATCAATGATGGGGACATTCGCCTTTTTAAGCTGCTCGAGGGTCCCGGTAATGCGGTTGGAAGATAACGGCCAGTTGGTGCGGTGGGAGAAAATTTTATCCACGATTTATCTTGGAAGAATTGAGTAATTTGGCGCCGTGATAAACCGTAAGGATCTCAACAGCTTGCTTTCGCAGTCGATAAACAAGTCGATAGTTACCTAAAATAATTTCACGGATAACCGGGTTTCTCAACTCTGGAACAACTCTGCCTGATCTTGGGAAATCGAGAAGTCGATCAACTGCTCCTAATACGTCAATGACAAAAAGGCGGGCGTAATATGGCGAGTCTTTGGCAATAAAATTTGTGATAGCTTCCAGGTCACCTGCCGCTTCAGGAGTCCATCTTACTTCAACCATTTCGACATTTTCTCTTTTACTCGACTATGCGGGATAGTTTGGCCCGAATCCGCCTGATTCAGACCCTTTTCAATCTTGGCCAGGAATAGCAGGCGTTCCATGGCGTCTTCTATCGAAGCATTATGCGGCAGGGCCCGCACCACTTTTATTACTTTTTCTTTTATAGTCATAGAATAAAGATAACAGGTTTTTACAAAGCATTCAAGGCAATCTTTTACGCCTTGGGATTTGTTTATTGGATATTCTCTGGTTATTGTCTCTTGGTTATTGAAATTTTATTTACTGGATTCTCGCTTGATCCGCTCGAGCTCTTTCTCTTTTTCCCTCAAGGTCTGCTGCAGCTTGTCATGGTCCGTCTTGGCGATCCACTTCGTATCCTCTTTTTTCTTGCTCAATTCCATGTTCTCCTTGCGCAGGTCCGTGATCTCGTGACGACAATTCTCGTTCTTCGCCTTGAGCTGGGCGATCTCGGATTCCGCCGCCCGGCGGAGGCCATGAAGGCCTTCGAGTTCTTTCTGCAACTCCTCAATCTGCTGTTTTTGACGGATATTTTCGGCATGGTCCCAATTGAACTGTTCCTGGACTTTCGACAACTCGTCTTTGAGCTGCTGGTACTCTCTGGCTTTCTTATCCAGTTCTTTTTGTTCCCGCGCGTGCCATTCCCGCTCCTGGGACAATTTTTCCTGCAACTTCTTGACTTTGACCCTCTCCACGGTCAGCTCGTGCTCGTTCGTCTTTTCCCGCTGTTCTCCGGCGGCAATCTCGCTGCGCAAAGACTGAATATGCTTTTGCAGCCGGAGAATCGTCTCCTGCTCGGTTTTAGCCGCGGGCGGCGGTTCCGGGATGACTTTTCGTTTTTTCCTGGGAAGCTTTTGGCTCGTGGGGATCAAGATCAGCATCCCCAAAAGAACGACGACAAAAACAAGGCCCAGGATAATAAAAAAAGCGGTAAAGTTCATCCCTTTATTTTCCTCTGGAGTCCTGGAAGCGCAACAATTTTTCCAAATTTTCCCGGGCAACAACAGATTGGGGGTCCAGGACAATAGCTTCCCGAAAATGCGCCGCCGCTTTTTCTTGATCGCCAAGCTTTAAATAAATGATCCCTAAATTATTATGCACAACGACGTCGTTATGATCAATGACTAAAGCCCTTAAATACCAATTGACCGCTTCCTGAAAATCGCCGAGTCCTTCGAAACAATGCGCTAGATCGAAATGGATCTCCTTGATAAATCCCAGATAAACGGACGCGACCGGCTGCGGCCCCACTTTGGCCAAATAGCCATCCATGATCGCCAGCGCCCTGCGATACGTTCCAATGGCTTTGGCGTATTCACCGTTTCTGTAATACGCCTTGGCCAACAAGATGTGCGCGCGGCCGAAATCTTTTTCAAAACGGACTGTGCGTTCGAATAAAGGAATTTCCCCGGCCCAACACGTGCTCTGCCGGATCGTTGCCGCCAGAAAGATTACTGCCAAAAGGCAAAGACCACCCCTTGCCAAAAAAATTCGCCGATGCTCCGGCAGTCTGGTTAAAAAAAGATCACCCAGCCCCAAAACGAACAAAAGAGCACCGATCAAAGGAAGATAAAGAAAGTGCTCGGCAGTCAATATCAAAGAATATTCATTAATAAGCGGAACGATATTCAAAACAGGAAGTAACGTTATGCCGAACCATCCCGTCCCCAAAACAAGCAGCCGTCGATGAGGCTGCGGGACTTTGCGGATGGTCCAGACGACCGCGGCAAGGACCGCCATAAATAATCCGATAGAAACACCGTTGGGCCGTAAAATATCCACATTCCGGTAATAATGCAGATCATGGGGGAAGAAGATGATCCCCAGATACATCAGCACCGTGCGCGGGATCGACAGAACGCGCAAAAGCAATTCATGGTTGAACGCGATCGCCGGCATGGCGCCCTCGGCGAGGAAAAATTTGCGCGCGGCAAAATAGGCTGTCAAAATAATAACAGAGCCGCCGATCCGGGCAAACTTTCGGTACGGTTGATGTCTTTCGCGCGGCGAAGCGTATTTGACCATCTCAATCCAGAGAACCAGAACCACCAGCATGACCGCCTGCTCTTTCGCCAGGAGAGCCAGGAAGAATGCCGCCAGCGACCCGCGATATATTTTCGTATCGGTCTGATATGATCCTGAACCATAAAGGCAGAGACTGATAAGGCCGAAAAATACAAACAACAAATTGGATATCCCGGATATGCAGGCTACCGATTCACTCTGGACCGGATGAAGAAGAAAGAGAAGTGAAACGGCGAACGCAAAGCCTTTTTTATGATCGCACAACATGTTCATTAAACCATAGACAAGGAAACTATTGGCGATATGAAAGAGAATGTTTAAAAGATGCCACCCGGCGGGATTCGACCCGAAAAGCGCGTATTCGATCCTGTAGAAAAGTTCCAGCAAGGGCCTGAAATAAGCGTTGATAGCCGGCGATGTTCCTCCCCTGATCACAGCCGTCCCGGTCCCATGAATAATTTCATTCCAGTCAAAACGTGTGATCAGCGGGTTATCCCGGATGGAAAGAATTTCATCGTGGACGAAAGGATAGGTGATGGTCTGGCCGTAAGCCAGGAGGCCCAGCGCGCCTAAGGCGAAAAAAACCAGATAAAAACCAGGTTGTTTAGACAGAAAATCCACTCATTTCAAT
>Ga0209541_10017163_pt1 | contig 10629 bp, 7 predicted proteins | sample RifCSPlowO2_01_FD_184027 | JGI IMG/M metagenome (GOLD analysis project Ga0209541, IMG submission 184027) | Groundwater microbial communities from Rifle, Colorado - Rifle CSP2_plank lowO2_0.1 (SPAdes) (version 2) | ecosystem: Environmental > Aquatic > Deep subsurface > Groundwater | place: Rifle... | reverse complement strand
AACGAATAAATTAATAACCTTGTTTTTAATTATTAAATTAAAAATTAGAACCTCTAATGTTTTCTACCTCGCTATCGCTCACAAGAAAACATTGATAACCTTGTTTTTAATGATTACATTAAAAATTAGAACCTCTAATGTTTTCTACCTCGCTATCGCTCACAAGAAAACATTGATAACCTTGTTTTTAATGATTACATTAAAAATATGATGAAATTTATAAAACTAAAATATATATTTATAGCTATGCTTATAATACTAATAAATGTTTTTATTGGCTCAAGCTTATTTCAAAAATCTGAAACATCAGAAATATCAGATGAAAAAATAAATAAAATAGCAAAAGAAGTTAGTATTTTAAAATTAGATAAAAATCTTCAAAGCGTTGATATTATTAAAACTTCAGGCATTGTTAAGGCTGGCTCTAAAGTTGATGTAATATCCTTAGGAGATGGACAAGTAACAAATTTAAATTTTAAAATAGGAAGTTCTGTTTTTAGCGGACAAATTTTAGCTACTTTATATGACAACTCTGTAAAAAACTCTAAAGAATCCTTAGAAAATGCTAAAATAGTTCTAAAAACAGCAGAAAATAATTATAACAATAATATATCTCTTCGCGGTAAAACAGATACTAATATACAAGAAGACGCTATTATAACTTTTAACAGTTCTCTTAATACTATTTCCAATGCCTTAAATGAAGTTGATTATATTATTAATGTAGAAAACAAAAACCAATTACCCGGTATTGAAAAAACTTTAAGCATTCTTAATAGCCAATTTTTAACTAACGCTAAAAACAATTATATTGTCGCTAAAAACAGTTTTAATTCTTTGTCAAATCTTGAAATTTCTAAAAATAATACTTTATCCAGCATAGAATTAATAATTGAAGGCTTAAATTTAACTAAAAAAAGCATAGATTATACAATTTCTGTTTTAAATAATACTATACCAAGCGCCACTTTAAACGAAACTACTCTTAATACTCAAAAAAATTCTTTTTCTGCTTTACGCGCCACAGTTATAACAGCGCATCAAAGCGCTTTAAATGATTTACAAGGCTTGGAAAACTTAGATACCGCGCGAAAAAAAGATCTTGATGTTTTAAAAAATTCCGTAGAACAAGCAAAAAGTCAAGTTGAATTAGCGCAAATAGCTTATAATAATTTATTATCTGATCTAACTATAATAGCTACTATAAGCGGGCAAATAACGCAAAAATTTATAGAATTAGGTTCTAAAATAAACCCTGGCCAAAAAATAGCGGAAATTTCACAGACCAATCTTGTTAAAATAGAAATAAATCTTTCGTCAAATGATATTTATAAAATAAAATTAGGTCAAAAAGCTATTTTAGATGATAACTTATATGGAACTATAAGCCATATTGATCCTGTTGCCGACTCTATAAGCAGAAAAGTTAAAGTAGAGATAAGCTTTGACAATAAAAAAAATCCTCTTCAAAAAGGTAATAGGGGTAAATCCCTAATTCCAGAAACATTTATTGATGTAATTATACCAGTAGAACAAAAACAGGTTTTAAATAGCGATGTATTTTTAATACCTATTAAAGCTTTAGCTATAACCCAAAATGAAAATTTTGTTTTCATAGCGGAACAAGACAAGGCTAAAAAAATTCTCGTTGAGATAGGTAAACCAAAAGGATATTTAATAGAAATTATAAAAGGCCTAAATATAGGCGATAAATTAATAATAGAAGGCAATAAAAATCTAAAAGATAACGAAAATATAAATATTCAAAACATAGAATAAAACCTAAAAAATTTCAAAAATCACAAACAGAAAACATTTTATATTTTAGTTTTTTATTTAATGCGCGCTTTTATTTGTAAGTTTGTAAATATTTGTATTTTATTCAATTTTACAACTTTATGATTGATAAAGAAAAACAATTAAATGAAGCTCTAAAACAGGAAGAAAAATCTATTTTTGGATTTTTTATTAAACGATACCGTTTAACCTACTTAATCCTCATGGCAATTATTGCTTTAGGATTATTTTCTCTTTTTACTCTTCCTCGCGAAGCAGAACCAGAAGTTAAAATACCTATTGCTGTTGTTACTACAATTTATCCGGGAACAGCGCCTTCAGATATGGAAGAATTGGTTACTAATGAAATAGAAGATGAAATAAAAAATTTAGATAGTTTAAACAGGCACACTTCAATCTCTAGCACAGGTATCTCAACTATTAGCGTAGAATTTGAAGCTAAAGCTGACTTAAAAAACAGTTTTCAAAAACTTCGCGATGCTGTTGATACAGCTAAAAAAAACTTACCAAAAGAAGCTGAAGACCCTATTGTTACTGAAATAAGCATAAACGATATACCTATTATAACTTACAGTTTAGTTGGAAATTTTGATAAAGCAAGACTAAAAAAATTCGCTGATGATTTAAAAAAAGAACTTGAAAACATAAAAAATGTTTCCAAAGTTCAAATATTAGGAGGATTAGAAAGGGAATTTTTAGTTACTGCTGATCAAAATAAATTAGCCAATTTTAATATATCTTTATCTCAAATAGTAAACTCTATAAGCAAAAATAATTTTAACTTGCCTTCTGGAAACATAAACATTGATGGCTTTAATTATAATGTAAAAGTAAAAGGAAAATTTCAAGAAGTGGATGAACTTAATAATTTAGTTATAGCAACTTATAACAATGCTCCTATATATTTAAAAGATGTGGCTATTGTTTCAGACACCTTTAAAGAACAAGAAACTAAATCCAGATTGGGATTTCCTAAGGAAACACCTAAGCAAGCTATATCTCTGCAAATTTATAAAAAAACAAGAGGCAATATATTAAAAATTATTGAAAAATCAAAAGAAACTATTACTGAATTGCAAAACAATAACATTTTACCAACAAATTTAACAGTACAAAAAACCAATGACAACTCAGTATTTATAAAAGAAGACTTAAATCGCCTTAGTTTTAGCGGTCTGCAAACAATGGCGCTTATATTTATTCTTATCTTTTTAGTTCTTGGTCTGCAAAAATCTCTTATTGCCAGTCTTTCAATACCAATAGCATTTTTAATGACTTTTACAGCGCTTTCACTGCAAGGAGCGACTTTAAATAGTATGGTATTATTTGCCCTTATACTATCTTTAGGACTTATGGTAGACAACTCAATTATTGTTATGGAAGGTATTAATGAATATATAAATAAACACAAAAAATCACCTTTTGAAGCTTCTTTGCTTTCTGTATGGAATTATAAATGGCCTATTATATCAGGTACTTTAACTACTGTGTCTGCTTTTATACCAATGCTCTTAGTTTCCGGCATTATGGGCGAATATATGGCTATACTTCCAAAAACTATTTCTGCTACTCTGCTTTCTTCTCTTTTTGTGGCTTTAATAATACTGCCTACTTTATCTCATAAAATAATAAAAATCAGAAATAACAAAAAAAACCAAGAACAAGGAGTATTTAGTCATAAAAATAATTATATAAAGGATTATTTTTATGGATTACATAATTACGGAGCAAATATTTTTATTAGATTGCAGAAATATTACGCAAAAACGCTACGCGAAATACTTCCTCATAAAAAATTAAAAAGACTGGTAATATTAACAGCTTCAATAATATTTATTATAACCGCCTCTTTCCCTTTCATTGGTTTAATGAAAATAGAAATGTTTCCTAAAATTGATATAGAATACTTTGTAGTAAACATTAAATTACCTGTTGGTTCTGTTTTAAAAAAAACTGAAAAAATAGCAAGTAAAGCAGAGCGCATTATATCTGAAATTCCGGAACTTGATAATTATGTAACCAATATCGGAACTTCAACTTCATTGGGCTTAACAGGTGATAGAACAGCTACTGGTCCAGGCACAGATAGCTCTCATTTAGCTTCTATTACTGTTAACTTAATAAATAAAAAAGATAGAGATAGAAAAAGTTTTGAAATAGCTGAAAGTATCAGACCCGCGTTATCAAAAATACAAGGAGCAACGGTTACAGCGGAAGAATTAAGCGCCGGCCCTCCTACCGGAGCACCCATTGAGATTAGAATTAAAGGGGAAGACGCTAAAATTCTAAGCCTTATGTCTCAAAACATAGAAAAAGCCTTGCAAGAAATACAAGGTATTATAAATGTAAAAAATAGCATTCAAGATACAACCGGAGAATTTACCTTTACCATAAATAAGCAAAAAGCCAATTATTACGGATTAGATGTAACCGGCATAGCCGGTACTCTAAGGTCGGCAATTTATGGAATAAAAGCCTCTACTATAAATATAAATGGAGATGATATTGATATAACTGTTAAATATAATAAAAATTCAATAAATACCGTAAATGATTTAGAAGACATTATTTTATTCACATATCAAGGAGAAAATATTCCCCTAAAACAAGTAGCAGAGGTTTATCTTAAGCCTTCGGTGCTAAATATTAATCATCGCAACGGAGATAAAACTGTTACCGTAACAGGAAATATAGAAAAAGGAACTAATCTGCAAGGTGCTTTAAAACAATTTGATCAAAAATTACAAGATATTAAAATTCCTGATGGATATAACATAACAATAGGAGGAGAAATTGAGGATATAGAAAAATCATTTCGCGAGATATTTTATTCTATGATAGTGGCTATTATCTTAATATCCTTTATCTTAATACTTCAATTTAATTCTTTTAACAGCCTCTTATTATCATCTTTACCCTTCCTTTAGCTATAATAGGGGTTATAATTGGCTTAACTATAATGCGCGTTTCCTTTAGTCTTCCTGCTTTTATAGGTATAGTATCGCTCGCTGGAATTGTGGTTAATGATGCTATTATTTTAATAGATAAAATAAATAAAAATATAAAAATAGGTATGAATTACACAGATGCTATAGTAGAAGGAGGCGTTGCCAGAATGCAGCCAATATTCTTAACTTCCGCCACCACCATTGTGGGTATTTTACCACTATACTTTGCCAACGAACTATGGCAAGGACTAAGTTTAACAATAATATTTGGACTGTTATTCTCCACTATTCTTACCTTATTTATAGTGCCTTTAATGTATTTCGGGACAAATAAGTAAAACAAAAAGAACTAAAAAACCTTTGGTAAATTCCAAAGGTTCCAAATTATTAAGATAACAAATTAAAATTCACTGTTTTTATTAGAACCTATGAATATAAAGCTAATTACTGCGATTATTGCGACAATAATAATGATGATGACATTTCTTTTCATAATAAATTTATTAAATAATTTTCAAAAAAGCTAAAACGCCATAAAGACCTCCCATATCTCCTAACTCCGCTTTTTTAATTTCTGGAATCTCTGGAAAAACCTTCATGATTTCACTTAAATACTTGCGCGCGCTATCAATGGAAATAACTTCTCCAATTATTAAACCTCCGCCTAATACTATTATATCCGGAGACCAATGTAAAAATAGTATTATATAATCCATAAGCAGTAAAACCAGAATCCCAATTCCACTGAAAAGGATAAAGCTTAGTAGAAGGTTTAGTAAAACTGGTTCCGTCTGAAAGCTCTTTCCAATTATTTGCTAAAATATTCTTAGCTTTTTTTAATAATTTTTGCTTTTGATCTTCCATATATTTTAAAATACACAAAACACAGACTTAATTATACTACCAAAAATTCAATTATACAAAAAATAATAAAAGCAATTAAAAAAAGCCCGGCGTAAAGCCGGGCTTTTTCCGTTTCTTAAATTTATCTTCGGTTGTTATCGCGATTATTGCGAGGCTCCATTGGTCGAGCTTCGTTCACAATAATAGATCTTCCGCTAAAATCAGAATTGTTCAATTTATCAATACAAGCTTGAGCTTCGTCTTCGCTTGACATTTCAATAAAAGCAAAGCCTTTGCTTCGTCCTGAAAATTTATCAGTAATAATTCTGACTGATTCTACGGTTCCATGAGCGCTGAAAGCTTCTTTAAGATTATCTTCAGTTGCTTCATAAGGAAGATTACCTACGAAAAGTTTCTTTTCCATATAATATATAATTTATTGCTTAATTTCCTGTTCCGACCGCGCACTTTTTAAAAAAATAATTAGATACTTAAAGCGTCTAATATGTTAATTAGAGATGCGAACAAGTTATAACAATAATGTATCATATTATTTAAAATAATGCAAGCTTTTTTATAAAATATAAAATATAAATAAAACATATAACAGATAAAAACAAGGTTCTCAACAAATTTTTAATTCGTTTTTAAAATTATTGACTATTGTTTTTACTAATGTTATATATAATTAAAATACACTTTAAACGAATCGCTTTTGTTTTAAAAGCGATTTTAAATTTTTTAATATTAAAATGGAAATAAGAAATATAGCTATTATTGCTCATGTTGACCACGGTAAAACCACCCTTACAGACGCGCTTATGAAACAAACTGGTATGTCTGAAGAAGGCGTTACAATGGATAGCAATGCTTTAGAGCAAGAACGCGGAATAACAATTTATTCAAAAAATACGTCTGTATATTACAAAAACACTAAAATAAATATAGTGGATACGCCAGGTCATGCTGACTTTGGGTCAGAAGTTGAGCGCGTTTTGCGTTCCATAGATTCAGTGATTTTAGTAGTTGACGCAAGCGAAGGCCCAATGCCTCAAACAAAATTTGTTTTAAAAAAATCGCTTGAACTTGGCTTAAAACCAATTGTAGTTATAAATAAAATTGACAAGCATACAGCTCGGCCTGATGATGTTCAAGAAATGATTTATGAATTATTTTTAGATCTTCACGCCAACGATGAACAACTTGATTTTACAACTATTTACGCTATTGCGCGAAATGGCATTGCTAAAGAACATTTAAATGAGGATTCAAAAGATTTAACTCCTCTTTTAAATACAATATTGTGTAAAGTGCCGATTGCTTCAAGTTTTGAAGCAAATAATCAAGATTTGCTTATACAGCCCTTTAATCTTGGTTATGATGATTTTCTTGGACGACTCGCGATTGGAAGAATTTATAAAGGAACTATAAATCAAGGATTAAATATAATCATAAAAAATACCAAAGGAGATGCAAGAAAAGGAAAAATAACTAAACTATTTTTATTTGAAGGATTAAAAAGAAAAGAGGTTAATGAGGCTTATGCTGGCGATATTATAATGATTGCCGGACTTCCAGATATTTTTATAGGAGAAACAATTTGTATTAATGAAAATCAAAAAATGCTTCCAGCTATAAAAATAGATGAACCAACTATATCATTGAATTTCTTAGTTAATAACTCTCCTTTTGCCGGACGAGAAGGAAAACTTGTAACAAATCGCCAAATAAAAGAAAGATTGGAAAAAGAATTAGAAATAAATGTTGGCTTAAAAATAGATTTTTCATTTATTGACCATTATAAAGTTTACGGACGAGGCGAAATGCATATAGCTATACTGCTTGAAAATATGCGAAGAGAAGGATATGAAGTTCAAATTTCACAACCACGAGTTATTATAAAAGAAGAAAACGGCATTAAATTAGAACCATTTGAAGAAGTAACTATATTAGTGCAAGAAAAAATGTCAGGAAATATAATTGAAAAACTATCAAAGAGAAAAGGCTCTATGTTAGAAATGAAATCAGAAGATTCTCATATAAAAATAATATTTGAAATTCCAACGCGTGGACTTCTTGGCTATAGAAACGAGTTTATAGTTGATACTCGCGGAGAAGGCATACTCTATACTCATGTAATAGGTTTTAAACCATATGTTGGCAATATAGAAAAAAAAGATGTTGGATCAATGGTTTCTATGGCTTTAGGCAAAGCGCTTGGGTTTTCTCTTTTTAATCTTCAAGACAGAGGAACTTTATACATAGGAGCTAATACAGAAGTATACGAAGGAATGGTTATTGGCAATACATCTAAAGGCAATGATCTGGCTGTTAATCCAACAAAAGGCAAACAATTAACTAATATGCGCGCTTCTGGTTCTGATGATGCTATTCGCCTTACTCCTCCTCTTGATATAACAATAGAGCGAGGTATGAGCATAATGAATGATGACGAATACTTAGAAATTACTCCAAAAAATATTAGACTTAGAAAAAAACATTTAAAAGGAACAGATAGAACTAAAGAAAAACGAAAAAATCAGTAAACATTCATATTTTTATTGTTATTTGTTTAAACAAAAGTTAATGCTTTTCCAGTTTTTCCAGCTCTTCCTGTTCTTCCTATGCGATGAACATAATCATCGTAAGTTCCAGGAATATCATAATTTATAACATGGCTTACTCCGCTAATATCAAGCCCTCGCGCAGCAACATCTGTTGCAACAAGTATCTTAGCATAATTATTTTTAAATAGCCCTAATGCTTGCTGTCTTCTTGAATGGTTTTTATCTCCATGAATTGACTCAGCTTTAAATCCTCTTTTCGTAAGAAGAATAGATAATTTTTCTACGCCGTGTTTTGTTTTTCCAAAAATAAGAACTTTGCTAAATTCTGGCTGTTTTAATAAATCATGTAAAACATCTATTTTTTCAACTCCTTGTCGCACTCTTACTATATCCTGGTCAACGCCTTTTGCTGTTTCTCCTGTTTTTACTGAAACAGTAATTGGGTTATTTAAAAACTCTGAAATTAAATTTCTAATTTCTGGTTGCAATGTAGCTGAAAAAAACAATGTGTGTCTATCTTTTGGCACTTGAGACAACATAAATCTCATATCATCAATAAATCCCATATCAAGCATTCTATCTGCTTCATCTAAAACAACTGATCTAAACTTTGCGAGTTTAATTAAACCTCTTTTTGTTAAATCTTTTATTCTTCCGGGAGTTCCAATAATAAAATTATTATAAAATTTAAGCTCTCTAATCTGCGGACCAATATTAGCTCCTCCAACGCAACAAACGGAAAAAAGCTTCATTCCTTTGCTAAACGCTTTAAATTCGTCGTTAATTTGAATCGCAAGTTCGCGAGTAGGAGCAACAATAAGCACTTGCTCATTTTTATTTAAAAGCACCTTATTAATAAGAGGAATAAGAAACGCTCCTGTTTTGCCTGTTCCTGTATTAGCAATGCCAACAATATCTAAACCTTGTAAAATATGAGGTATTGCTTTGTCTTGAATTGGAGTAGGAGCGATATATCCTTTTTTAATAATATTTGCCCTTAAACCTTCATTTATATTAAAATCAGCAAATTTATGTTCAGGAACAAAATGATCTGTTTCCTCTGTTATAGTAACTTTATTAATAAATTTAGAAACATCTATTCTACTTGCTTTTTTATTGTATCTATTGCGAGAATAAGAAAAATTTCCTTTTCCGCCTCTTTTTTTATTATAAAAATTGCTTTTGCCAAAAGAACTTTGGCTACCAAAACTTCTTCTTTTATTATACATATTTTTAATACTTAGAGCGCTAAAAACTGTCTTTACGCAGTTCATTTTTTACGCTCTGTAGTATTTAATTATGTACTAAAAGCGCGATTTTTTTAAAAAACAGCAATAAACTAAAAAAGTTCTTTGCTGTTATAGAACTCTATTTTTAAATCTTTATTATTATAATAATATATCATAAAATTCTATTTGTCAATACTTGCTTTTTAATATCGTAATTAATAATTATTTAATTTGTTTTAAAATAAACTCTTGAAGCGTTTTTATAGATTTATTGTCATATAAAGATACGGCTTTTACTGTTTTAAAATATTTTTTCATTTTGGCTATAATTTTTTTAAGCTGCGCTTTATTTTCAATTATATCAGTCTTAGTTAAAACCACAATTTCTTTTTTCTTTAAAAGCTCGCTATCATATTTTTCAATTTCGCTTCTTATTATATTATAAGCTTTTATCAAATCCTCATTTTCAAGAGATATTAAATGCGCTAATATTTTTACACGTCTAATATGGCGTAAAAATTTATGTCCTAATCCTTTGCCTTCTGAAGCGCCTTTAATTAAACCAGGAATATCAGAAATAATATAGCCAAAACATTCTCCTAAATTAGGCTCAAGGGTTGTAAAAGGATAATCTCCTACTTTAGCATAAGCGCGAGTAAATTCATTCAGTAGGCTTGTTTTGCCTGCATTTGGCAAACCAATAAAACCTATGTCAGCGATTAACTCAACTTCAATAAAAAAATTAGCTTCCTGTCCAGCAGTTCCTAAAGTGCACTTTTTTGGCGTTGTATTAACAGAACTTTTAAAAAATTCATTTCCGCGTCCTCCTTTACCTCCTTGTAAAAGTAAAACTATTTCTCCTTCTTTGCTTAGATAAACTTTTTTACCAGTATCAAGATTAGTTATAATAGAGCCTATTGGCAATAAAAGTTCAAGATTTTCTCCATCAGCTCCATGAAAACTGTTTTTTTTCCCATCTCCTCCTTTTTCAGCGAAATAATTTTTTTTTGTTCTATATCGCGAAAGCAAATGCACATTGCGTAAAGCCCGCGCAAAAACATTTCCGCCTGCTCCGCCATCGCCCCCAGATGGGCCTCCCATATCATTATTTTTTAAATGACGCCAGCGAACAACGCCATTGCCTCCATTTCCCGCTTTTACAAATACTTTTACTTCATCAATAAATGCCATGATTTTGAATTATAAATTACAAATTTTAAATTACGAATAACTTTTAAATGATTT
>Ga0209541_10017162_pt1 | contig 10630 bp, 4 predicted proteins | sample RifCSPlowO2_01_FD_184027 | JGI IMG/M metagenome (GOLD analysis project Ga0209541, IMG submission 184027) | Groundwater microbial communities from Rifle, Colorado - Rifle CSP2_plank lowO2_0.1 (SPAdes) (version 2) | ecosystem: Environmental > Aquatic > Deep subsurface > Groundwater | place: Rifle... | reverse complement strand
CACCGATAGGATCCCAATCAGCTAATATATTATTAATTTTTTCAAATATTTTTTCTATAAAATTATTTATTTAAAAGGAATAAAATTACCTTCTCCTAACCCTTTGGCTGAACCAGAATCAGCACTAAACACACTAATGACTTTATTTTTTTGATCCAAAACAACAGTATTATCTTGTAATCTATAACGAACCTGAGGACCATGTCTACCAACTGCCTCCACGGGAGCACCCTCGTTAACAATTTTAAAAATATCTGCTATTTTAAATCCCCGTGTTATCGCTTGATTAACCCCATGTACTTTAAATCCCTCAATAGCTGGCCGAGATATCTGTTTACTTGCAAAAATTGTTCCACTTTTCACCCCTACCCCAGCCTCTCTAGTTACCACAGCTACTTCTTTGGCAACCTTTGCTACTCCACCCAATTTCAACGGTATACCGAGTGCTCCTATCATTCTTCCTGCATTTCTATCAAAATCATCCTTAGAAATCTCACCACTCGTGTATGATTGATAATTTGAATATGCTCCATATCCGGTTGCGACAATACCAACTACAGCAAGTCCAAACATTACTGGAGCGGAAACTGGCAATAGCACAATAAAAGAAGACACCATAAAAGATGTGCCAATCCCTTCACTAAGACCCAAAATACCTGTTTCAATACTTCTCCCATCCCTATCTACATAAATCAGCGGGTTATTTCTTGCATACGAATACATATTCTGAAGCTGAGGATCAAGAAGCAACATTTGACCTTCATTTGAGCTAACGCTAAAATCTCTAGATACTGGATCTTGGCTCAAAAACCTCCCGGTCGCTGAATTATAATATCTCGCATTCAAATAATTGAGCCCCGTACTCTTGTCGAAATACTCTCCAATATATCCTCGTTTTGTTTCAAAGGTACTTGCTTTTTCATCTAATCTTACCACGCCGTACGGTAGATAATCAAGGAGTTCTATTTGTTTACCTGTGGTGTCGGTAATGATGTTTGTTCCGCCTAGGTGATCTGTGGCCACATAATACGGACTCACTACTCCGCTATTTGTTTCAATAGTAGCCACCAGCATATCCCCTGCGTAGATATTTTTCGTCTTTTTTACATTTCCATCATTTGCATTGTAATATCTATTGGGATAATACATATTCGCTGTGCCGACAACCATTCTGGCTCTATTGCCATTGTGATCATACGCATTACCAGTTATTGTCGTTCCAATTTTTGTACTTGCAAGCTGATCACGATAGTTCCAAGTATTGGTCATTGTGCCATCGGTGAGCAAATTGCCATTCTTGTCATATGTCAGTGTTGCAGTGCCAGCTTTTGTTACAGCATGAGGGTTGGCGTAATTTATTCCAGTATTGCCTGTGTATAAATACGTTCCCTGTCCTGTTTTTGAAGTAATGTTCCCTAACGCATCGTACGCATAAGTTTCAGAATAATCCTTGCTATTTGCCGTACCGGTGACAGTAGCTGAAGTTAAACGATACAGATCGTCATATCCATATACAGCGGTCTTGCCTGCATTTGTTGCTGATGCGTCAACGATCTTGGTAATGTTTCCCACCGGGTCATATGTATATGAAATATCTTGCAGATTTGTTCCTGTGGTATTGGTCGTTTTTTTGTTCGTCAGACGATACAATTTTGTAGAATCGTAAGTATTTGTTGCAGTCGTTCCGTTCGCGTACACAATAGTTACAATTTGATTTGTTGGGGAATAATTAAAATTGGTAATTACTGGAGCAGATGTCGTCGTTTCTTTGCGGGTTATTTCCTCAAGGAGTCCTGCTGTATTGTAAAAGTATTTCACTTCAGCGTTGTCTGGTGTTTTTGTGGAAATGAGATTGCTTTGCCTGTCATAAGCGTATTTAGTTGGAAAATGTTTGCCGTTGACTGTTATCGTTTCGCTATCTATATTCCCTCTTGTGTCATATGTATATCTAGTGATAGCACCATATGCTACGGAGGCTATACAGAGTTTCCCTTTGCCGTTTACGCATGAATCATAAGTATATGGAATATCAATAGTTGAACTGATGTTGGAATCTTCACTGCTCATTCGGCTGGCATCGTCGTAAACATATGTTGTTATTAAAGCTTTTGGGCTGGTGGCTTTGGTTATATTCCCATTGTCATCGTAAGCGTATGTCCATGTGCCGAATGTTGTGTCGGTTGATGCATGCAGATCTTGTGCTGATAGTCTTCTACCCAGTGAATCGTAAGTGAAGTTTCGTATGTTGCCGAGCGCATCAGTGATCTTTGTCAAATTACCAACGAGGTTATATGTATACAGCGTGGTATAGGTCGCGCCAAGATTCTTTTCATCCACTCTAGTTAAATTTCCGTATGCGTCTTTGTAATATGCTTTTTGTATACCGTTCGCATCAGTTGTTGTTACTTTAGAATCGTCATAAAGAGAGCTTGTGGTACCGAGAGTATTGGTTATGGAAATAACTCGCTGTAGCGGATCGTATGTGTAATTAGTATAGAGTGTATTATCATTAGTTGCAGTTGTTCTTGCATTTCCACTTCCTGTATACGGGAGAGATTCTTTTTCAAGAAGTCCGAGATTGTTGTATACCAAATCGCGAACATTAAAATTTCCAGAAATTTCAGCTTCATTTCTCTCTTGAATTGATCGTCCAAGCCCGTCAAGGTATTGGTATGAGTCGACAGAATTTACTGTATCAAGATAGCTTGTCTTTTTTACTGAAACAGCTCCCTGTGTGTCAGTATATATGTAACTTGTTTTAAGAACAGGAGAATATGGAGAAACAGTGTCAGGGATTTTTTCAGTGAGTGGTCTGCCAAGTCCGTCATACGCAACAGTGTAAACAAAACCGTTAACATCAGTCGTGGATGTTGGTTTTCCAGAAGCATAATCATATATATATGAAATAATTTGATTGAGAGGATTGGTGACAGTTGACGGGTATAGATTATATGAATCGTATGAATATATTGTTATTTTTCCACGAGCGTCAGTCATTGTTTTCGGCAATCCGAATTGATCATATGTTTTTTGAACCGATGTGTATAAAGTACCACCCTTCCAGTTTTCACTTTTTGTTTCATTGCCCGTCGTTACCAAGCCAAGCAGAAGAGTATCGTAGTAATGACGAGTCTCTCGCAATTTTGTTCCAGCACCGTTTGTAATTGTTTCAGTCGATGGATATCCGCTAATTGCAGTTCCATTTTTCGCGTATGTGATATTTGTGATTCTAGTATCTGTTCCAATATCTGTGAATGAACCGCCATTTTGAGCTGAAACTTCACCATATTCTTTTTTCTGAATTAGATTGCCAACGGTGTCGTAAGCATATTTTTCAGCTTTGTCTTTATGGGTTGTATTACCATCGTAGGAAAGAGAGGTAGACTGGGTTGAAGTAATGAATTCTCCACCATTTGTTTTTGGAAAACTTTCTAATTTACTGATTGATCTTGAATATATATTGCCGGAAGCGTCGTATTGTTCACTCTTGTATACCCTTCCGATTTTGCCTCTGTTATCCAAATATTCTCCATTTGCAGTATCAGATGTGTTGCCTTGGTGATAGTATGCAAGAGAGTAATTTCCGGCAGAATCAGTTTTCTTTACTTTACTGAAACCGGCGAGTTTCTTGTCAGATGGATTTGCGGAATCGAAGTAATATGAACCACCGGAGTATTCGTATGAAGTAGTAGATTTGTTTCCAAGTCCGTCGTCAGTTTCAATTTTCTCGACAGTTTGAATGATTATTGGAAGGTTTGGATTCAGGAGATTTCCATTTGTGTCTTTGTATTGTGCAGACGATTTGTAAGTTATGGAAGTAATTCCACCCTCGGGAAGAGTGATGGAAGAAAGGAGGTCAGCAGGAGTGCTATTATTAAGACATACTTTCGTATCTCCTGTTTGTCCAGCAGTAGAAATCCCTGTAATTTGAATTCCATCAGGCATACCATCAGCATTAACATCGGTGATTCTGACTCCAGTATCTTGATCTTGATAAGTGAATGGTGCACACCAACCATTTGGAAGAGTTTGGTTACCGCTCCACAATGTATTAAGTACCCAATCAGAACCATTGTTTAAAAATGTCTGTGATGCGTAATTATTAGACCCTCCTCTTACCAAGTCTGGTAAATTATCTCCATTAACATCAAAAATCCTGAACCCATGATCGGCAGGAAATTGACCCTCCATACTGAAATATAATGTTGGCACGAAGTTGTTTGCTGTTTCCCATCCACCACTACCGTTGTTTAAAAATGTTTGTTTTCCACTTGTGGTTGATTTAACTATGTCAGACAATCCATCACCGTTCACATCAGCAAGATATGAACCCATCCGAAAATCGGCTTGCGTTGGACATCCAAAAGTTGAACTTTTAATCCAATTGCTTCCAGTATTTAAATATACATTAGTAGCTCCCTGAGATACACATTGTATAATATCAATTAATCCATCACCATTCAATTCAGCAAAACTAACACCAATATTTGGATTATATATATCTCCAATTAAATACGGTGTTCGCCAATCACTAAAAGAAGTAGGTAACCAATCAGTGCTTCCATTATTAAGATACGCTTTATTAGAAGAAGGGGTGTAGAAATCACCAGGATTACCTATAACAATATCGGGGAGCTGATCCCCATTTACATCAATAATAGTAGACCCTATGTTTGGTAATGATGGTGGTGATTTTCGAACATCAAAAAATAATTCTGGTGAAACAAAATTCGAAGAAGTGATCCATGTATTTATTCCGTTTCCAAAATATGTTTTTGTGTCTGGTAATGATTTTGGGTCAAGTATGGTGGATTTGATCAAGTCTGGAATAGAATCACCGTTGACATCAACTATATTTATTCCGTTTATTAAATTAGCGACGGGAGAAAACCAACTGTTCCCATACACTGTCCAACCAGGATTTGATCCTTTATAGAGAAAATCAGTCGCCGGCATAGTATAAACATTTCCACTGATGCCTTGTACAGATTCCATAATGTATTCAAGCATAGAACGGCTTCCATTATCTCCCACTTTATAATTAAGATCATATTTTTTTACCCAGGATCCATTAATTTTTGTAATAATTTGATTAATTCTAAAATCTGTTTTGACCTTAAATCCACTTTTATAACTCACATCATTATCATTCCTAGATTCTCTCCCAAACTCAACCTCAAACACCCCGTCTATTGTCCCATTCCCTGTGTAAAAGATTTTAGAAGGATAGATCTGTCCCGAATCCTTAAAGTATTCATAACGAATAAAGTTATTATTTGTATCCCTCGTTTCTTCCAGCATCCATTTGAAAACCTTTGTTGAATCGCTCGAATCATCTTGGCGGGATGCCGAGGTCATTCCAAACTTATAGGTATTCCCATTTTTGTCGGTAACTGTCCAGATGTTGTTCGATAGAGAATATTTTAGAGATGAACCGTCGTCGTAACGGGCGGTATATGAATTAGTGCCGTTTGAAACAAGCTCTCCGGAAATGGAAGAATAGAAATTATCGGAAGTGTACAGCTTGTCTGTACCTGTTTTATTGAGGCGTTCAATATATGGAATGTTAAGAGACCAGCCGTAACCGAAAATACTTCCATTATCGGTGTTCTGGCTGTTGTATGAAAGTGAAAGATTCGGCTCCATACCATTTCTGCCGGGAGGAGTATGTATTGGATATGAAAAAGAAAGAGCTCCAGTCGTCTCATCTATTTCTGGAGTTATCTTTTTGGAAGTATGGTAATTTTTATCAATAAATGGAGACGTGGTATCTTCTTCCCCACCAAGAGGCTCTGCGTCAGTTATTTCTTTTGGATTTACCAAAGGTGTTGTCGTGTCTGTAATTGGTGTTGTTTCATCAACTGCACGGGTAGCGGTTGCATCGTCTGTGGTTGTTTCTATTTTTGTTGTTATTTCAGAATTAGTTGTTTCTGGTGAAGCTAAGGGAGTGCTTTCCGCATATGCAATTTGACTCATTGGAGCCAAAAAAAGCATAAAAGCTAACAGACAAGCTGTTAGCTTTTGGAAGAGAGAAACGGCTATCAAGCTGTTCCAATTATTCATAATACTAACTATAGTATCACTAATTATAAAAAAGCAATATCAAAGACATGTGGAAAACTAAATGCCTATCCCCTCATTACATAATCTTTAGTTATCCACAGCCCCCCTATTGCTTTTTTATTCTATCTGTACTATTGTACTAGTACATGACCAATAAAGAAAAAATAACTACATATCTCCTCTCCCAAATCGCAACAGGTCTTTTCAGACAAGGTCGAACCTTGTCCGGACATAATGGTCTTTCTTGGTGGCTCTCACATTTCGCTTTGCGTCAGTGAGTGCGTTTCAGTTTATATAAACTATAACTTTTGTAACTCAACCACGGACGCAAAGCACGTCCGTGGTTCTTTCTTTACCATAAAAAAAGTTCTTTAAAAAATAAATAAAATCCAAAACAGAGACTTGGACACTCAACTATTTATGCTTTGCGTGACCACAGCGTGAGAGTGGCAAAAAAATTCAAATCTTAAAAACTTAGAAAAATGAAAAATCTACTAAAAGAGCCGATAGGTAATTTAATTAAAGTGGCATCTCTAAATGGATGGAGCCATGAGAACGACGAATTTTTGGTAAAAAACCAGAAAATATTCGAGGATATGCTTTATAAATTAAACGGAAAAATGCAATTCGAAGCACGCCCACAAAAAACAATTAAAATTGTTTTAGAGCCAACCAAATATCAATTCAATGTTAAAAATGACATTCCAAAAATTTTAAAAATTAAAAAAAATGGCGGAGTGTTTGATGAAGTTGACCCTGATATAATTAGATCTTTCGGCAACGTAACAATTGAAGGCAGAAATAAAAAAATCACTTCTTATATTTGCAAAGATTTTGCATTTTCAAAAAATGGAAAAGGTAAAATTCCCTTCATTGATGTATACAGTTCTCACATCAGGTTTTATGGAGGAATGGAACAGTTTATTGAAAAAAATAATATTAGCATTAAATACAATATATTTGACGCTATTATGATTGCCAAGCAATTAACATATCTAGAATCTTTTATGGAAAGCAAAGATAGGGTGCATATTTTTTTACAAGAGTCAGCAAAATCTAACATGGAGCATAAACTGGTTATTGAAAAAAGTAATTTTACACTTGGAAAACTAAAGGTGTCATTGGAAAGCTGGAGTACTATCAGTCACTCTAATGGTTGGTAAAATAATTTTAAACCGAAAAGGCTTAAGTATAAACTTAAGCCTTTTTTATTGCGAAAAGGATCTCATTATGCTATAATCACCTCGTGAACAAAGTAAGCATAAAAAGAGTAAATAGCTCTCCCGTACCGATGCCTACATAGCAGTCGGGGTATATCAAATTTTTATTTAATACATTCAAGCGGCCCCGACGAAGAAGGGACTTTTAAATTTAAAAGAGCCCTAAAAGCTGAATGTTTAATTTAAAATAAAAAAATATGAAAATAATAACTGAAGAAATATTGGCTGAGCTGGTCAAACGTCATGGTTTCGAAAATTACATAATTGATTTAATGAATATGCTAAAACAGGACTTTGGCCGCTGGAATGAATTTAATAAAATTCCACGTCCTGCGATGCATGTGCCTGGGGGTGTGTTGGAACTTATGCCTATTTGTGACAATAAATATTACACTTTCAAGTATGTTAATTGTCACCCTAAAAATCCTGAAAGTGGTCTTATGACTGTAGTGGCCACAGGTCAACTTTCACAAATAGATACCGGATATCCTCTTATGTTTTCTGAAATGACGTTACTGACCGCATTACGTACAGCTGGAATTACAGCAATAGCTACAGACCTTATGGCTAGAAAAAATAGCCGTATTCTTGCGATTATCGGCAATGGCGCTCAGAGCGAGTTTTTAGTCAAAGCAATAAATTTAGTAAGGGAAATCACAGAAGTTAGATACTTTGATATAGATCCTTTGGCAATGGATAAATTCGAAAAAAACTTTAAAAATAGCAAGTTTAAACTTGTGCGTTGTGTAGACGCTGAAGAGGCCTGTATGGGTGCAGATATTATTACTACTTGTACGGCCTGTAAAGCAAACGTAGATGTACTTAAAAATAGCTGGATAAAACCAGGTGTACACATTAATGGAATTGGTGGTGATACTGTAGGCAAAACAGAGTTGGAATTTTCGATCCTACGCCGTAGTCGTATTGTTGTAGAATATTTTGAACAAACTATGATAGAAGGAGAAATCCAACGCATGAGCAAAGAAGAAGCAAAAGAAAAAGTATACGCCGAATTACATGAAATTATCACTGGTGCTAAATTAGGACGTGACAGCGAAGACGATATCACCTTATATGATTCAGTAGGTGTAGCATTAGAAGATTATTCAGTCTTAAAATTTACCTACGAATTAGCTAATCATTACAATCTTGGACAAGAACTTAATCTAACCCCAGTCCTAACCAATCCCAAAAATCTAATTTCAGTTTTACAATAAATTTAATTCTTTTTATTAAAAAAATTAATAGTAAAAACAGCGGGGCAAAAACTCGCTGTTTTTACTATTTTGAAAATTCTTTCGCTCTTTTATAAGCGGAGGCAATTGCCTTTTTCCAAATCGATGCCAATTTTGCTTTATCAAATTCTTTGAGTGCTGATTCGGTTGTACCACCTTTTGAGGCTACGTTTTTTATGAGTTGCGCAAGGTCTGTATTTTCATCGATCATCGCAAGGCTCCCCCGCATGGTTGCCATGGCTATTTTCCTTGCGTCCGCCGGTTTTACTCCAAGCGACTGCGCAGCATATACAAAGCAATCAAGCATATAAAAAATATACGCTGGACCGCTTCCGCTAATGGCGGTAATTTTATTGATCGCATCTTCCGAGTCAACCTCAAGCGCCTCACCCATTAAAGATAAAATATCTTTTGTGAACTTTTTCTCACTTGAAGAAACTTCTTTTGTTGCAAACCAGCCCGTAAATCCTTTGCCTATTTTTGCCGGCATATTTGGCATTGCGCGTATTATTTTACTGCAACCAGTTTTATTTTCTATTGTCACAACTGAAATCCCAGCCATAATAGAGACCACGAGCGTTTTCTTTTTAAGCACAAACTCTGATAGCTTAAAATCTTGTGGTTTTATTGAGAAAATTACAACATCGCAATTACTTAACTTATCTGAACTTTCAACAAACACAGCACTTTTAAAATGCTTTTTTAAGGAAATTATTTTCTTGTCGTTTCTATCAACTACAATTATTGATTTTAAACCACTTCGAACAAGTGCTCCCAGTAAAACAGTGCCCATAACCCCACATCCAACAATGCCTATTTTTTTACTTTCCATAGATACAAAATAGCAAAAAATAGGAAATAAAGAAAGTCCAATCCACCGGAGTGAATTGGACTTATTTGCAATAAAAATGTGTTTGGTCAGATGACCATTTTTTCGGAATGACTAAATTCCCTGTTTACATGGAATGGTTTTACATCCACGTCACCGAGTCCAAGTGGCAAAGAGATCTTTTCAAGATTTTTGCCATTTGAAACTAGGCGTGAAACGATGCGTGCGGTAAATGGTGCATGCATCAATCCGTGACCGCTGAAACCTGCAGCGTGGATCACGTTCGGAACCCATGGATCATACCCGATGAGCGGGTTGTGGTCCGGAGTGTCTTCGTACAAACCAGAGGTAGCAGTGTATATAGCACCCATGTTCTCGGATATGTCAGGAACACGGCTTGCCATCTCTTTCTTTACTACTGCAGCATAGCCTTCGAATGCGGAAGCGGCAAATCCAAGTTCGATCTCGTCCTGAATATTGCTATCCAAGGTAGGACGAATTGGATTGGCGTTGTGCAGCCACCCCATCATCAGCCTTTGTCCATCCTTCCTGCAGTAACAACCATCCGGCGTTATGATCATGGGAAGTTTTTTGAAATGTTCCACCGTCATAATGTTATTCGGGCGCCCCTCCTTCAGTCCATCCATGAAATAAAGGTAGCGCTTGCGTGCTTTAATATCAAGACGATATCCCTTCATCATTTCTGACACTTCGGGTGCCCATGCACCAGCAGCATTCACCACAATAAGTGATTCTGCTGTAATTGTTCTGCCGGATTTTGTTTGGATTGCTTTTACCATGTTTCCTGACATTGTTGCGCTTACCATTTGATCATTTTGTATGATCGTTGCACCTAGCAACCTTGCGGCGTTAGCAGCGTCGGTGTAAACCATTCCCGGATCCAAGAAACCATCGGAAGGACACCAAGTGGCACCCTTAAGTCCAGTAGTGTCTATGTACCCAAATTGGTCTTCTATTTCTTTTACAGTCAAAATACGTACATCCTTTAGGCCGGCGTTTTGCTGCATCATGACAACATCAGCAAGCTCGGCCATGTTCGTATTCCAACTTTTCAGAAATAAATATCCGCTCTGCACAATCGGTGTGGTATCGCCACCGATGATCTCTCTCCAATTTTTAAAGTATTCGGTACTAAAGATCATACCTCGTACCGTGCTTGGAGTTCCAAATTGTTGGCGAATACATGCTGCTGACCGCTGACTTGACCCGTTCCCCAAGTTCCCTGCTTCTATGAGTGTTACCTCATGACCCGCATGTGCGAG
>Ga0209541_10017159_pt1 | contig 10632 bp, 5 predicted proteins | sample RifCSPlowO2_01_FD_184027 | JGI IMG/M metagenome (GOLD analysis project Ga0209541, IMG submission 184027) | Groundwater microbial communities from Rifle, Colorado - Rifle CSP2_plank lowO2_0.1 (SPAdes) (version 2) | ecosystem: Environmental > Aquatic > Deep subsurface > Groundwater | place: Rifle... | reverse complement strand
TAGTCGTATGCAATATAGACAATAACAGATTTTTAGACTGCTTTGTAAAACAAGGTATTTCAGGAGAAAGCTTTGTAACCATGCATGTAAGCGATAGCATAGGCCTTGACAGGGCAACAGTAAAAATAAAGGTTCTTCCAAAAACCGATCAGCCAGTTTGCAGACTAACATGGGACAATCCAACACAGTCTGGCAAAGCCTTAAGATCTGTTGGAGATAATTCAAATGTTTTAATCCAGGTTTTAAATCTAGAAAAAGACTCAAGTTTCATAATTAAGAATACAAATTTAATCGATCCAAAAATTTCAATACAACAAGTATTGAAAGCAGATCCTCAAGGAAATTTCATAGTAAAAGATTCAACAATAATTCCTTCAGATTATACTAATGGGGAATACAAAACAGAGATATTGGGAATGAACAGTCAACTAATAACACCTTGTAATCCTGGTTTTATCATAGTTGAAAAAAAAGTAGAAAGTAATCCTATCTGTGAGTTAACTTGGGATGATCCAAAAACACAAGATGGCAGGGCTTTAAGGTCTGTTGGAGATAAATCTAATGTATTAATTAAAGTAAGCAACTTAGAAAAGAATTCAGAATATGCATTAAGGAATACAAATCTAAATAATCCTAGAGTAAAATTCCAAGTTGTTTTTAAATCTGATGAATCTGGCAGTTATTTATTAAGAGATTCAACTGTTATTCCTCAAGACTACACACCAGGAACTTATGTAGTTCAAGTTTTAAAAGGATTAAACAATGAAATTCAATGCAATCCTGGATTTATAATTAAAGGGGATATTGCTCCAGTATGCGGTAATGGCATTAAAGAAACTGGTGAGCAATGTGATGGATCAAGTGGTGTTGGAAATAATCAGCAATGTACAAGTCAATGTACATTAATTAATCTTCCATTTTGTGGAGATGGGATAAAAAATGGAAACGAGCAATGTGATAAATCAAGTGGAATTGCACCTGGACAAATCTGCACTTTAGATTGTAGAATAGAAACTATAAAAGAAAGCCTTCCACCAAAATTCAAGCAAATACCAGCTCAGCAACTTAAGAAAGATTCAGGATTTAATAATGACATACTAGACTTGCATAACTTTGTGACAGATCCTGACACCCCATTAAATAACTTGAAGTTCTTCTTCATTTCAAAAACAGGAGAAGTAATTCCAAGTTTAGACTCAGATTTTATTGAATGTACAATAGATACTAATAGGTTTATAGATTGTAGTGTAAAATCAGGAAAAACAGGAGAGACAGCTGCTATACTTAGGGTAACAGACAGCTTTGGATTTGATACAACAACCTTTGTTATCTCAGTATTAGAAAAAATACCAGAAGAAAATAAACCTCCTGTAATACAAAATCTGCCAGATAAAACCTTATTAAGAAACTCTGGTTTAAATGACAACATAATAGATTTGCATCAATTTACTTCAGATCCTGATACCCTATTTAAGCAGTTAACTTTTACAATAATATCTGAAACAAATACAAATATAGCTGACTGCTCAATAGACAACAATAGATTTGTTGACTGCTTTGCTAAAGATAACCTAGGCTTTACAGATGTTACAATAGAGGTCTCAGATGGAAAAGCATCAAGTTCAGATACATTCAGGGTTACTGTTGCTGATTCACTAGATCAAGGAAAAGTAAAGCCAAAGACAAAGAAGGTTTCAATTGAGTCTTTATTTAGCTATAATGAAATTTATTCCTTAGCTGTATATGGAAAGGTAAAAAATACAGGAACTGTAAAATCTCATATAACAGCTAGGTTGACAATACCAGGGTTAAACTACTATGATGTTAAAAGCTTTGACTTAGGCAGTAAACAGGCAAAATGGGTCATATTCATGCCAGACATACCTAAAGGCAAGTATGTAGCTCAGTTATACGTAGAAAACGGCAAGGACTCAGAAATCAAATATGTTGAGATAGAAAGAAAGTAACTACCACAAAGTTTATATATAGGTTATAACTCAAAAATAATGAAAAGTTTAATTATACAAAACTTAGGGGGATAAAAAATGTTCAAAATATTAAAAAATATATCATTCGCAATATTTACATTAATGCTTTTATCAGCTTTTACAGCTAATGTTCACGCAGTAGACTTTAGCATTGAAAAAGTAGAAGTTGATGATATAGTAGCCGGATCTAATCCAATATCAGTGGAAAGAGAAAGCACAATCGACGTTGAAGTCCAGCTTAAAGGTACTGGAAGATCAGACAACGTAAGAGTAAAAGCCTGGATTGGAGGTTATGAATTTGGTTCTATTAGAGAAGAATCAGAAATTTTCGATATCGAGCCAGATGTAGTATACAAAAAGACCATAAGCCTTGAAATTCCAGAAGACATAGATGCAAATGACGATTATACATTGCATGTTGAGGTTTTCGACGATGATAACAGCTTTGAACAAAAATTCTTGTTAAGGGTTGACGAAATAAGACATAGAGTTAATGTTTTAGATGTCTTGTTAAGGCCTGGAAACAATGTTAAAGCTGGAGAGCCTTTGTTTATAACAGCAAGGCTTGAAAACCTTGGAGCAAAGAAAGAAGATGACATCAAGGTTATTGCTTCAATACCTGAACTTGGTATTTCAACAGCAACATTCATTGATGAGCTTACTAACGATGAAGAAGACAATGAAGATGAAGAAAGCTCAATGTCAAGCGATGAATTGTTCCTAAGAATTCCAGAAAACGCAAAAACTGGAATCTATAATTTGAAAGTAGATGTTGAATACAACAGAGGCAGAAGCGTTTTAACAGATACTCTTCAAGTAGCTGTTACTGGTGTATCTGCTGCTGAGAAAGAAGCTGTTGTTGATGTAGACGCTTTAACAAAGTCCTTAGAAGTTGGCGGTTCAACTACTTATGTTGTAACTGTTCAAAACTTTGGAGAAAGCAAAACATTCAAGGTAGAAATAGAAGGAGAACAACTATTTGCTGATTCAAGCATAAGCCCTAAAACATTCACTTTAGCTGATCAAGAAAGCAAGGATGTTAAAGTAACATTAACCCCTAAAAGTGATGCTGAATCAGGCTTAAAAGACTTTACTGTTAAGGTATGGTCAGAAGACAAATTAGTTGAAGAACTTTCATTGCAAGCCAATGTTGTAGAAAAAGCTCAAGATAATGCAGACACAAGAGACGTTTGGGTCATTGGTTTCATTGTCTTGGTAATAATCTTGATTGTCCTAGGACTTATAATGGCTTTTCAGAGAATGAGAAAGCCAGAAGAGCCTGGAGATGAAGGTACAAGTTATTACTAAGCTTTTTTTATTTCTTATTTTTTTTTTATTATGAAAAACATAGATTCAATTGAGTCTGCAGAGCAAGAAATCAATGTCTGGAAAGAATTCTTAAAAGAATAAGCTTTTAAATTTTATTATATATTAATAGTTAAAATGATAAGAAGAGAAATTTTAAGACAAATACCAGACCTGCCTCCACAAAATATTTATATTTATGCCCTACATGGTTTCATTAAACCAACGCATGTAGAAAATGGACATATTAAAAATTGGATTTTTAGTGAAGAAGATTTCAAAATTATTCAATCTATTTGGAAATACACCAAAAAAGGACATTCTAAGACAGATTCTTATATCATGACTCTCAGAGAGTTATACGGTGAAAAAAGAGCTTCAAATTATATTAAAAATTCATATCCAAAACATAGACAAGATTTATCTAAAAAATCTCAAATAAATGAAAATCTGCTAGTTACTCTAGAGAGATTAGCTAATACATTAGAAAGAGGAATAAAATGCAACATATCCCTTGATCAACTAGTAAAAGCTATTCCTACTAATCCACAGAACTTGTTACAAGGATATAAGTCTATTATGATTGATTATAAACTTGTTAAAGGAATTAAATATTAAATCTTCAAGCTTACTACTTTACTTACTTCATTCTGCATTGAAACCCCATAGATATATTCTGCCTCGCTTATTATATCGTCATTATGGCTTATTACAATATACTGTGCATTAGAAGCATATTTTTGTATCAGCTTGCTTAGTAATTCAGAATTTGTCTTGTCCAAAGCAGCATCAACCTCATCTAACAAATAGAAAGGAGCAGGATCATATTCTTGTATGGAAAAGATAAAAGCTAAAGCTGTCATAGTTTTTTCCCCCCCTGATAAAGCCCTTATATCAAGAAACTTATTTCCAATGATCTTTACCTTGATGTCTATTCCAGTATTAAATATATCTTCTTCATTTTCAATTTCTAAATGGCCGTTTCCTTTAGTAGACAAGCTAGAAAATATCCTTTGAAAGTTCTTGTCTATTATCTTGAATGTCTGCATGAACAAGTCTTTCTTCTTGTTGTCAATCTCATGCATCATCTTTAATACATCATCCTTTTCAAATCTTAATTTATCTACCTTATCAAGTATTATTTGGTATTCCTTCTCCACATTTTCATAGATTTCTAATGCCCTTAGATTTACATTGCCAAGATTTTTCAAATTGCTTTCAAACTGGCTTATCTCATATTTTAATTGATCTAAAGTAATTCCCCTTCTTAATTTTACATCCTTGAATTCCTCAAATCCCTTGTTTAATCCCTCCAGCTCAGCTACAATTTTTGCCTTATCCAAAGAAATATTATTTATTCTATTTTGAACAGATTTTATCCTTTCTTCTTCTCTTACCGCTTTGCCTTCATTCTTGTTTACTTCTTCATTTAGCTTGTTTCTTTTTGCAAACAAGTTCTTGAATTCAGAATAAAACTTTTTTTCCAGAATTTCCTTGTCCTTTAGCAAAGTTGCTTTTTCTTTTATGTTTTTTTCTAAAGTACCTAGCTCATTCTCAAAGTCTGTTTTTTCCTTCTCATGGTCCTTGCTTATTTTGAATGTCTTGTCCTTTTCCTTTGAATATATATCATTTATTTGCACATCAATATTCTTTATATCAGAGCTTATCTGTATCAATTGCTCTTTATTCCTTGAAAGCTCTTTTTCTATTTTATCTATATTGCTTCCTTCTTTTGAACCAATTATCTTTTCCCTTAAGTTTTGTTTCTTCTCTTTTAAATTTTTTATCTCATTCTCTAGTTTTCCATGATTTTTTTCCAGGCTTTCTAGTTCCTTGTTTATTGATTTAAAATTGCCTTCCAAGTCTGTTGCTTTTTTTAGCAGTTCTTTTTCATCCTTTACTCCAATTATTTTCTCTAGCTTTATTATTTCTCCTTCAGTCTCTGATTTTTTGTTTTTCAATTCATATATCTTGTCTTCATTCTGAATCTTCTTGCTTTCTAATTCATCAATAAATTTAATCAATCTATCAATTTCCTCTTTAATTTTATCTATATCCTTGCTTAAACCTTCTTCTTTAAACCCAGCAATTTTTCTTCTATATCCCCCAATCATTGCCCCGCTTAATTCCATTAAATCCCCATCAATAGTAACCATTCTTGCCCTTCCAACCCCTAATCTCCTTGCATCTTCTATATTGTTGACAATCAATGTAGAGCCAAATACATAGGAAAAAACATCTTTAAATTTCGAATCAAATTTAACCAAGTTTATTGCCAGATCAACAACCCCATTACTGCCTTTTAACGAATTTGCTGTATTATCTATAGGTCTTGCCCTTATCTTGTTTAAAGGCAAAAAAGTAACAACCCCAAGCTTGTTATCTTTAAGATATTGAATGCATTTCTCAGCAATTTTATCATCGTCAACAACAACACTGTTCATTTTTTGCCCAGCAGCAACTCCCAAGGCAACAGAATATTTAGAATTTACTTTTCCAAGATCAGTAACTGTTCCATATATCCCCCTTCCCAATCCTAAAACCTTTTTTACAGCTAAGCTAGAAATTTCTTGCGAGGAAATATTCCTCATTTCTAATTTGCTTAATTCTTCCCTATTTTTTATCAGGTTAGTTCTTGCATTGTTTAACTGCCCGGATAATGAAGAATCATCATTCAATGATTTGCTTAATTCTACAGTTATTTTTTTAAAATCAGCTTTATTTTTGTTTATATTGTTTAACGTATCCTTAATATCAACATTTGAAAGCTGAAACTCCAATTGATCCTTTTCCCTTATATTTTTTTGTATAGAATTATTTAATTCATTAATTTCCTTTTCTTTTTTCTCTATCTCTTTTTCTAAGATCTCAAGTTCTTTTTGTCCAGAAATCCCAGGCCTTATGCCTTTTAATTCCTCAGAAAGCCTTTTTTCTTCTATTTTAATTAAATTTTCCTGCTTTTCAAGTCTTTTTCTTTCCCTTTCTAGTTCTTCAAGCTTCAAATTTATATCCTTAAGATTTTTATCTAGCTGCTTTTTTCTTGAATCTATTTTTTCTACCTCATTCTTGCAGACATCTTTTCTGGAATTTAATTTTATTAATTCAGTCTTTAAATCCTCAATTTCTTTATAAAGTTTTTTTTGCTCTATTTCCCCTTTTTCCTCTATGCCTTTATTTAATTCCCTGATTTCTTCCTTTTTCTTTGCTATGTCATTGCTTATTTCATCTATATTTTTGTTTAATTGTAATAACTCAGAATTAATCTGATTAAGGCTTTTCTCAAATTGCTCTTTCTTTTCATTTTTCTCATTTATTTGTAAACTAAGATAAGTAGCTTTGTTTCTTTGTATATTCTCTTCTAGTTCCTTGTATTTTAAAGCTTGGTCTCTATCTTTTTTTAGCTCTTTAAGATGTGTTTCCCTTTCTGTTAGTATTATAGAAGCATCATTTAATTTCTTGTCTACCTTATCAAGCTCATTTAATGCCTTGAATTTTTTATCTTCATAAACAGATATCCCAGATACCTCTTCTATGATCAATCTTCTCTCATCTGGCTTCATCTCTGCAAATCTAACTATGTCTCCTTGCAAAATAATATTATGCCCGTCAGGATCTACTCTAGCTGCAGCTAATAAATCAACAACCTGCTGTCTGGTTACAGTATCATCGTTTATTTTATAAATAGAATTTCCGCTAGTCCTAACTATTCTGCTTAATTTTACTTCCTTTTCATTAACAGGAAAACTTTTTTTAGAATTGTCAAATATAATGTCTACTTGAGCTTCTTTAGACGGATTTCCTTTTTTTCCGCCATGAAATATCAAATTTGCAGATTTTTCAGCCCTTAACGATTTAGCAGATGTTTTGCCTAAAACAAAAGTCAGTGCATCTGTTATATTGCTATTATGTACAAAAAAATTATTTGCAACAAAATTATGATCCTCATCTACAGTTAAATCATAAACCCACTTTTCTTTTGTTTTTATCTTTTCTATACTCATGATTTCATCCCAATATATATCAGATTCTAAATATAAAACCAAGCCATTACTATCCACTATGTTGATCTTATTTGAAATCATTGGTGTTGCTACCTTTGTTTTTACCTTCAGTTCATCAGCCCTAATAGGCCTAACTTTATTGTTATTACCATCCCAAATAAACAAAGGATGATATTCTGTGGCTATAATCTCTTTACCAGCACTAGTTTTAATTTTTAATAAAAATTCTGGAGATTTCCTTTTAATAAAAGCTCCAACTTTTCTAGGTTCAATTTTTAAAGTATATCTATTTAAACTAAGAACTTCCACGCCTTCATAAAAAGCTATATAACCATCGTCAAGTTTTAAGAAACCCTTTTTTAATTTATTATTAACTAGGTCTCCTATCTTAACTAAAGAGCCGTCGGCTAGCTGAACCAATGTATTTTTTTCTACACATTTTCCAGCTCCATTTGGACCTATGATCATATTAAAGCTGTTTCCAAACGGTATTTCAGTTAGTTTATTGAAAGATTTAAAACCCCTTAATCTTAATTGTTTTATTGCCGTCATTGCTTAGAAGACCTCAAAAGAACTAATTTTTTCTTGATTTAAAAACATTTCTAAATATGCTTGGATCATATAAAAAGATCATTTCTGACTTAATAAACAACAACCTTAATATTTCTTGTTGAAGAATAGTTAACTCTTGTTTATATATATTTACCATAGTTAATAAATATTAACTTAGGTTTATAAGATTCCTATTCCCGGCATTGGTACATTCCTATTATATGTTGTATTTGGAGAAATACTTAAATATTTAGATAATTATTTATACTTATGTATCTATGCAACTGCTGAACCATTAAAGATGCGCTAAGGAATGCAACAAAAAAACTAAAAATACCAAAAAAAGAAACATTTAGGATTTTAAGTTCTGAAATTTCTAGGAGAGACTTCTTAGAAAATGTATTAGTTATTTCAGGAATTGGTTTAGGTGGGTGTAAGGGAAGGAAGAGAGAAATAATTAGACAGTTCACCCCACCTTCTGAATCAAAATTGGAATTAATTGCATATGAGGGAATTAGCGAGTCAGATCATTTAATTGGAACAGATAATAAAAATCTTTTTCGTAGGAATAGAAATCATATTTCTGCATCCGATATAAATACTAACTCTAAATTATGGAGTAAAGAGCTCGACTTTTCAATTCAAGATGGTATTGTTAGACCAAATAACAATCTTTTTTTAGTATCAGAATATGCTTATATCCTTGAGGGTAAGAGTGGATTAATCCTTGCTCAGGCCCCATTTTCTAGATTATCCTATAGTTTATTAGAAGACGACTATGATAAAAAAGCTTGGATGCCTCGTTATTATCATGGGTTTTTGAATTTAGATGATTTAACACTTTTAACAGAATTTGAACTCAAAAATAAACTCAAATCTACTGCTTTTGCAATAAAAGGAGATGTTGCACTCTTTGATTTAGAGAAAGGAATTGCTGCGTTTGATTTAAGAACCAAAAAAAGGTTATGGGAAAAGGTTGATTATTGGTTCACTTATAGTGCTCCTTCATTACCAGTTGTTATTGCAGGAAAAACACTTTTTGATAAAGATGAAAAGGCGCGTTTCCAATTTACTGCGTTTGATTTAAGAACCGGTGAAAAATTTTGGGATTGGGATTGGGAACGAGGGGTTAGGGATAGGAGATTCCGAGGTGAAACCGGCTCCTATAAAGAAAAACAAAATCAGTTAATATACAATGATACAAGTGGTTTTTATATCATAGAAACAGAATCAAGAGTAGATATTGGACGAATTGCCCATACAGCACATAAAGATATAATTATTACAAAACGGCATCCTCAAAAAGGTTCAGTGATGTGGGATAAGACTTTTGATGCTGGAGATTATCAAACTACTAAATATGATCACATAGATGGGATCCCATTAAGCGCTCGGGGTTTAGCATCTTCTAGAGATAACGTATTAGCCTGGTGGGATGAAAAATATTTAGTAATGGTTAATAATTTTGGGGTAAGAGTAATAGATTCTAGAACAGGAAACATGCTAGATCAAGCAGCATTGATAATCAGAATACACGATCCAGGAGATCTAATCAAAGATCATTCAGGCAAGTTCGACAGGCGTAAGGTAATAGCAAATAATCGCTTTGTATTTATCGGGCTTGACGAACATCTTATTTCACTTGATAGGTTAGATGGTAGATTAACCCTTGAAAAATATTACAAAAAGTCTGATTATGTCCCTTTCCAAGAATATAAATTTAGAACTGGCGAATACATAGAAGAATTGGTATTAGCTAACGATATCCTCGGTGTCAGAACACATCTTCACGATGAATCTTCGCATTCATATCGGTTATACAGATATCAAGTTCGCAATAGCCAAATTTAGAATAAGTTAATAAGATATGCTAAGAAGAATACGAATAATTTAGTTTCCTTTAATGCAACAATGCACTAATCCTCAATTTTAAAACTCTTCAATCTTTTTCTGGTCCTTCATATGCTTATGATTTTTCCAAGATATCCATGTTCTTCTAAATAGCCCAGGATATTTATCCCAGCTTTCTTTTAAAAATTTTTGACAAACAGGATTACTTGTGTAACCTGAGCCTATACTTTGTCCAACCATATTTTCTATTTTTTCTACCTCTTGCTCTCTAGAAACTTTAGCTATAATTGAAGAACTGGCGCACTCAACATAGTTTTTATCAGCTTTATGCTCAACAATTAATATAGTCTTATCTAATAAAGATTTTTTTATATATTTCTTTAAAAAATTAGTATACGCTCTTATATTGGGGCTTGGACAATCTATGACTGCTTTATCTGGTTCTAATTCATTTATTATTTCAGCTGTTTTTATTGCCTCTAACCAATTTAAATTTAATCCATCTTTACCATCCACCGCATCATCTATTTCTCTTGGTTCTATCTGAATTACTTTTACTTTGTTTGCTATTTTTCGTATTTTTTTAGCTAGTTCAACTCTTTTTTTATGAGGCAGTAATTTAGAATCCTTAACACCAATATCTCTTAATGCTTTAAGTTTGCCTTCTTCATATAAAGTGCCTACTATAAACATGCTACCTATACATGGCCCTCTTCCAGCTTCATCTATTCCGCATACATTAACCATTTATTTTAATTTTTCCCCATGTTTTTAAATTTTTTTACTAAAAACAAAAAAACTTTTTTCCGAAACCTTTTTATATTAATTCAATCATCTATATAGTTAATAATGTTACTAAAAAAATTAATTAAGAAATCAAGAATTTCTATTTTGCTTATTAAACAAATTTTTAACATTCCTATAAAAACTATTTA
>Ga0209541_10017158_pt1 | contig 10632 bp, 10 predicted proteins | sample RifCSPlowO2_01_FD_184027 | JGI IMG/M metagenome (GOLD analysis project Ga0209541, IMG submission 184027) | Groundwater microbial communities from Rifle, Colorado - Rifle CSP2_plank lowO2_0.1 (SPAdes) (version 2) | ecosystem: Environmental > Aquatic > Deep subsurface > Groundwater | place... | reverse complement strand
TTGAGGGGGAGAAAATTATTCTGTTTCCAGAAGATATAAAGTCGGAATTGGTCGGGGTGCTGGGAATTGAACCCAGGCCGTGCGCTCCCAAAGCGCATATACTGCCATTATACTACACCCCGTGTCCTCCCGGAGGGAATCGAACCCCCATCAAAAGGTTAGAAACCTTCTGCTCTTTCCATTGAACTACGGGAGGAGTCGGCTTATTTCAGCCGCTATCAGATTATATTGGATTTGATGAATTTTCCAGTTCGTGTGCCCTCGGAGAGAATCGAACTCCCATTTAAGGTTTAGGAAACCTCTGTCCTATCCATTGAACGACGAGGGCGTCGAAAAGAGAATATCTTGGATTTGGCCGAATTGCAATTTTTGCGCCTGGAATATAATATTCCTTTACTGATTCGTTTGCCGCGGTAGCTCAATGGTAGAGCATTTCCCTGAAGAGGAAGTGGTTGTCAGTTCGATTCTGACCCGCGGCACAAATACCTAACCCTGAAGAAAGTTATGACTCCGGCGAGCAAGCCGTTTATTTCGGCTCCGCGGTTGTAAGAGAGTCGAACTTGGCCATCAGCTCGGCGTATTTGGCATTCAATTCGTTGACCGCCTTGGCCTCGTCATTCATTTTGGAAAGAAGGCCGCCCACCCTTTCGGCGCCGGATGATCCCCTGTTCTCGAAACGGATTCGCAGTATGTCCAACAACTGATAGATGTCGTTATTGTAATTCAACAGGCGCTGAACGGTCTGAGATTGGCTGAGTATCGCTTGGAAACCCACATCAATCGCCTCCCTCGGCTTGACCTCGGCCAACAGCGAGGCCATTATCTCGAGTTCCTTGGAAAGGCCCAGGGCGTTGTGCCGGGTTATCTCGTTCCTGGAAAGCTCGCCTATTATAAGGTCTATGCCCCGCGAATAGTTGCCAGCCCTGTCTTCGTCGCTGATGAGCTTCAGGTTATCAAGCGATTTCTCGGTGAGTTTAATTATATTCTCGGCAAAAACCGAACCGCGGGCGCGGGCTTCCAGGAAGGGCTGAGGTATGAAGGGTACGCTATTCCAACTCCCGGTCGTGTAGAAGAATACGTATGGAACGGCAGCCAGAGCGGCAAGCGCCGAAGACACTTTTAACCATTTATTGGTCTTTATCATGATCAGTCGAATAGTAATACTTATTGGCGTCGGTTGTAAAATTCGGCGGGACGGCGGGTCAAAATTGATATTTCCCAAGAATTAGGTATTATTCCAATTACTGAAGTTTTCTTGCGGGACAAGCCCCAAGAAGCTTTAGCGAAAGCGGGTATCGTATAACGGCATTACGTCTGGTTGCCAATCAGACAACACGGGTTCGACTCCCGTTACCCGCTCAAAAAGAAAAAGAACCTGGAATTCTTCCAAGTTCGGGTAGAGAGGGTTCTGGAGATGCTTACGTCTCCAAGATCGGCGGCGCATATCCGCGCTCCGCAAGTTCGATGAACGGCCTGTCTTCGTCTTTCGGCGATCTCTTCTTGGGCCGGACCGACTCCTCGATCCTTTCGGAGACCCTGGACCACGCGATGTGCGTTGCTTCCCGGTCCCCAACTCCTGCGGAGCCGAGGTGTTTCAGGATGGCCATCGAGATCCAATGATCCTTGTGGCCCAGAGCTTGGCATTCCGCTTGAGGCAGGTTTCCTTGGAATAGGAAGATCCAGCTTCTCAGACCGCTCCATTCAGCAACTTCCTCGTCGTCGCGCACAGAAGGGTCCATGATGAACCGCTGGCACATGCGGGCGGGAGTGACAAAGCTTGCTCTCCCGCCGTTCCGGGCGGCCTGGTCGATCTGTCTCGCTATTTCTAGTTTCGGGTTGTCAGTTGGGATGTTTTCCCCTCCTTAATATGTCAAAGTTCTGTGATTCCTTCACAGAACCACGGCTTTCAAAATACCGCAGAAAAAGATATTAGTCAATAAAAAAACCCGAACTTAATTCGGGTATGCGCCGGGTCAGGATGGCATCCCTTCCTCATTCATCGCTTCCTCTTTGAGGCGAGCGGTGTGCTTTACGACCAGGAGGCGGTGTTCTTCCTTTAGTTTCTTGGTCATTTTCTTGTCGTGTGAGGCGTCAACCATGGTTTCACCCAAATTGGAAAGAGCGGCATCCTTCTTACTAAGAAGTTAGTATAAATAATCAATATGGTCAACTATTTTGATTTTAACTTCCCGTTGATGTAATTTAATCTCATGGGGGCATAGTTCAGTGGTAGAATATTTCTCTCCAAAAGAAATGACCAGGGTTCGATTCCTTGTGCCCCCGCCCTTATTACTTTACCAACCTTAAAAAGCGATGCCTGCCTATCTTAATGACCGCGCCTTCGGCGGTCGCGGAAACTTCAAAATCGGCTGAAGGAACCCTTTTGCCGTCTATATACACTCCCCCTTGTTCAACGAGTCTCCTTGCCTCGCTCTTTGAAACTGCCTCGCCAGAGGCCGAGAGAATTTCAACAATGTTCATCTTTGGTTTGGTGGCGAGGAATATCTTCATTTCTTTCGGGGTCTCATGGGATTCGAAGACCCTTTTGAATTCCACCTCGGCTGATTTGGCCTTTCTCTCGCCGAAATATGTTCGCACAACCCAATTGGCAACGCGCATTTTCAATTCCTTTGGATTTTTACCGGCTTCCAGTTCATTCTTAATGGTCATGAGTTCTGCTTGCGGCATTAAGGTAGAAAGCTGCGCGATCGGGACTATTAAGTCATCATTCATGGCCATAACTTTGCCGAACATGTCGGCCGGCTCGTCATCAAGGTTAATAACTTCACCCTCGCTCTTCGACATCTTCTTATCGGTTTTCGGATTTACCAATAATTTAACAGTTAGAACAAACTTTTCTTTATTTTTAAGCGTCCTCATAAGGTCGCGGCCGGCAAGCATATTGAAAGTTTGGTCGGTGCCGCCGATTTCGGCATCAACATCCATTACGATCGAATCATAGCCCTGCATAACGGGATAAAAGAATTCATGCAGACCTATTGGCTTATCTTTCTTAATGCGATCTTGGAACATATCGCGCTGATTCATTTGTTGGGCGGTAAAATGACTGGAAATCTTCAGAATGTCATCCATCTTTATTTTCCTCCACCACTTGGAATTAAACATAACCTTAACAGGATTATTGCCCTTGAAATTCAACACCAAGCCGGCTTGTTTTTTGTAGCCTTTAAGATTTTCTTTGACCTCTTGGGCTGTAAGCGGCTGGCGAGCCGAAGACTTGTCCGTCGGGTCGCCGATCATGGCGGTGAAGTCGCCTATGAGAAGCATCGCCTCGTGGCCCATTTCCTGCAGTTGCCTCAGGACCAAAAGATTCGCCGCATGCCCGAGGTGAAGATGCGGCGAGGTCGGATCAATGCCCAAATAAACACGCAATTTTTTGCCGCTCTGGGCGGCCTTCAAAAAAGCCTCTTGGGAAGGATAAATTTTGTCTATTGAGCGTTCAATGAGATTATTTAGGAAACCAGAATTCATAGTATCTAGTATATAGTATCTGGTATTTAGTAGAAATGTAGCAGAAAGCTCAAGGATTTCTTGCTAATCACCAGTGGCTAGTCCCTGGCTGGGCAGGCGCTAACTACTTTTTCTTTATTACTTCGTCGATAACGCCGTACTTCTGCGCCTCTTCGGATGTAAGCCAAAAATCCCGGTCGGTGTCCTTGGCTATTTTTGGCAATGGCTGGCCGGTATGCTTCGCCAATATCTGGTTCATCTTCTCCCTGGTTTTCATTATTTGCTTGGCGGCAATTTCGATCTCAACGGCCTGGCCTTCTATGCCTCCGCCGGTAATGTGAACCTGGTGAAGGAGTATTTCGGAGTTCGGCAGGGCAAACCTCTTGTTCTTTTGCCCGGCGGCCAAAAGAAACGCGCCCATTGAAGCCGCGACGCCAACACAGATGGTCGAAACATCCGGCTTGATGTGCTGCATGGTGTCATAAATCGCCATGCCAGCGGTCACCGAGCCGCCCGGCGAATTGATGTAAAGCTTTATGTCTTCCTTTGGGTTCTGGCTCTCCAGGAAAAGCATTTGGGCAATGACAGCGTTAGCCACGCCGTCGTGTATCGGGCCGCCTAGGAAAATAATCCTGTCCTTAAGTAGGCGGGAGTAAATGTCATAGGCGCGCTCTCCATAGGCGGTCTTTTCAATGACGGTCGGGATGAGATATTCGTTATTGATGTTATTTTTTGACATAGGATTTTTTTATGAATTCCTCGGCTTCCTTCGCGTTGCCCCAGCCGTTCGACTCAACTTTTTTATTCTCAAGTAGTTTGTAGGTCATGAAGAAATTCTCTATTTCCTTAATAAGGCTTTCGGGAACGTCTTTAAGGTCTTTCCACCCATCATAATAAACGTCGCCAACCGGCACGGCAAGTATCTTTTCATCATTCTCACCCTTGTCGATCATCTTGAAGATGCCGATAGGCCTAACGTCAACCAAACAACCCGGGAAGGTCGAGAAACGGTTGATGACCAGCACATCCAATGGATCGCCGTCGTCGCACATGGTTCCGGGAAGCATGCCGTAGTCTAAGGGATAACTAACAGAGCTCCTCAAAACCCTGTCGAGCTTTATGCGGCCGGACTCCTTATCAAGTTCGTACTTGTTCCTAGAGCCCTTAACAATCTCAATTATTATTTCAATTGTCATTTTGTTTTTTATTCGTTGATTTCTATTCTTCGTCTACCTTCTTCATGTAAATTGGCGCGTTCTCATCCGGTACAACTACGGGGGTCGCAGCTGCGCTTCCTCCCTCAGCAGCTTCCTTAGGCTTGGACTGGCTCCTCACATCTATCTTATAACCGGTGAGCTTCGCCGCCAAGCGCACGTTTTGCCCGCCCTTGCCGATTGCAAGGCTAAGCTCATTGTCGGCCACGAGCACCAAGGCTTCGCGACGGTCGTTTATCTCAACTGATTTAACTTTGGTCGGCGAGAGCGAATTGGCGATGAATTCCTTGATGTCGTCGGACCATGCGATGATGTCCAGTTTTTCCTGACCCAGTTCGTTCGTAACGGCCATGACCCTGGTGCCGCGCTGGCCGACGCATGAGCCAACTGGGTCTATTCCATCGATGGAAGAGTGGACGGCAACCTTCGTGCGGCTGCCGGGCTCGCGGGCAATAGCCTTTATCTCAACTACGCCGTCGGCGATCTCCGGAACTTCCATCTCAAAAAGCTTTTTCACAAAATTGGGGTGCGCGCGGGAAAGGATTATGGCCGTAACCCTCAGATCGGTCGCGACGGAAACGACGTAAAACCTCAAGCGTTCGCCGACGCGGTAATGCTCGCCCGGGATAGACTCGTTGTAAGGCATGATGCCCGTAACTCGCCCGAGGTCAACGTGAACACTGCCGCGCTCAAACCTCTGTACTACGCCGCTAACTATCTGCCCTTCTTTCCCCTTGTATTCTCCCATTATGGAATCCCTCTCTATTTCGCGGAGTTTTTGGATTATCACCTGCTTGGCAGTTTGAGCCGCAATGCGGCCGAAATCCGTTTTCAATGGAAGCTCTATCTCGATCTCGTCGCCCGCGACGAATTCCCCGCCGCCTTTCTTCTTAAAAGTCTTAACGGCCTCGGCGACAAATACGTGCCTGTCCGGGTTGTAGCGAGGGAGTTTTTCCTCACCTTCCTGGCTTTCCGGTGTTTCTGGCTCAATAAACCCCTCTTCAACGATTCGAACCGAATTTTCGTCCACCACCTCCTTTATTTGGACGAACTTAAGGTCGCCATTCTTGATATCGAGCTTGGCGCGCACGATTATGCCCTTCTCGCCATATTCCTTTTTGTAGGCGGCGGCGAAAGAGTCTTCGATGGCGGCGAAAATCTTGTCCGGGTCTATCCCCTTCTCGGTTGATATTTGATTAACGGTTTGAACCAATACTTTTAGATCCATATTATTGATATTGATTTATAATTTAGAAAATCCGCCATCAGCGGATCTCCATTGCCAATAGTTTACCACCAACTTAATAATAGTCAAATCCTAAGCACTAAATCCGAAATACCAAACAATCTTAAATTTAGAATCCTAAAAGCCTGATAGCTTCTTTGATGCCGTTGAAAGACGTGGACCAAATGACAAAGGTGTCGTCGCCGGACTTAAGGGTCGCGACGTTGAACGAAGCTCCGGCTTTGGTATAGGCAAGATATTGTATTGACTGTATCTTCGGATTGAACTTGGCACCGTCTTTGAACTTGGTCGCCTTGGCCGCTCCCGGGTCGTCAACATAGAAAACTGTGGGTAAGGCCTTAATAGCGTTGATGAGCTCGGTTGCGTCCGCGGTCACGGCCGCGCCAGGCATCAGGTTGCCGGCCGCGTCCGGCGCCGGAGACGAAACGGTCTTCATTAGCTTAACGGCATAGCCGGGCCAAACGCCGTTTTTATCCTTATAGACAAAGGCGGTGAAATCCTGATTGATGGTGGCAGTAAGATATTCCCCGGTAAGGCCGGGTATAAAAAACGGGAAGAAGCTGTATGCGTCCATCGCCGCACTGGTTGGGCCCGTTGGATTAACTTCCTTGAAAATAGGCAGGGCGGCCTCGGCCGCAACCGCGGCCTTTACAGCGCCGTTGTAGCCGGCCGGCGATGGAACGCTGACAACAACGGAGACTGAGGCAACATTGGACGGCTGCGGGAACATGCTCTGGTGCCGGAACGGCGGAGCTACCGGTGCCGCAACAATAACTTCAAAGACAACCTCTTTTGTCCCGCCCACGCCCTTGGCTATCAAGTGGTAAGTTATTGTTTCGGCTGGGAAAACCTCTTTGCTGCCGTTCAGTTCGACTGCCCCGATGCCATCGATGCTCACATCCGTCGCATTGGTCGTCTGCCAGCTCAACACCGTCGATTTGCCCCTTTCAACGGAGGCAGGATTGGCGGACAAAACTGCGGTCGGTTCGGCGACAGCCGGCGGAACTGGTTTTTGTATCAGCTTGGGAACGAAAATGAATCCGGCAACCGCCAGCCCTATCGCCAGCACTGCGCCTATCACCGCCGCCATTAAAACCTTTACGTGCTTAGCCTTGGCTTCAGCCGGAGTTGGAACCGGCACCGCGTCTTTCGGTTTGAAAACGGGTTCGCCGCCGATCAGGTCCTTGGGCCTGAAGGTTTTCGGCTGCTGGGCCTCGCCGCCGGAAGAATTGAGTGATGATACGTCTCCACTCATGGTTCTCACACCCACTTGTGACTCGGTTGAGGGCGGAGGAGGAATTTGCGGTTCCGGTTGCGCCGGGGAGGACATTTGTGGCTGAGACGGTTGAGGCGTCAGGGGTGTTAAGCCTGGGTATTCGTTCATGGAATGATTATAGCATAGGCGCTCTCGCGCCAACGAGTTTTATAATTTTACTTAGCGATCTGTTTCAATGAAAGCCCTATTTTGCCGTTCTCCGCCTTGATTATCTTGGCGCGCACGAAATCGCCCACTTTGACCACCTCATCAACTTTCTTGACAAAACCGTCCTTAAGCTCGGAAACGTGTATCATGCCGTCGCGGCCGCCGAACTCAACTATCGCGCCAAATTCCAAGATTTTCACAACTTTTCCCTCAATGATCTCGCCAACCGCATATTCTTTCAGCACGGCATTTATCTCATCAACCGCCTTTTGGGCGATTTCGGTGTTGGGACCGGCCACATATACCTTGCCGTCCTCCTCAATATCTATGGAGATTGCGCCGGTTTTGGCGATTATACCATTGATAACCTTCCCGCCCGAGCCAATTACTTCGCCGATGCGCTCTGGGTCTATTTTAATGGTAAATATCCTCGGCGCATATTTAGAAATGTCCGCCCTTGGCGCGCTAAGCACACCATTCGTAAAGTCCAGTATCTTCAATCTTGCCTTTTCCGCGTCTTTCAGGCCCATCTCGAGCATTTCAACCGTGACGCCGTAAAGCTTAACGTCCATTTGGATTGCATTTACCCCGTCTTTCGTGCCGGCCACCTTGAAATCCATATCGCCGTAATGGTCTTCTGGGCCCTGGATGTCGGTAAGTATTTTATATGTCGGATTTTTGCTCATCAAAGTTTCCTCCTCGACTATCAGGCCCATCGCAATGCCCGCCGCCGGCGACTTTATGGGCACGCCGGCATCCATGAGGCTCAGGCTGGTGGCGCAGACGGTCGCCATCGAGGACGAACCGTTCGAAGACAAAATTTCGGAAACGACCCTGACGGTATATGGAAATTCTTCGGTCTTTGGTATCAGCGGCAGAATGGCTTTTTCGGCCAAGGCTCCGTGCCCGATGTCGCGCCGGCCCGGCGCTCCCATCCGGCCGGTTTCGCCGACGGAATATGGCGGGAAATTATAGTGGAGCATAAAGCGTTTCTTGCCGGAGAATTCTATAGTCTCTATTGTCTGTTCGGACCCGGGCGCGGCCAGTGTCGTAACCGCAAGCGCCTGGGTGGTGCCGCGGATAAATAGCGCCGAGCCGTGCGTCCGCGGCAAAATACCAACCTCGGAGTGGAGCTCTCGGACCTCATCCAACTTCCGCCCGTCTGGCCGGCGGTTGTTTTTCAATATCTCGCGGTGCACCAGCTTGTCGAGCTCTTCCTCATAGACGGCGCGGGCCGCAACCAGATCATCTTCCTCAAATCCTTCTGTTTTCAAATGTTCGACAAGCTCGTCGCCCAGGCGGTAAATGGCGGCTTTTTCGACGCCGAAAACAGCTTTTTCGACGCGGCCGGAAACGTAGGCATTCACGGCTCCAATCAGTTTTTCGCCCGGACCCTTGAACTCCATCACCTCCTTGGTTTTGCCGATGGATTCGATTATTCCCTCCTGGAAAATGATAATCTTTTCGAACTCGGCGACGGCTTCGCGGTAGGCGGAAATAACGTTTTCTTTTTTGGCCTCATACCCGCCAAGCTCGATCATGTTTATCCTGCCCTTCGGGCCGGCGACGAAACTGTCGAACTCGATCGACGCGGCGTTGGTTTTTATAAAACTGTTCTTTGGATTAATGACGGTCTGCGGATTGTCTTTGGTCCGAAAAACCCTCAAGCCGGCTATCGGCCCGTTCCATGGGACGTTGGAAATGCCGAGGGCGGTCGAGGCAGAAACCAAAGAAACGAAGTCGGGGTCGTTTTCCTCGTCGTACGAAAGGACGGTCGCGACCACCTGAATGTTCCGGCGGATGCGCTTGTCGAAAAGCGGGCGGATGGCCCGGTCGATGAGGCGGCCGGATAAAATGGAGCTTTCCGGCGCCTTGCCTTCGCGGCGGGCGAACCGGCTGCCCAGGATTTTACCGGCCGCGTAAAATTTTTCCTCGTAATCGACGGTGAGCGGCAGATAGTCCACGTCTCGGTCTTCCCGCTCCATCACCACCGTCACGAGTACGGTCGTGCCGCCGTATGTGCCAAACACTGCGGCGTTCGCCTGCCCGGCTATCTTCGAAACTTCGATCGAAAGCTCCTCTCCGCCGACATTGGTCTTAAATATTTTTCTTTCCAAATTCATCTCTTAGGCGTTCCTTCTAGGCAAATTCCTCCTCGCGGGATTTGAAGTTGTCCGGCGCGGCGACCGGAACACCAGCTTGTGGTCGCTCTCCAGATCGATGAACCTTTCGGTGGATTCGCGCAGGCGCTGTGAGCAGGTGCGGCCGAAGGCGGCGACTTCGACGCCGCGGCCCAAGCCCCACTTCAGATAATCGACGAGCGGCACGAAGTCGCCGTCACCGGTGACAAGGATTATCACGTCCAAAAGCGGCGCCATGCGAATGGCGTCAACAGCCATGCCGACATCCCAGTCGGCTTTTTTCGCGCCGCTCGAGAAAACCTGAATGTCCTTTATACGAAGCTCTATGCCCACCTTGTTCAGCGCGTCGAAAAAGCTGTCTTCACCGGTTTCGGGGTCGCTTTTCACGACATAGCCGAGGGCGCGGACCAGCTTGCGGTCGCCTACCAGGTGTTTCATCAGCTCGCCGTAATTCACCCTCGCGCCGTGGAGATTTTTGGCTGAATGATACAGGTTTTGAATGTCTATGAATATCCCTACTCTTTGCTCTTTGTGTTGGATCATGTGTGTAAGTGTTCGCTAATAATGCGAATTTTAGCAAATAATGCTAATAAATGCGATGAATAAGTTTCCCATTCGCATTATTAAAACTGATTCGCGTTATTCGCGATTACTCTATTTCTTGAGGCCGAGCTTCTTCACCAACGAATCGTGGCTCTTCGGGGAATTTACGGAAAGGTACCCGAGAAGCTTCCTGCGCTTGCTGACCATGCTAATAAGCCCGCGACGGGAGTGGTTGTCTTTCTGGTTCTTCTTCAGATGACTGGTCAATTCGTCGATTCTCCTCGATAAAATAGAGACCTGGACCTCGGCAGAACCGGTGTCCTTGTCATGAACCTGCGCTTCTTTTATTACTTTTGACTTAACTCTTGTTGAAATCATAGGGCTTCATACTAGCTTGAAATGGGTTTATTGTCAAAGTTCGCTCGCATAAGATGACCGTCGCATCTCCTCGCAAGGCTGTCTCCGGGGCGACGCCCAAGTCTTAGCCTTACTGTGGAATGCGCTGGACATATACTTACTCAAACATTTATTGGATTTTCTAGTCGCTAATAGCTATTACAGATGTGTCGCATAACGAATTATGTCGTATAATAT